>JGI20160J14292_10001803_pt1 | contig 17621 bp, 15 predicted proteins | sample COG_10_FD_14292 | JGI IMG/M metagenome (IMG submission 14292) | reverse complement strand
AAATATTTTTTATTTTTATCTAATTCTTCTTCCTCTTTAAATTTAGGGTCTAACAAGACTAATTGATCATAAGAATCTTTTAGCCAATCATTGTCTTCATTGTTTTTCTTAGCTATAGCTTCTGCCTCATTAATTAATTTTAATAAATTAATCATGCTATTATAAGCTTCTCTAGAATTTTCAATTAAATCATTGTGATCAGCAAAAGCATCAAGTAACGATAAATGGGTCTTGGTATTTAAAAGGCCTCTATCTTCAAATTGACCCTGTACTTCTATTAAATTATCAGTTATTTCAATCAGGGCATTACGTGTTATGACAACATCATTAATTATACATTTTGATTTACCATTACTATTGATTTCACGTCTTATTATTAATTCAGTTTCATGATTAACACTAAATTTTTCCAAAACATTAACAACGGGATGTTTGTCATCGATTTCAAAAATAGCAGTTACTGAAGCAACATTTTCATTATTTCTAATAAGGTTGAAATCAACTCTGTTGCCTAATATTAATCCAATACAATCAAGTAAAATTGACTTTCCCGCGCCTGTTTCACCAGTTAAAACAGACAAGCCATTTTTGAAATGAACATTTAAACTTTCAATTAGTACAATATTTTTAACAAATAATTCTCGTAGCATATTTATCTAGTTAGTAATTTTTTTTATGTAATCAGTAATTGAATTAATAAAACTTTCATTTTCATCTAATTCTGAAGTGTCCTTAATTATATTTTTGCTAAGGTTTGTCCATTCGTTGTCAGGGAAATTATAACTAAGTAATAAACTGCTTTTAATCGCTTCTTCCTTTAATCCAAGCATTAAAAAGGCTTCACACAATCTATATAAAGTTTCTGGTATAACTGAAGTGGTTTGATAATTTTTAATTATAGCTTGAAATCTTTTTATAGAACTTGCTGGTGAATTATTTTTCAAATAAAACATACCAATTAACAATTCGTTTTGTGCTAAAGAATTTTTTATATAGATAATTTTAAATTTTGCATCTTTAGCGTACACGCTNTTAGGGAATTTAGTAGTTANTATTTTAAAATACTTTAAAGCTTTTTCTGATAACATTGGATCTTTTCCTGCATCAGGAATTTGAATATAATACGACATTGCCAAGAGATATTGAGCATATTCTGTATGTTCCCCAGTAGGGTTCATTTCAATAAATTCATCTAATTTTCGTATAGCTTCATTTATTTGATTATCTTGAAATAATGAATAAGCTGTCATTATTTCTGCCCTTGGAGCCAATGATGAGAAGGGGTAATTCAAATAAATTTTATCAAATTCTATCGCAGCTTTTTTATAATCATTACTTTTTAAGAAAGATTGCCCTTTGATAAATATTTGTGTATCTTTAGTTTCTTTTAAGATAACAGTTTTACTATTATTGCTACAGTTAGGTAGTAATAAAATACAAAAAAATACTTGTAAAAGCATTAAGTATTTTTTCTTTAATATAAACATATTTTTTCAACTAATAAGATGTAATATAAGTATTTCTATAATATGTGAAAGGATTTGTATATTAAAATTATGCTACATTAATTTCTTTTTGAGATAAATTATTGAAGTTTAATGCATTAATATATTCATCATGAGAATATTTAATTTCTAAGTCCTCAATACTATAATTCTCTTTATTACTTAATATTGCCTTAACAAACATCTGGTTTATTTTATGTCCTGGTGCAAAAGTATTAATTGTTCCTATTAAAGGCATTCCAAGTAAATAAAAATCTCCAATACAATCGAGAGCCTTATGTTTAACAAATTCTTTTTCAAATCTTAACCCATCAGAGTTTAGAATTTTGTATTTGTCTACAACAATTGCATTATTAAGACTTCCACCCATAGCGTAACCATTTAGTCTCATTTTTTCTACATCTTCAAGAAGTGTAAAAGTTCTTGCTTCAGATAACTGTGCCAAAAAATTACTCTGAGAGTGGTTGTATGTAAAATGTGAATTACCTATAATAGTGTTTGGATAATCTATATTAATATTTAATGATAGTTCATTAGATGGTTCTGCTGAAATATATCTATCATTTAAACAGAATTTGATTCTTTTTAAAATTTTAATACATTTCCTATTAACAGATTGAAATTTTACACCTGCATCTATTATTTTTTTAACATATACATATGAACTTCCATCCAACGCTGGTAATTCATCTGAGTTGATTTTAACTTTAACATTGTCAATTTCTAACCCATGAAATGCAGCCATCAGGTGTTCTATTGTTGATACAGACACACCATGTTTATTAGTAATCTTTGTACATAAACAAGTTTCATCTACGTTATCAATAATAGCTTCAATCATGTTGTTTTCATAAAGATCAGTTCTTTCAAAAACTATTCCGGTGTTTGGCTCTGATGGCTCGATGGACATGGAAACAGCTTTTCCGGTATGTAAACCAACACCTGAAAATAGTATATTATTTTTCAAAGTTTTTTGTTTTACAAAATTATTTTTAGAATTATTAATAAAATTCATATATATTTCCTAAATCATATGATTGCAATATAGCAAAAAACTTCACTAATACAAATCACATATAATTACGAAATATTTCAATCATTTTTAATTTGCTTGTCTCCTAAGAAATGCAGGTATTTCTAATACATCTTCATCTATCTCCTGATTTTGTTGATCCATATCAATTAAATCTATTTGATGATCCTTAAAGTCACTTTGTTTCTCAATACTAAATAGATCACTGTCCTTTGATATAGTTTCTCGGATTTGATCTTCATCTACTTGTATTTCATTATTTTCTAAAATTTCCTTTTTCAAATTAATTTTTGGATGTATTTGTGTTTCACTTATTTTATCGTCTACAAAAAATGTAGATAATCGCTTAAGTAAATTTTTAGGTCTATCTTGAGGGACATTTTTATCAGAAATTGTTTCTAGAATTGAATTTAAATTTTCTTCTTTATTTTTTAAATTATTATCTTCTGTATTATTTAGTATTTCATCACTGCTTAATTGACTTGGTTCATATTGATTTTTAATTTCTATGGCGTTTATTTCGTTTTCAATATCTATTTGATCTGTTTTTTCACTTTCAGTTTCAATTTGTGAATGTATTTTATCACCTTCAATGTTAATTTCATCAGATGTGTTTATAAGTGAAACATCATTTAAATGAGAAGGTTTGCTATTATCTTTATGCTTATCTATTTCGTTTTTTCTTTCTTGGAATGTTTCACTCATTCCTGTAGCAACTATGGATATTTTTATTATTCCTTCAAGGGCTTCATCTACAGATGACCCAAATATGATATTCGCATTGTCATCAACTTCATGTCTAATTTTACTTGCAGCTTCGTCTACTTCAAATAAAGCCATATCAGGTCCACCTTTAATGTTTAATAGTATTGAACGAGCACCCTTGATATTACTATCATCAAGTAAAGGGTTATTTAACGCTGCTTGTGCGGCGTTTATTGCTCGTTCTTCGCCAGAACTTTCTCCTGTTCCCATCATAGCTTTGCCCATGTCTCCCATGATTGATTTAATGTCAGCGAAATCAAGATTAATCATNCCTGGGTTTGTAATTAAATCAGTGATACCACACACCCCTTGATAAAGAACGTCATCTGCCATTTTAAAAGCTTCAGCAAATGTTGTTTTTTCATTTGCAATTTTAAATAAATTTTGATTTGGAATAACAATTAAGGTGTCAACACATTGTTTTAAANGTGATAATCCACTTTCTGCAACATCCATCCTTTTCTTCCCTTCAAAATCAAATGGCTTTGTTACAACTGCTACAGTCAATATTCCACGATCTTTTGCTGCTTTAGCAATTACAGGTGCTGCACCAGAACCTGTCCCGCCACCCATTCCAGTTGTAATAAATAACATATTTACATCAGCTAATTCGGACAAAATTTCTTCAATTGACTCTTCAGCTGATTTTCTACCTATTTCAGAGTCAGATCCGGCTCCAAGTCCTAAAGTTAAATTTTTACCTAACTGTATTTGTCTTTTAGTAAGGCTTCTAGATAAAGCTTGGCCGTCTGTGTTTGCAACAATAAATTCTATATTTTCTACATTTGCATTGATCATTGTGTTAACTGCGTTTCCACCAGCTCCTCCAATGCCAATAACGGATATTTTTGGCTCAGTATCATTTATATTTTCTGGAATTGTTATATTAAGTGACATTGTATTCTCCTTAGTTGTTGAATTAATATTATTTTTAGCTCACAAATTTTCATCAAACCAATGACCTATTTTCCCAAAATAATTAAAAAAGCCTTTATTCATTTCATTTAATTTTGGAATTTTATCTTTTTCTAAACTTTTAATGAGCAACCCTGCCAAACAAGCAAAGGTTGGTGATTGTATAATTTCTGGCACGTCAATTAGGCCAATAGGTCTTCCTATTCTGACGTTAGTTGTAAAATATATTGAAGCAAGTTCTCTTATGTTATTCAAATTTGCGCCACCTCCACATAAAATAATTTTATTGATTTGGTTGGGTTTAATTTTTAAATAATTTAATCTGTTTTTTACAAGCTCAAAAATCTCTTCTGTACGTGGCTTGATTATCGCAGTTAGCATTGCTTTGGGTAATTGTTGATTATGAATGTTCCCATCATCAGCTATAATTGGTACTTCAATATTAGTGAATTCGTCAGTTTCATTTGATATAGCAGAGCCATAAAGAATTTTTATTTTTTCTGCATCTTCTGATTTCGCACCTAACCCACGAACTATGTCACTAGTTATGTGTACCCCTCCAACAGGAATAGAGTCAGAGAAAATTATTTCATCATTAATAAAAACACCAATACTTGTTATATCTTCTCCTAGATCAATAATTATAGCCCCATTTTTACGTTCATCCTTAACCATTATAGAGGCACCAGATGCTTGTGGACTAATTATAAATTTTTCTACCGAGAGGTGGCATAACTCTACAGCTGAAACTATATTTTTCATAATTGCTTTATCTCCGTAAGTATAAGAAATATCTGCAATTAAATTATCAGAATTCATTCCAATAGGGTTTTCAACATAAATATTATTGTCTATGAAAAATCTGATAGGAGTTGATGATAATAGTTTATAATTACTTATTTGTTCTGAATTATTAATTTTTAAAATTTTAGCTAAATCACTTTTAATTATTTTTCCATTGTTAATTTTCAATTTATTACGGATAACTTTTGTTATTGGCCTTCCACCAGCAAGACTACAAACAACATTTTTAATTGGAAACCCTGCCATATTTTCAGCATCCTCAACAGCTCTAGCAATAGAGTTTGCAACTTGATTCATGTTAACAACTAAGCCATTACTAATACCTGCAGATGCATGTTGTCCAAAGCCTAAAACCTTTATTTGAATATCATTAGAGTTCACCGATGTTCCAATAAGACATGAAATTTTATTATTACCAATGTCAATCACTGTATGGATGTTTTTAGATTTTTTTATTGGGCTTAAAACCGTCATAAGTTTTTCCTATGGTTAATTAAATCCTTGTCGACGCTAATTTTTCCTAGAATTTTATTTGGATTTCTTAAATCTAATTCTGTAAGACCCAAATTTAAAACATCATAGTTTTTTTGAAGTTTTATGATTTCATTCCATGCTTTTAAAACCCCTTTGCTAGGTAGAAGAACGATAATTCCTTGTTTAAAATGTAGGTTCCACCTTCTATTATTTACATAATCTAAGGACCAAATATTTTTTGCTAAAACTTTATTTGTTTCAAGTATTTTAAGGATAGAGTTTGCATTCTTATTGGCATGGTTCCCATGAATTATTGGTAGATCAATTTTAAATTTATTTATATTTGCAGTAGATATTATTTTACCATTTTTTGTTATGAGTTTATTACTCATTTCATATTGCCATATACCAATTGCTTCCTTTTCTTTGATGCTTATTTTAATTGTGTTTGGTAGAACACGTTCAATATACAGTTCTTCAACCCAGTCGTTGTTTCTAAGGTTTTTGTATATATTTAATAAATTAACATTTAAGATATTGGATTTATTTTCATTATTGACAATTTTAATAATAGTCTCTTTGGTTATATTTTTTATCCCCAAAATTTGAATATTATTAATTGTAAAGCCATTCTTTATTAAAAAATTATTTAATAATTTTGAGTATTTTTCGAAGTCAATATTGTTTAAAAAAGTTGTTAATAATAAAGATATAATAAATATAGTTAAAAAATACATTCTATAGCTTGACCCTGTATTTTTATTTGTAACTCTGTCAATATTTAGCTTGTTGACATCATTGCCTTTTATAATTGAATTTAGCATTCGTAAGTTGCCTCNTCAATTAATGTTTTGACCATTTGTTTCATAGTAATTTGACAAAACAATGCTTGTTCAGGAGCTAGTGAAGTTTCAGTCATACCTGGTTGCGTATTTAGTTCTAACATGAATAATTTGTTATGATTGCTATCATACCTAAAATCTGTTCTTGAAATCCCTTTGCAGCCAATAATTTGATGGGCTCTTAAAGCCCATGACATCGCCTTATCAAATATAGTCTTAGGTATTAATGCAGGAATTATATGAGAAGAACCATTTTGATCATATTTTGCTTTATAATTGTAGAAATCTTGTTTTTTATTTGAAGTTATCTCGGTGACACAAAGAGGTCTTTCTTTTAAAACAGTTACAGTTAGTTCTCTTGTTCCAACTAACACCTCTGCCATCAATTCATTATAATTTTGATTTTTTTTAAGAGGTTCCATTTTACTATTGTTTATAATGGTCACATCAACCGAACTTCCACCATTTATAGGCTTTATGACACATGGACCTTCATAATCTCTTATGTGATAAAATTTATCTTTAATAATTTTTAATGTTTCAGGAAAGATGATAGGGTCTTCAGAATTTTCAGTTGCGTTTGTAATTAACCGCTTAAAATGCATTTTGTTCATTGCAATCGCTGATGCAGTAACACCTGAATGAGTATATGGTATTTTAATTAAATTTAAAAAACCCTGAACTGTTCCATCTTCTCCGAACTTTCCATGTAAGGCATTAAAACAAACATCTACATTTAATGAAGTTAATTCATTTATTCCGTTTAAACCAATATCAACCTCAGTTACTTTTAAATCATTTTCTTTAATTGCCTCAGCACATGCTTCGGCTGATCTTAAAGAAACGTCCCGTTCTGAACCAAAACCGCCTTTTAACAACATAACATGTGTATTTTTAGTTATTTTCATTTGGTACCAATTCTTTTAATTTCCCAACTCAACTCTATCCCGCAAACTTTTTTAACTTTATCATTTTACATGCTCACCTAAATCCTCGATATCTTGAGCAGTTGATTTTTTTGAGTTAATTATGAAATTACAATGCTTTTCAGAAATCATAGCACCACCAATTTTAAAACCTCTGCATCCAGCTCTATCTATTAACTTCCATGCTTTGTTTCCAATGGGATTTTTGAAAGTACTGCCACCAGTTTTTACACCAGTTGGCTGTGCTTCTTTTCTTAAAGCTATAATTTTTTTCATTTTGTTTTCTATATTGATTTTTTCATCTTTAAAGCTCTTTAATCTTGCCGAACAAAAAATCCATTCTTCACTTATTTCAAGGCCTCTATATTTCATCCCTAACTCTTTATTGGTAAAAGTTTTAAATTGACCTAAATGATTTATTGCCTTCACATCTATTAAGACATCTTTAAATTCAGAGCCAAATGCTCCTGAATTCATCTTTATACCACCTCCTATTGTTCCAGGAATACCTAACAAGAACTCAAGGCCGCCTCTAAGATTATTTCTTGCGAAACGAGCTACATCTGCGTCTGTTGCTCCAGCTTCAGCGCTGATTATATGATTTTTATCAATATTAATTTTATTTAATTTTTTGGTAAGTAGAACAATTCCTTTAAAACCTTTGTCTCTAATTAAAAGATTTGATCCTGCACCTATAATTAATATATCTAATTCATTAGGCTTATTTTTTAAAATATCACTTAAGGATATCAAATCTTCTACTATGAACAATATTTCTGCCTTGCCTCCAACCCCAAACCAAGTAAATTTTGCTAATTCATAGTCAAATTGAATTTTGTTAAGAAATCTATTTTTAAATGTGTCAAGATCCATTATGAAGCTCTTTTTCTAAAGTATTAGCAATTTTAGTTATTGAGCCCGCTCCTAGACATATAATAATATCGTGTGGACTTATNATTTTTAGNGTTTCTNTTATCAAAGCTTTTTTACTTTCTATATATNACACATTTTTATGCCCGTATTTTAAAAGCCCATTTTTTAAATCATTACTTTCAAACCCCTTTAAAGGTTCCTCACCGGCAGGGTATACATCTAAAAGAAACACGTAATCTGCATCATTAAAGCAACTACAAAAATCATTAAAAAGATCTTTTATTCTGCTATAACGGTGTGGTTGAAAAATACTTATAATTTTGCTTTTAGGAGTAAGTAANCTAGCGGCAGCCAGTGCAGCATTTATCTCAACTGGATGATGNCCATAATCATCNATAATNGTGGTATTTTTGAAATTTCCTACATTTTGAAAGCGTCTTTGCACGCCTGTAAATGTTTTTAGGGTGTTTTTAATTTTCTCAATAGGAATTTTCAACTCGATCCCAGTTGCAATAGTAGCTAAAGCATTTTGAATATTATGAATGCCTATCATAGAAAACTCTATTTCATAGGAGCTAATTTCAAGTTTTCTTCGATTTGATATACTTAAAGTAAAATTCATCTTATTATTATTATAAATAATATTAGTGGCTCTTACGTCTGCGTTAGCAGACAAACCATAAGTAATTACTTTCTTATCTTCTAGTTTTGAGATTAATTTTTGTACTCGAGGGTGATCAGTACATAAACAGATGAATCCATAAAAGGGTATTGAAGATAAAAAGTTGAAAAAGGCCAGCTCCAGATTTTTTTCATTTTTATGAAAATCAAGATGCTCTAAATCTATATTTGTTATGACTGCTGCNGTAGGATTTAGTTTTGTGAAGCTTCCATCGCTTTCATCAGCCTCTACAACCATCCAATCACCTTTCCCCATTCTTGCGTTTGAATCTAAAGATGAAATTATTCCTCCATTTATAATTGTAGGATCCATTCCATTTTCTTCAATCATCTTGGCTATCAATGAAGTAGTAGTAGTTTTTCCGTGTGTTCCGGCTATTGCTATTGATTGCTTTAACCGCATCAACTCTCCCAACATTTCAGCTCGATGAACAATTGGAAGAAAAATTTTCTTTGCCTCTACAAGCTCAATATTGTTTTTAGATATAGCTGTTGAAACAACAATTATTTTAGCATTTAATATATTTGATTTTCTCTGACCAATAAAAACTTCAATCCCAAGTTTTTCTAATCTCTTAGTATTATTACTTGCTTTATATCACTTCCTTGGACTAAATACCCTGATTGGACTAGAATCTCAGCTATTCCACTCATGCCTATTCCTCCAATTCCAATGAAGTGAATAACACCTAAATTTTCTGGACGTTTTAGCATGGTTTTGAAATCTTCTTATGGTTAGTTTTAATAAGGTCAATTAAGACATCAGAAAAAAATTCTGTAGCGGATTTATTTTTACGTTTTACTTCAAGATCCTTAGATAATTTTTTCATCTGATTACTTGCAATAACAAGTTTTTTGGATTTTTGATAAGGTTTTCTAATAATTTTTTTAAAGTTTTAACTACTTCGTTATTTTGATCTAACACCCAACCGCCACCTATGTTTGTAATTAATTTAGTATTTTCTAATTGGTGGTTATCAAAAGAAGTTGGCAAAGGAATAAATATTACAGGTCTACGTGAAGTTAAAATCTCAGCGACACTAGATCCTCCTGAGCGGGTAATTATAAGATGTGCTTTTTTAAATTTTTCAAAAATATCATCAAAAAAACTTTCTATAAAAAACTCTATCTTGTGGTTGTTATATATACGTTTGACTTTACTAATGTCATTTTTACCAACTTGCTGTGTTATATATATTTTTTCTCTTAATTCTCTTGGAAGAGAACATATAATTGCAGTTACTTGCTCGGAGAAGAAATTAGCGCCAAGACTTCCACCAACGATTAAGATTTCAAACCTTTGCATTTTATTTGGAGCAGAATAACTTAATTGTCTAAGAACAATGTTCTTTCCTAGTTGGGTTTCCGGTATAAATTAAATTATGATTATTTTCAGTATTTTTAGTTTCAATAAAAGATAAGGCTAAAAGGTTTGATATCTTACCTAGTAATTTATTAGCTCTACCAATAATTGCATTTTGTTCATGTATTATGGAAGGAATTTTAAGCAATTTAGCGGCTATAACTGGAGCTACTGATGGATATCCACCAAACCCAACAATTACTTGTGGTTTATTTAATAAAATTAAAAAAATTGTTTTTAAAAGAGAAATTAATAATTGATATATTGATCTTAATTTAACTATAAATAATTCATTACTTGGGCTCGAAACTTTATGAACAAATATTTTATGATTTATATTTTTATTACTAAAAAATTTATTAAAATAATTTTCTCCCCTTTGATCAGTTATAACTATAAAGTCGTTCATCTTAATCTCATTTATAATTGATAAAGCTGGGAAAATATGTCCTCCTGTACCTCCTGCAGCTATTAATATTTTACTATTTTGTTTCATCTTATTGATCGTTTTCCTTGCTACTCTCTTGTCTTAAAAGAGTGTCTAATGACGAGTTTTTTCTTGTTAACGAAAGTAAAATACCAGCTGTTATAGCTGATGCTAAAATAGAAGAGCCTCCATAGGATAGAAAGGGTAATGTCATTCCTTTTGTAGGAATTAAGTCAGTATTACTTGCCATATGAATTAATGATTGAAAACCAAATTGAAAAGCTAAGCCACTAACACAAATAATAAAAAAAAGATTAGTGTTTCTTAAAGTTAATAAAAAGGATCTAAAAACAATTAATCCATAAATTATTACAATTAAAGAACATAANAATACACCATATTCCTCTGCNGCAACTGCAAATACNAAATCAGAATGCGCATCAGGCAGAGATTTTTTATAAAAACCTTCTCCAGGACCTTTACCCCAAAAACCTCCTGATTCAAATGACTGTAGTGATTTTGAAATCTGGTGCGTTTTACCGTCTAAAAAACTATCTATCCTAAGTTTCACATGACCAAAGTGATTATATGATAAAATCATAAATATTGGAAAAGCTACTATTAAAAATATAATAATCATTAGTGGTATTCCAGTAATGAATAGCTGAAACCCCCAAGTAAATATCATTACAATTGTCATGCCAATATCTGGCTGTAACAACAAAAGGGCAGACATTAAAACTGTTGCTCCCAATGACCACAGCCAGCCAGGAAAATTTGGTTTTTGAACCCACAAAGATAAGATCCACGCATTAAAAACTATAAAAAACGGTTTGCATACCTCACTAGGTTGAAAACTGAAATTTCCTATGTATAACCATCGTTGGGCACCTTTAATTTTTGCTCCTTCAATGAGAATAAAAAACAAAAGGCATAATGATATTAGAAACCCAGATATACAAATAATTTTTATTTGTCTTTCATTCAAAATAGTAAAAAAAATAATTATTGGAATGCTCAAAATTCCTAATAAAATATGTCTTAAGGTAAAATGATGTGAAGATATATTTAAACTTTCAGCTACATGTTGACTTGAAGACATAACAAGAAAAATACCAAAAAGTATTAATATCAAAAAACTTGTTAATAAGAGCCGATCAATATTCCACCACCAAAGAGCTATAAAGGATCTGTCTGAACGTGTTATTAACATATCAAAACACCTTCATTTAATTGCTTGTTTACGATTTCTTTGAATTTGTTACCTCTATCTTCGAAATTTGTAAATTGATCAAAGCTAGCTGCTGAGGGTGATAGAAGTATAACTATTTCTTTTAAATTCGACTTTTGAGCTTTCTTTATTGCAAGTTCAGTTGCATTTTTAAGTGTTATACATTTGTTTAGTTTACTATTTTTAGAATTTTTTGATATTTGATTGGCAAAAAAATTATAAGATTCACCAATTACAAAACTTTCTTTAACTCTATTTAAATATTTTTTGGCGGTTCCAATCCCATCATTTTTTGGTTGACCTCCCAATATCCAAAAAATATTGCAGAAAGAACTTAATGCAGCCGCAGTAGATTCTCCATTAGTTGATTTGCTATCATTAATAATTTTAATTTTTTCTGAAACGTATATTGTTTCCATTCTATGTGGCAAACCTTTAAAGCTCTTTATTGACAGTTTAATTTTGTCATCCGTTACATTTAAATTTTTAGCTAATGATATTGCAATTGAAGCATTTACTAAGTTATGCTTGCCATTTAAAGAAATGTTATCGTTGATATAGTCCTGAAAATTTATATTTTTTGTTTTAAAAATTTTAATCAGTTGATACTTATCTTTCTTTATTAATTGATTTAGAAGTTTGTCATCTTCGTTATAAACAATAGTTCCATTATCATTTAAAAAATCAATAATCTTTAATTTACAAGATAGATACTCCTCAAAATTATTATGATAGTCTAAATGGTCAGGCGTAATATTTATAATTGAGGCTAAGTTTAAAGTTAATTTACTTGCTCCATCTAATTGGTAACTTGACAATTCTAGGATAATTACACCATCATTACCTGGATCAATGATTTCGCATGCTGGATAACCAAAATTTCCTCCGATTACAGATTTAATTTTATTAAATTTCAAAATATGATGTAGTAAAGCTACTGTTGTTGATTTACCATTTGTTCCAGTAATTCCAACAATTATAGCTTTGGGTCTGGATTGCATAAACAAGTCAATATCATTTATAATTTTAACATTATGATCTTCTGCAAGCTTAATGGCTTTGTGCTTAATATTTTTGTTAATTGGTATCCCTGGACTAACAACAAGAGTACACAAATCTTTCCAAGGCCATTTTTGGTAATTTACCCAATTTGATTCTAGTAGGGTAGGTGGTTTTCCTTTAAAGTCATCGAATACAAATACTTTTGCACGAGAGTTCAATAAAACTTTAGCCGCAGCTAATCCAGACATTCCAACACCAAGAACGCCAACGTTTTTGTTTTTATAACTAAGAATATTATTCAATTTAATTACCTCAGTTTAAGTGTGGACAAACCAATTAAAGCTAGTATGACCGCTATTATCCAAAATCTTATGACTATAGTGGATTCAGCCCACCCTTTTTGTTCGAAATGGTGATGAAGTGGCGCCATTCTAAATACTCTTTTACCAGTAAGTTTGAAGGAAATAATTTGAACAATAACTGATATTGTCTCTAAAACAAAAACTCCTCCGATAATTATTAAGACTAATTCATGCCTTGAAGCTGAAGCGGTCACCCCAATAACACCTCCAAGTGACAAAGAGCCTGTGTCTCCCATAAAAACCATTGCTGGAGGTGCATTAAACCATAGGAAACCTAATCCTGCTCCAATGATAGCTCCTAAAAACACGGTTATTTCGCCAGCCCCTGGAATATAATTTATTTGTAAGTAGTTAGAAAAATTTATATTTCCAGCTAAATAAGCAATAATAGCTAAAGAACTAGCTGCAATCATTACTGGAACTATTGCCAGTCCATCAAGACCATCAGTTAAATTAACCGCATTTGATGAACCCACAATAACCATAATTGTGAAAGGAATATAAAAAATTCCAAGAAATAAAATACTTTCTTTAAAAAAAGGTATTGATATTGAATTATGAAGGTTATCAGGAGAATTTTCTGCTAAAAAATACGCTGCTACAAAAGCTATAAATATTTGTGGTATAATTTTTTGATAACTTTTAAGTCCATTACTGTTCATTTTAGAAACTTTTATCCAATCGTCAAAAAGGCCAATAATGCCAAACGAAACTGCTATAAATAGAAGTATCCAAATATATATATTATCTAATTTAGCCCATAATAAAGTAGATGTTGTAAATGCAAGCAAGATTAATAAACCGCCCATTGTTGGAGTGCCTGTTTTAAAAATTATATGGGTCTTAGGCCCATCTTTTCTAATAGGCTGACCGTTCTTTTGTATTTTTTTTAATAGAAAAATTATTTTTTCACCGAAAATAAAGCTAATTAATAATGCAGTTAAAAGCGCACCAATTGTTCTAAAAGATATATAATTAAAAATATTAAGTGGTTGAAAATATTCAGTGAAATTTAGCAAAAGATTAGGCAGCATTATATTCCTCCTGAATGTTTTGCTTTAAAATTGGTGGCAATTTCCAAAGATTTGTTCCATGAGATCCTTTAATAAGAATAATTTGTGTTGGTCTCAGGTGTTTTTTTATATCAATTAATAATCTATCAATTGAAAGGTATGGATAACAATTAATGCTTGAACATAATTCTTTGCATATTTTTGATGTGTAAACTCCAAGAGTTATAAGAATGTTTGGTTTTATTTTTTTAATTATTGGAACAAGTTTAAAATGTAATTCGTTTGAACTATCGCCTAATTCCAACATGTCTCCAATTATTAGAATAGTTTCATAATTCTTAAATTTATTTTTCATATTTTGAAAATTATTTAGAGCAGAATTCATTGAGTCAGGGTTGGCGTTGTAGCTGTCATCAATAATAAAAGTTTTTTTGTTATCTTTAAATTTGATTGTTATACTGTTACCTCTTCCTGATATAGGTGACATCTCACTTATGGTTGTAAGAGCGTTAATTATATTTAATTTCAACTCCTTTATTACAGCAATGGTAGCAATTGCATTTAAAGCTTGCGTAGTATTTAAATAATTTAGGTGCCAATCTTGTTTATCATCAAAACAAACTGTTGCGCCGTTCTTTACTTGAATGATATTTGAAATAAATGTATTTGATTTTTTGGCTATGGCCAAATAAGTGTATATTAGCATTTATTTTTTTTGCTTCTTTTATTAGAAATTCACTCCAAACATTATCTGAGTTTAGAATACGATGCCATTTTTATTTAATCCAAGAAATATTTTGCTTTTCGCGCTTGCAATTTCTTTTTCATTTTTAAAATTTTGAATATGAGAGTTTGTTACATTTGTTATTAATGCAATATCTGGCAAAGCTAATTTTGTTAGCTCTTCCATTTCACCAATATTATTAATTCCTAATTCTAAAACGCAGTATTTATAATCAGGATTCAATCTGGACAATGTTAATGCAAGACCAATAATGTTATTATTATTCCCTTGTGTAGAATGGGTAGTTCCATATGTTTTTAGTGCAGAAGATAACAAGTGCTTAGTGCTTGTTTTTCCACTACTTCCGGTTAAAGCAATAGTAGTTCCTTTAAACCTATTCCTTCCAAATTTTGCAATATTTAATAATGCTTTATTTGTATCATTAACAAGTAATCCATTGTATTTCTGAGCTAATTTAAGGTCTGAAACAATTATACCGCCTGCACCTTTTGAAATTGCTGATGTTACAAAATCATGTCCGTCAAATTTGTTACCTTTAAAAGCAATGAACAAATCACCTGGTTTTATAGTTCTGTCATCAATGCTAATACCAGAAGCACCAATAATTTTATTCATAAAGTTTAAAGATGGATCAATAGCGTTAGTAGCTTCTATTAAATCCTTTTTTGTCCACAATGTTCTCAACTTGTTATTCCAATTTTTTTAATATTTTTGATTGCTTCTTTAGAAACCGTGTAATCATCAAACGGAAGGCTTTCCATGCCTATTGTTTGAGTAGATTCATGGCCTTTCCCTGCTATGAGTAATAAATCATTGTCTTGTAACTTTGAGACAGCAAATTTAATGGCACTATTTCTGTCACCAATTTCAATTGCGTTTGGACAGCCTTGTAAAATGTCTTCTCTTATCTTTGAAGGTAGTTCGTCGCGAGGATTGTCATCTGTGACAATAACTAAATCTGAATTTTGATAAGCAATTTGCCCCATTAAAGTACGTTTTTCAATGTCTCTATTCCCGCCGCAACCAAAAAGAGTTATAATTTTACCTTTTGCAAAATGTTTAAGTGACGAGAGTGCTGTCAGTAAAGCTTGAGGTGTATGAGCATAGTCAATTATAACTAATGATTTATTTTCATTATCTGAGACAATTTCCATTCTACCGCGAGCTGGTTTTAAATAGCTTAGGGATTTGAATACAAAATCAGGGTCCATCCCTAAAGCTATACAAATTGAAGCAGAAGCAATTACATTATAAATTTGAAACTGCCCAATCATACCAATAGTTGTTTGAAATATTTTATTGTTGAACTTAAGTGTTAAATCAATAGATTTATTGTAAGTATTTGAAGAAACGATTTGAATGTCTGCTTCTTCTTTTTTCCCAAATGTTAAAATTAAATGATTAGATTTATTTAACTCTTTATGCAGTTTTTCACCATAACTATCGTCTATATTAATTGCTATTGATGAATTTGGGTTTAGTAGGTGTGTAAACAGTCTCTTTTTAGAAGAGTAATAATTTTTAATATTTTTGTGATAATCAAGATGATCATGCGATAAGTTAGTAAAAACTGCTCCAGAAAATTTTATTCCATCTAATCGGTGTTGATCAATTCCATGTGAAGATGCCTCTATTGCTAAATTGCTAACTTCTTTACTAGCTAAAAAATGAAGTTGTTCATACAATCTCGATGGTTCGTAAGTTGTGAGATTTTCATTTGACTTTAATATGTTATTTTTTTCACTGCTAGTGTTAATTTTAGTTCCAAGCGTTCCCATTGAAGCAGCTTTCCAGCTTGCTTGCCCCCATATTTGACGACAAAACTCAACTACTGAAGTCTTACCATTAGTGCCAGTTACGCCAATTATTTGTTTTGGTTGTTTCTCATGAAAACAAGAAAGTAGTAAAGAATAAACCTTTCTAGACATCCCTTCTTTAATAGAAATGACATTGTCTTTTTTTAAATTTTCAGCTACTATTAATTGTGCTCCATTTTTTTGAGCTTCTGTAATGAAATCCTTTCCATCTAATTTTTGACCCTGTAAAGCAACAAAAATATAACCTTTTTTAATTTCCTTACTATTTGAAGATATTCCATTGATTAAAAAATCCATTTTTTCAGAACTGCATTCTTTAAATATGTCTTTTAAAGTATCGTTTCTTAAAATAAGGTTTTTTAATAGTACCATTTTATAAAATTGCTCCCTTATCTTTACCTCTTATTTTGAATTTAAGAAGATTTCTAGAGAAGTTTACAGAGCTCTTTGTTTGAGGTTTGATATTTAAAATTGGTGCTATTCTTGTTACTATTTTATTTACTACTGGAGCAGCAACCCATCCAGCCGTTCTTTTGCTACCTTTAGGGTTATCTATCATTACTGTGATAATAAATCTTGGGTTATTCATAGGAAACGCTGAAGTAAGTGTTACTATATTTTGTTTTTTAAAATACCCTCCAGCTGGATTTGTTTTTTCAGCAGTTCCTGTTTTTCCTCCGACTAAGTATCCAGATGCTTCTGCTTGTTTTGCTGTCCCATTCTTATTGCTAACAACCAGTCTCATTATACTTCTCATTGTTTTAGACGTTTTCTTTGAAAAAATTCGTTTATTTTTTTTCTCTGAATTAGAAATCAATAATGTAGGGTCCACTCTTATTCCAT
>JGI20160J14292_10001799_pt1 | contig 17637 bp, 6 predicted proteins | sample COG_10_FD_14292 | JGI IMG/M metagenome (IMG submission 14292) | reverse complement strand
GCTCTAATTTACTAACTCCCAAAAATAGAAATGCCGCAGACAAAGAAAGGGGCTTCAAAGAAGCAAACCAGACCTTACTAAATAACACCTTTAGTGTAATTATCTATTGTAACTTGACAACGGAAGAGGTGCCTTTAGAACACCCGATAGTTGTTAGGGCGAGATCCTTAGCTGGTCATCATGATCATACGCTCGACCCATCAAAAATGCAATCTACAAATGATGCCCGAAAAGAAATTCTTAAAATGTTCATGGCCACTTTGGATCCAACGAGTGAGTATATCGGCGCTTTAGTGAATGGTTCCATTTGGAAGGCATATAAGACAAGTGAGAACACCGTCTCCCTTATCAGCCCTGAATCAGGTGGTAGCTCTATCTATAAGGATAACCCCGCATTGCCACCAAATGCTGCATTTGGTGGCGCAAGAGATGCGTTTTCCAAGGGAAGGAAGAAGCCGGTCTTGACTGCGATAAGGCAATCCGGCGGAAAGATAAATGTAATCTATAGTAGCAAGACTAACATGGAAGCTCAAGTAAAACAATATCCTTTTTATCGAGTTTTCATTGATGAATTCATAAAAAGGCTCGAGGCTACACCATATACTGGAGATTCAATAAAAGTGAACTCAATGTATAGAAGTCCATATTCACAAGCTAGTGCTATGGTAAGAACTAGATTCATTGCCGGTTCAGCAAAGTATACTTTGCAATACTTTAGAGGATGGTACGGTAGGACATATAGCAAGAAAAGCAAGTCTTATAAGCCGGTAAAAGCCATTGTGGATCAAAGTTGGAGCGATCCTATGAAGTTGAGAGAGGCATTGGAGAAAGAGTTCGCAAGACAACAAGCTGAGGGGACCTATGTTTCTCCACACATGCAACATGGAGCATTTGATCTAAATACGACTAGACAACCGTACCAAAATGTCATCTATATGTTGGAAGTGTTGGCTGCAATGAAGAGTGATGGCTTCGTAAACAATTACAATTGGGAAGGTGTGTGGGATTATTCTGATGTTAGAGCAGAAAATCCGAACAAAGGTTTGAACATTAGGAAGACGCAAGGTACCATTAGTAATGAACACATTCATCTAAGTATCAATAAGAGTGCAAAAGCAGGCGAGTAATCATGAAAAAAATTAGAGTAAATTTCAAAGAAGCATACAACTCTTTGGTCCACAACACTAGAAAGAATATAGAAGAAGCCATTGAGGAAAAGGTTGAAGACTTGCCTCCTAGGAGCGGACTATTCTTGACTGATGATGATGAGAAAATGCCGATCTATGGCCCCGTTGCAGGATGCGAAAGGATCATTTCTAGAAAGAAAACAACGATTGGTTCCGCTGGCAATAAGTTAGCATCTTTCCACTCAGGCGCCAGAATAGTTTTGACAAAAGACAACTATGGATCTAGAGCGACAGGACTGGGTGGTGCTGGTGGAACCAAGTGTGAAGCTATTGACATCGTCGCAGGCCAATTATCATCGGAAGAGGTGATTTCAGACAACGTGACAAAATCTAGAGCAAACTTTGCGACAGATGGTGCTAGAATCTACCTTACAGAGCGAGGCAATGTTAATCACTATTTTGGAACAGAAAACTCTGACCCTTTGACTTCTGTCTCTTCAAATTTAAAATCAGGAATAGGAATAAAATCGGATCACACTTTGATAATTGGAAGAGAGCGCGTTCGTATTTTAGCAGGCCTAGGAAAGTTCGATGGTGGTGAGCGATTGTCAAATGGAAACAAAGATGTCAGATCTATTATAGAGCTCGGATCAATTGTCGAGGATGACTATCAAGCTGCAGTCCGAGGAGAGAATCTGATTAAATACCTAGGAGAGCTTAATGGCTACATTAATGCCATGGCTTCCAAAATCAACACGCTAGAGAAGAATTTGTCGATCTACAAAGTGGCTCTAGGCCGTCACATTCATGTCGTCGTTGGAGCCGGACCCTCAACACCTTCACCATCCGCTGCTCTCAAAGCAGGACAGGGTGTGACAGAGTTTCTTAATCAAAATCTTGAAGGAGCAGTTGAGGAGTTTCACAAAGTTAAGACCAATGTGCAATTCTTGGGAATAGAGGGCGGCAAGTTGAAAGGTGTAAAAGAAGATTACATCTTAAGTAATACAGTTTTTATAGGAAGATAAAATGTCAGAAAACAATTTCGAACAATTCCAGCCAAAAGTTTGTGATGCTACACCAGAACCATTGCCACTTAAGAAGCTTTGTCCCACATGTACGCCCAACAAATCCTTCATCGCTCCTGATTGGAAACAGATGTTGGACACGACTTATCTAGATGAAGCAACATGTGAGTATAGGATATGCGTAACAATCAATAATGAAGGCGAATGGTTTACACCTTCGGAGATGCAGGACCTAATCGGAAAAAGCAAGTATCCAACTAGGGATCATCTTTTTAGATCTTTTGTGCAACCTGCAATTAGATTGATGTTGCAAGATACAGATAAATTAATCGCTCAGCAAATCATCTGCGCTTCTTATGATGGCCCTGCTATTACAGGAAGAACTCCAAATGAGTTGTTGCAAGAGTATGATAATTTCAACGACATTTTCATGAAGTTGGAAGATGCCCCCTTATCTGAAGCGAAAGATTGCCCTGATCTTGTTACGAATACAGTATTCGGAGCTTCATCGTTTGAACCAGGACAACCCATGTCGTTTAATCAATTTGTTCTGAACAATACCTCTGTTGAAATAAAGAACCCATTCGCACTCGAGCTTTATGCACGAGTTATTGATTTTGATATTGAACCAATGCAAAATATGTTGAAAGTTTTAGTTTCCATTCCTGCTTTTATCTTAGAAGCAGTGCCTGACACGCCAACAGCACAAGAGATCCAAGAGAGCGCAATGACGACAAAAAAAGAGGTTGAGATTGATGTAAAAAAATTCTTCGGTCTAATTTTTCGATTGAAAGCGTCTTTATCTGTTTACTCAAAATACCAGTCTCATTTCTATCAAACACAAGATGGTTTTTTAAAATTCAAGGACAATGGAAAAGATTATTATGCATCTTCTTTTTCTTCAAAGATAGAAGCCTTCTATAGCGACCTAAAGGCGGAAGCAAACAGCTCAACCAAGCCAAGAAAAAAGAGATGGAATCTAAGATCAAACACTCCAAGTGTTGTTGTGAAAAACGCAGAAAAGATTCGCATCACCTTTATGGATGGCGACGATGGGAACCCTTATCGCATCAAGCGCATTGATGCCAAGATTGAAGGGTGTGAGTATCAACGCATCTGTGGCCGAAATAGCAAGTTTGCAAAGAAGTATAGCCTCAAGCCAACTGTCATGAATTACATTGCCAAAATAGACGAGATAGATATTGCCCTAAAAGCAAGAGAGTCGTATCCATGGTTGGACTTTCTTGTTAAGTTTACCTATCCCTTGTTGGTGGTTGATTATGGCGTCTTGAATGAAGAGTCCGTAAAGGACACTATGGGCGAATGCGTCGCAGACAACATCCAAGATTTCGGAGGAGAGCTTAAGGATTACATTTTGAACGAAGCCTTGTCTCTCGTAGAGTCGATAGCTTATGAGTTTAATTCAAAAGAATCGTGCCAAGAATTATCAGCGAAGTCAGAAATTGAGAAAAAATACTTTGAGAAAAACCCAACTCCCGGTTTGGATGCTAAAAAAGATTCTCGAAAAGAGGTCAAAGCAGACGAAGATAAAGCAGTTGAAAAGGAAAAGAATACTCTAAATGCCGAAATAGATTCTTTAAAAGAAAAAGATAGATTACTATCTCTCAGTTACGATGCAATAACAGGCTTGTTAGAAACTAGAGAAAGCGACGCATTGGATTTTGAGCTTAACAAACCAGAAGACAGTCAACGGACTGATGCACAGAAAGAGGAAGGTAAGGCCATAAAGAGTGATATAAAAAGCTATTTAAAACAACTAGAAGAGCTAGAAAAGCAAAAAACCAAAGTTGCTAAGGAATTGACAAAAGTAAGAACAAGATTCAACCAGATCAATTCGGACTTCGGTGATGGGTCATTGTCTAGAAATGGAAAGAAGCAGCTGAGAAAAAATGCTGCCAGAAGAGCTAGGAAAGCAAGTAAGAAAGAGGGAAATCCTTATTGGAAAGAAGCTAAGAAGCTTGCCCTCGAAGAACTTAAGGATCAAAATGGTATTCTTTCAACAATGGTTGATTTCGAAGTATTCATGAACACAGGAAAGATTACTTCTCCGAAGGCTGATACTCTAGAGGATGGTGAACCCGAAAAGCTTCTTAATCGATTAACTTTGTGTAATGTACAGTCACTAACGATTAATGCTATCCAGTGTTTGTTTTCCGGTGTCACACAAGAGGCTGCATTTAAAAAGATGGTTGAAGCAGCATTGAACGCTATGGACGTCGACGTGATGGGTTTTTTCATCCAAGCCTTACCACCAAATAAGCAATTCGAATTGCGCAAGATGGCAAAAGACAAATGGGCAAATATGCCAATGCCATGGGAAGAAGGTTATGTAGGTGGCTCGACAGAAAAAGCGAATCCATACCTAGTTTATCTCGGGACAAACAACAAAGATAGAAGTGTGAATGGCCGAGTTGAAGCCCTTAAGATGGAACAGGACAAGATAAATCGCGACATTGCGCTTACAAACGCAGCCATCTCAAGCGATCAAGAATTTATAGATGCTGACGCCGCAGCCAAAGCCGCCAATGCAGCTGCATTGGCTAAAGAAGAGGTCAACAAGACGATAGAATACACGATAAAGAAAGGAGATACTCTAGGCGAGCTATCTATTAAGTATCTTAAAGATTTTCATCGATGGAGAGAGATTATGATACAAAACTCTATTCCGGATGAAAAAAAGTTAGTAATTGGATCAGTTATAACAATTACTCTAGATGAAAAAGAACCTAAAGCGACAGCTACACCGACAGCATCAGCAGGAGATGTGCAATCTAAAAAAAGTTCGATTGCACTTCAAGAACAAAGATTGATAAAAATCCAGGAAGAACTTAAAGCCTTATCTGAAGACTTAGGAGAATTCCCATTGGATGAAGATGGGAAACCTCTGCCTTTCTCAAGCCTATCAGAAGAAAGGCAAGCAGAATTGATTGCAGCCCAAAAAAGTGCACAAGGAACATTTGGTACAGCACTTGGAGACATTCAATCTCAAATAATAAATATGTACATTGAAAACATGCTTGATGTCGTTGGAGTTGATGAGCTCATGAGTACTTTAGATAGGTTCCCAGGTGGCGCTTTAGTTCAGAGATATATCAATCAAGTAGGCTGCTCCTTTCAGGGTTTGAACAATCCACCAGTAAAATCATTTCTATCCACTCTTTCGTTTGACCCTTGTGGCGAGGGGAACACTGGCCTGAGTGTCCCATCTAAAATGAGAGACTATGACTTCAAGAAGCTCATACCTTGGAAAAAAGATTTCATGAAAATGATTCGCAATAAGTTTATCGAAAAGCTTGAAACCGTAATGGTTCAAATAATGGTTAAGATGATTTTGAAACTAATAAAGACAATCGATGATGCCATCTGCAAGACTCTCAATGCAACTGGTCAATTTGCCACAGGATTGATTTCTGGAAACAGCCAAGGGTTAGATGAGGCCTTCCGAGATGCTTTCTGTCCTGACGCAGACGACAACGATCTAGATCAGATAAAAAGGAATGCATTCAATTCCGCTCTTGGTAAAGGTGGTAATGACGTACTCGGTGCTCCTAATGTTGAGGCATACGATTGCCTATTTCAAACCATGAACGCAACGATGTCGAAACAGGAAGTTATAGGATTATTGACGAATACTCCATCGAACATGGATTCTGGTGTGATCACAAGGATGTCGCAATTGGTAAAATCTACATGCCCCGACTTAGCACCAGTATTTGGCGACCCAGAAGACATTAAACAAACCTTTTGCGTCATGCAACGGTTTATTCCAACAGAACTCAGAATATTCTTGAAAGAGCAAGCAACTCAACAACCAGAAGGTCCCATCTTTGATTCTATTTGTTTAACACAAGCAGAGCTTGAGAAGTGGAATGAGGATAGGAGATTAATCTATGCAAGCAATGGAATGGATGTAGAGATGATCAACGAGCTTATTGATAAAGCTAATGATCGTGCACTTAAAGACCTAGGTACTGTTGCTGAGATGATGCAAAAAGGACCTGAGGGTCTGTTAGCGGAAGCCTTAGATGATCTTTTGAGACAGAAAGACCCCGCATGTGTATCGGATCCATCTGCTATTGTGCTTGAAGATGAAGATCTTGCTGCTGAAAAACTCGACATGATTAATGACTTCTTCAAGGTAATTGAGAAAAAGTTCATTTCGGACCTCATTGAGGGCAAGCACTCCATCCTCAACAACATCCTAATTGACACAAGGGGTAATAGATTTAGCGTCCATCAAAGAAGAGCAGGTCGCCCATTTCAAAGACCCAACTACGTCGACAATGAAGAAATGTTGGAGAGAAGAAAGGAGGAGGCACTATTCCAAGTTGATCTTAAAATCCCAGGGACCGGAGTTGACTTTTCATTCCCTCATGATCTTGACAGGATAAAGGGTACTTTTCCTGAAACGGTTGGAGGACGACTCCTTCAGAAAATGGAAGAAATGAACCTCCAATATGATTCCAAAGCAAAAAACACAATTGTAATGAACTTTATAGATCATGAAGACCACCCGGATTATAAAAGCAAACTAATCTATCGAGCATTACCTAGGGCTAATCCAACCCACCTAGTCAAAGTTGATGAGACATTCTATCGCACAGTGTCGAGAGAAGAGAAGAAAAAGCTTGACCTTGAAGACGCCGACTTTGGCTCTGTAGAGAGTATCAATTCAAGCCGCTTTAACATCAAGAATTTTACGGCTGAGGGTATGACAAATGAGATCGACTATAATGTCTACAAAGACAATTTTAATGTTGAAACCGTTTTGTTTCGCAACTTCTTGATGAAAAAATCGAACATTACCATACCCAACTCAAGGCTCGGGAAATTGGAAAAGATTACAGATGCTTGGAACTTGGATACTTTAAACTTTGTACGAAAGTCAATTATCAAAAAACCAAATGGAAAAATACCTGTTGGGTTTAAATTTGGCTCAGATGACCAACAAAAGATTACCTTTAAGGACTTACTTTATGTAAACCCAGAATCAGATCCGGAAAACAAACTCACTTGGTTCTACACGAAATTCCCATGGGATAAGGTATTGGGTAAATCCGCCACTGAACATCCAAGAGTTCATTTTCTTGACCCATCGGTACATGGAGGCTCTTATTTGTTCCCCAAGATATACATAGAACCTGCGACGTACAATGGTTGGATGGGAATGATCAAAACATTCATTCCGGAAATGGAAGTCTGTGATGAAGTCGACAATGGATTTTTGAGGATAAATGAGATCTCTAGAAGAGCAAAAGAGATCGAAGGAAAATTGCCCATAGACCCTAGATTATCAGCAGCCCCAGAGTGCAGGTTTGAAGTTCCTTATGATCGACAATTGACTCCTGCAAATCACGGATTACTAGAAGGGATAGTCTTATCCACAGTTAGAACTTTCGGAACAGAATTTGTTATGAGAGTAATGCCTATTTTGGGCTCTATCAGATTGACCCATGAAAATTATGACGATTCCTTCTTCGTTATGATGGCACAAAAAATGGAACAAGAATTTATAGGGGAAGAAGGAAGGATCGATTGGAACATGGTAAAATCTTATACGTACTATCTGTTGTTTTTAGAACAATCTGTGCAAGTAGCGCAGAGGCAAATAAAGGACGGCTTGATGATTGAGACAGAAGAGATGAAAGTTGCAGCTCAAAAAATAAATAAGGTCCAGATGAATTTCCCTACAAAAATGAAGTCCCCTAGGGGTCTAGAGATGACCATCAAAGGTGCTTCCATAATAGGTCACAATGCTGAGTGGGAAGATTATTTTATTCTATTTGAACCATCCGAATATAGAGATAGGTTGCGATGGATGTTGCCTCATCGAAGAAAGATGGCACAAAAAGTAGCAGCAATTCACGAGTCTAAAGTCCATGCTCAAGTATTTTTAGCAGCATTGTTAAAAAAAGAGATGTCTAATTTGACAAAGACCATAGAACAAAATTTGAGACCACTTCCTCACATTTGGGACATCAAAAAGTTCGTCCTATCTGAAGACGGACCGCTTAAATATTCAAAAATAAAATCGGGAAGATCATCGGTTGAAGCCAATGTCATGGAAGGGTCTGATAAGTCATCGTATGGTACCATAATCGATTGCCCAGATTCAAACCTCCTATCTCACACGATGAATGATCCATCCCTGATAGTATCCGCACCAAAAGAAGGAATCATGTTTCTAGAAAAGTATGTCCGGACAATCAACAAAGACATGTCTGAACAAGTCATGACTGTATCGGAGTTCCGCGAAACCATAACGAACGCTTCTATTTTCGATCAAAACAAAAAGATTTCTGATTATTTTGGAGATCCAATCATCATCGCTGGTGAGTTCAGAGGCACAATCGGCGTTAAGTTTGGAGTTAGGCTTATCTATGTACCTCATGAAAGTTTAAACATTGTTTCAAATTTAGATGAAGCAAAAGAGAGAGTTGGGAAGTTCGGTATCTTCCACCACATCCCCTTGGCTCATTATGAGCACGATGTCTTAGATCAGGTAATTAAGAACATCGACTTCGAAGATGAAAACATGGGAGAAGAATTGAAATGTTTTGTCGACAATCTAGCACTAACAGATGATTTCAAACTCATTTTCGAGACAATCATAAAGACCACAACATTCTCATCTCTATTTGGAATCTATTCGTATTATAACTTTTTTGAATCCATCGGACAAGGCACTGATGAAGTTGAAGAGGCACGCAAAAAGAAGATCAATGGAAAGTGGAAGCGAAAGGTTTTTGACAAAACAAAGACAATCTTAAAAAAACAATTTAGGTCTACATATAGATCTGATGATGACCAGTTCGAAGACAGCAAAAGAGAAAAAAGACAATTTGATGCAGAATGGGTTGGCAATTTACTTCCTGATTCTTATTTAGGTCTAGACGGAAGCGTTAGATGGTGGCAATCTTGGAGGATTGTCTCAACAAACCCCTTCGGCCAAGATGGAGAGGATTGTCTAAATGATTTTCAAAAGATTTTCAAGGATTAAATTATGTCAATTTCAATTATTTTTCCAATAGAATTAGGAGGCCCAGGATCGGGCTCAGGTACGAATCGGTTTGGTGCGTCGTCTTATTCAGACGACTCTCCAACCGGCGCCATAAAACAAAACTTAAGAATGCTCCTCCTCACGAGACAGGGTGAATATGTGATGGACTCTAATTTTGGAATAGGTTTGCCGGACTATTTGTTCTTGCAAGAACAAGAGGTGAATACATCTGCTTTAGAATCGAAAATAAAAACCCAGGCTGCCACCTATCTTCCGTACGTGACTATATCTTCATTATCAGTTGATCTTGAACCTCAGAACAATATGTTAAAGGTTCGTATAGAATTCTATTACAATGAGCTACAAATACCAGAAGTTTTTGAACTCGAAGTTATTTAGGTCAAACTATTTAGTCCTTGCAGGAGACCATTAAATGTCAAAACAAAAGAAAACACCAATAAAATACACTAGCAGAGACTTTGATTCAATTAAGAGCGACATAGTTGAGCACGCTAAACGTTTCTATCCGGAACAGTGGAAAGATTTTTCCAAAGGAACAATCAATTCACTATTGGTCGATTCTGTTGCTTATGTTGGTGATGTTCTATCTTACTATCTCGATTACCAAACAAATGAGTCCTTCATGGATTCTGCAATCGAATTTAACAACATTCGCAAACATGCTAGATCTCTGGGTTTTAAGTTCGCAGGATCGCCAAATTCTTATGGTTTTGTTTCGATGTTCGTACTTGTGCCTTCAAACATCGATGGCACCGCACCAGATTTCAACTACATGCCCGTTGTTCAAAAGGGTTCCTCGTTCTCTGCACCCGGTGGAGGTGTTTTTACTTTGACTGAAGATGTTGCTTTCGATGGCCTTATGAATGACATGGTAGCTGCAAGATTTGACTCATCAACTGGTCAAACGACACACTTCGCAATCAAAGCAGTGGGACAAGTTGTCTCTGGTGTATTCACAAGGATAACAGTCGACTTGACTGATTCCACATTTGAGAAGTTTCGCAAAATTAGAATCGGAGATTCAAATTACAGTGAAATCATCTCTGTAAAGGATTCCGATGGGAACACCTATTATGAAGTCGATAATCTATCTCAAGAAGTGGTATTTAAAGAAACCACAAACAGACAAGCGGCCTCAGAAGGCGTTAGGAGCATTCTTAAGCCCTTCGTTGCCATCCGTCGTTTCGTAGTTGAGCAAGACGATACAGGAACATATCTTCAGTTTGGTTTTGGATCAGAAGATTCAGAAGCTGAAGAAATCGCAGATCCGTCAAAAGTTTTCTTAGAAATGCATGGCAAGAACTATGTATCAAGTCAAACTTTCGACCCATCAAAGTTGATTGGCACAACAAAGCTCGGAATTTCTCCGTCTGGTACTGCTTTAACAATTGTTGCAAAAGCAAATACTACTGATTTATCAAGTGTTTCTGCAAACTCTTTGACGACTATTAACAATGCTAGATTAAAGTTTCCATCTTCGATCAATCTTGATCCTATCAAGAAGAAATCAGTAGGCTCGTCTCTCGAGATCACAAACGACGAACCTATCGTAGGTTCAGCAGAGCGAATGACGAATGAAGAACTCAAGCAACGAGCGTTAAGTTACTATGCTAGTCAAGGTAGAGCAGTTACAAAACAGGATTACGAGTCTCTGATTTACAGCATGCCTAACAAATACGGAATTATCAAGAGAGTAAGTGTCGTCAATGACCCCTCTGCTACTAACCGTAGAATGGCCATTTATCTTGTTTCTGAAGACCCAGTTGGTAAGTTGGTTGCTTCAAATGACAAAATTAAGCAGAACGTAAAGCACTGGCTGTCCCAATATAAGTCGCTTAACGATGTCATCGACATTTACGATGCAAAAATAATTAACTTTGGTGTTGATTTTAAGGTCACAATAGATCCTAGATTTGCCAATGAAAACATTTTATCCCGATGCAACACTGCAATCCGCAAGTATTTCTCCAACCAATCTTACATTGGAGAGCCGATCTACATAACAAGACTCTATGGGATCCTATCAAAAGTTGAAGGGGTAGCAGATGTAAAGAGGGTCAATGTCTATCAAAAAACAGGTGCAAATTATTCTATGGTTCGAATGAACTTCAAAGAAGCTATGTCACAAGATGGCACATTCATTATGACCCCGAAAAATGTAATCATGGAAATTAAATATCCATCAAGAGACGTCAAAGGAGTTCTAGTCAGATGATTAAACGTTACTATGCAACAAAAGACAACACAATCACTAATGCTTTCCGCGAAAGCCTTGGTACCGATGGCAAAGACGCGAACATGGGAGCCTCCGACATCCTCGAGGTTTTCTCAATTTATGGACAAGTTCTTGATGAGAATTCTATCTACTCACAAGAAGAAGCTCGTATTTTGATTCAATTCGATATCTCAGAGATTCAAGCTGACTTGACAGCTGAGATCTTAAACTCTGATGCTCAGTTCTATCTCCGCCTATTCAATGCAAAGCATGGGCGAACATTACCAATGGGATTTCAATTAGAAGTCATTCCTGTTGAGGAAGCATGGGAAGAAGGCACTGGTCTCGACATGGAAAGCTACATGGACCTTACTTACGGAAAGGGATCTAGCTGGAATGAGAAAGGTGCATCTACAGCATGGACTACAAGCTTGGGTGGTGGCGTATTAAGCGGAACACCTGTTACAGCAGAATTTGACGAAGGCTACGAAGACCTGTTGGTGAACATCACTGCATTTGTAAATGCATGGATAGGTGATCCTGCTACGAATTTCGGTCTTATTGTTAAACTACCAGCAACAGCTACCGCAGAGACTCGTTCATACTACACAAAGATGTTTTATGCTCGAGGGACAAGCAACTTTTTCAAGAAGCCTGCTATTGAAGCCCGTTGGAGCTCTCAAACAACTGATCATCGAACATCGTTTCTGTCTGATGTAGAAAGCACTGTTTATCTTTACAATGAAGTTCGAGGCCAACTCACAAATCTTGATTCACCTGTCACCGTTAAATTCTATGAAGAACTTGGTGGAACAGAAATTGCTGCAACTACAGCTGTAACAAATCCCGAAACAGGTGTTTACGAGGCCGAGGTGACCCTTACAACGGCTGCTAGCACAATCTACGACGTTTGGTCCGAAGATGGAACAGAAGTCGTTACAGGATCAATTACGGTCCTCTCACAAGAGCAATCCACAAAGCCGAGCGTAAGTGATCTCGTTGTTTCCACCCTCAACAACCAAGATGCCCACTCAGCGGGTCAAACCTCTCGCTTCTATTTTTATATCCGAGAGAAAGATTGGTCTCCAAACATTCACACTGTCGCAACCTCGAGACCTGATTCGAAGGTGTATGACAACCTTAAATTTACAAAATTTCCAAAGTCGTAACGGACGAAGTTATCTTCGACTACAACATGACTGACGGATCAACCACACTATCCTATGACTCAAACGGGAACTTTTTCGATCTTGACATTAGTATGTTAGAACCTAATTATGTTTACGAAATCAAGTTAGCTCTATTTAATGTAATGACCAAGAGTTATCAAGAGCTCCCTTTTAAGCATAGATTTAGAGTGGTAAACAATGAGTATTAAAGATTTATTCGGTAAAACTTCCCGTAACCTCGAAGAGACAGTACAAGATGTCGAAAGCGTCGCATTTGTAGAAGAAAAGTCAAAAGCAGATGAACGCTATTTGCCGCAAATTGATTTCTCTGATCCTAAGAATTTTGTATACTATGGCTCAGCTGAGTTGTATTATGACGCTGCAATCCGTCGTATCTACGAGGACTATCCCTATGACGGTTCGAAATCCGAACAGATTGCGTTTGAAGAAAAGGCCTCAGCTCTAGAGCGATGGGTGTTTGAAAACAAGTATCCAAAGACAACAGGACATGCTCAACTCGGCACAACCGGTGATGTCACAGGTACAGGGTTTTTGAGCACAAATACTCCGGAGTATATCCGTGTTTGGGGTGGGCTTCACATTGACTCCTCATCTGATAGTTTGGATTATCAAATACAAAATTCAGCAAAATACGACGCGGACAAAAATAGGACTCAAAATTGGAACTGTAATTTTGAACAAGGTGCTACTATAGAATTCTGGATGCAAAAAGATTCTTTTACAGCAGGTTCAAATGAGGTGATTCTAGATTTGTGGAATAACAAGTCCGGAAATGAATTGGGTAGAATCCTGCTTTACACCTTTGAGACGTCAGGCACTAAGAAGGTGTACTTAAGAGTTGAAAACGCCGGAAGCGTTTTTCAATCACAAATCCAAGAAAGCAATTTAGACTTTCAAAACTGGCATCATTATGCAATCTCCATGAAGCAGGAAGGCACTGATTTTCAAGTTAGATTCTACATCGACGGAGAAGAAGATAGATTAGTCACACAAGCAGTTTCTATTGGATCTATTCCTGGAAAAATTGATGGATTCATCGGAGCACTACAAACTGACTATGTGAATTTTGTTAAGACCGATGGAAAACTAATAGCCAAACTCGATGAGTTCCGGTTTTGGAAGACGATACGCTCATCTAGACAGATCAAGTTAAACTGGTTTAGTGCAATAGGTGGCGGAGCCAATACGGACGATGCAACTACCGATCTTGGAGTTTATCTTAAGTTCAATGAAGGTATCGTCGGTGACGCAGTTATTGACGCAGTTGTCCTTGATTATTCAGGACGACTAGCAAACGGATTGTGGGTCGGCTATGGTGACACCAATACACCTCGATCTATAGAATCAGCAATGAATTCTAGGGGTTACACCGAGACTCCATCTCCAATCATCTACAAGGAACATGCAGATGTAAGATCTTTGATTTCTGAAATGAAAGAAAAGGGAGTTGTGTATGATGCCGATAGAGGTCAATCCTTCTATCGATCAATGCCAACATGGCTTCAAGAAGAGGATAATGGAAACTTTCGTATATTTTCGCAAATCTTAGCATCTTACATGGATACTCTCCATGTCCAGATTAGAGAAATGACAGAGCTTAAGGCAAAAAGATACCCAATAGAAGGAATTAAGGCCTCATCAATAGCATCAGAGCTTCTGAAAGATAGAGGCTTCATGGTTTCGAACATGTTTGAGAACAACGAAGTTTTCGAAAAACTAGCATCGGTAAATTTAAGCGACCAACAGTTTGAAACAAGTATCGTAGAAGTTAAGAATACTATTTATACGAACATTTACAATAATCTCGAGAAGATCTACAAGTCAAAAGGCACCGAAGGTTCAATAAGAAACCTGATTCGATGCTTTGGTGTCGATGATGAATTGATTCGATTGAACCTCTACACAGATGGCGGCATTCAATACTTCACAGATAAATCAAGACCCACATCGGTCAAAAAGAAATACGTCAATTTTAACAACCCAAGTCACTTTGGTGCTAGCATCTTTCAAGCTGTAACATCTACTTCGAACAGATCCTCTATTTCAAGCGCCGTAGATGCCTCTAGAAGCGCTTTTACAATGGAAGTAGACATAGTAGTGCCCCACAAGAGAGAAGTGGGCGACAGCGGCTATTTTGACACTCCATTCATGTCTGCCTCTGTAATGGGGTTCCACGAAGCTTCTGCTACTCTGACCGACTATGCTTGGCAGAATAATGGTAACGATCTTCAAGTGTTCTTGGTGAAGGATGATGCCCAATCATCCCACGCGAAATTTGTCATGAGAAACCAAGCAAACACAATCAGCCAAGAGTCCGATTACATCTATGATATCTACGAAAACGAACACTACAACGTTGCATTGCGCATTAAACCACAAACCTATCCATATGCTGGAGGTGTTACTAACACCACTCCCAGTTATGACATTGAACTCTATGCTGTAACCACTAATTTTGGTCAGATCGAGAATCAAGTATTGTTATCTCAAACCATCTCCAACAACGATGGTGTAGCCTTAATGAACGCTTCCAAGCGTATCTATGTAGGTGCACATACCACTGACTTCACACCGTCAGTTCAAGAATACTCTGATTTACAAATCGGCGGTGTACGAGCGTGGCTCGACTACCTAGATAACGACACAGTACTTCAGCACAACAAGGACGTCCTTAATTATGGCATGCGGTCGTCGATCGATGGATCAAACCTTTATCTCATCGATGATGTTCAAGTCCCAACTCAAGATTTAACTATTTTAAATTGGGACTTTGATACGGTTTCCACATCCGACATTTCCGGTGAATTTGAAGTTGAAGATACCACATCCGGATCATCTGATACTATCTACGGCTGGATTGATGATCTTGTCCGAAGAGAACACAAAGCAAAGGGTGCAAATTTCCCATCTGAGAGCACTTCCGTTGTAGGCTATGAGTTCATAGAGTCCTATAAGAAACAGTTGCCTGAGGTCGTTTACGACGCTCTAAACATCTACATCAAAGGCGAACAGGAAGTTAACTTTTCTGATGATGATGATGTAAGTGATAACTTGTTTATAATGGAGAAATCCCCAGCATCCATGGTTTCGGAAGAAATGCTTAAGTCCTTCTCGACGACGCTAGAGTTTGCGAATCTATTTGCAAGGCCAATCGAAAGATTCCGTGTTGAATACAAAGACTTGGCTCGAGCCCGACAGTTGTTTTTCGACAAAGTCGAGAGTGACATGGACTTTGACCACTTCTTCGAATATTTTAAATGGATTGATTCGAGCCTTTCGTCAATGGTGAATCAACTCATTCCAATGTCTGCGAACTTTGCTGGTGGCATCGTAGACATTATCGAACCTCACATTCTCGAGAGAGACAAGTATCAACGCCAAGTTGGACTATTGACCACGATTACTTCCACAGAAGCATCCATTCGAGGAGTTCAAGAGCAGAAGTACAACTGGAGACTTGGCCATGCACCTCTACCCGCAGTTCTCGGAGACCCAACACCAGAAGATCAAAATTCTTTGTGGCAAAAAGAACGTCGCGAGAGTGAAATAACCCACGTCGTGACCACCCAAAATGCACTTACAGCCAGTAATCCAATCGCGTCATTTGGAACCAACGGAGTATACTATGATGGAGGAACTTATGCTACTCGTAGATTGTCGAAACCCTATGAGATGAGAATTGGATTTAGTAACTCAATCCATGGCGGAACCAATTATGACAAAGGAAAAGATAGAGACTTCTTGAGAACAGCCATTGAACTACAGTCTCCTATTGGCATCTCTGGGGCTCCACAAAATGTTGTCACATTTGGCGCTGGTGCAGGTTTTGGCCTAAACTACGACGAAATGCTCAGAGATAAGGATCAAGCAGGGCCTTCCGATTTAATTAAATTGGACGGATTTGGAATAGTTGGTAAGTATACCGATTTAAGCGCAATGGGTCATCCGCCCTTAGATCAACAGTCAGCTTATTTATCTAGAAGAAAAGTCTCAGACATCTTTATCGGGAACATTGTTTCTAGTAGTGTTGATGATGGATATAACGCACAAGTAAACGCACTAGTCAACCAAGGTGGCTATAAAGAAGGCACTGAAATCGTAAACCTTCATTCTGACACAACCGACATTACAAATGAAATTCCAATGCAAGGCCCTTTTACTGAGGCACACATTGGCGGACATCAACATAGACACATATCTTTGAATAGCTATGGAAAGCCTGAGCGTTGGCCGGCACAAAACTCCTTGAACGGATTGGATCACGAATTTTCAAGACCTGAAGGCTGGAGGTTCTTAATTGGGCAGAACCCTTTGGCTGTCATAGATGCAAACGATCCAAGCCTTCCAGTAGACACAGATGGAGCAATCGGTTTCGCACCGCCTGACTATGGTATTAGTAGAAACAACACGTTTCCCGATACAGACAGGCTTTATGCGATCTATTATCGCGAAGAGCGAGCAAAGAGACCGATAAACATCAAAAACATTCAGACCATTATTGGTACCGGTTCGCATGGAAACTATACACATGGCTATGAAGTCATGTCAACATTTGGAGACCAAGGATTCTTTCTCCGCAGATCAGACAATCTTCTTCCCACAATTATCTCAGACGTTCTACCGCAGACAACGAACTACTATACCTTAGTAAGCCAGTTCCCCTCTGACGTTGGGAATCTCTTTCTCGGAGAAAACAGTAGATATTATGACACTGGGTATTGGGTTCCTCTAGTCGCTGGAACCTCGAGAATCCCTGGAGCAACAGCCACTGGTGGTACTTTTAGAATCCTAGAATATGGCAACGTTACTCCTGGAGAGTTTATAACTATTGACTCTGTGGTGTACGAGATTGATACGAACGTCGAAGGTGGAGAAGTTCTTTCCACAAATCAAACTTCAAACACTGTCTTCTTCGATGAACTTAAGACGCTGCTAGAATCTAACTTCATTCCCAACCCAGGCCCCAACGACGATTTCGTCGTTACTTATGCCGTCGACCACGACGGTGGAACGCTTGACACTCCAGCTCAACCAGCTG
>JGI20160J14292_10001796_pt1 | contig 17650 bp, 14 predicted proteins | sample COG_10_FD_14292 | JGI IMG/M metagenome (IMG submission 14292) | reverse complement strand
GGAACAATGTGTTTGACTGAACCAGTTTGTGGAACTGATTTAGGAATGTTAAAGACTAAGGCTGTAGAGCAATCTGATGGTACCTACAAGATTAGTGGACAAAAAATATTTATAACATCTGGTGATCAAGATCTTACTGAAAATATCATTCATCTGGTTATAGCAAGAGCAGCTGACTCTCCTCCAGGAACTAAAGGGATAAGTTTATTTCTTGTTCCAAAATTTATTGTAAAAGAGGATGGATCTATTGGTCCTCGAAATGGAGTATCTACTGGTTCAGTAGAACATAAGATGGGTATCAAAGGTTCTGCAACATGTGTTTTAAATTTTGATGATGCAGTGGGATACATGATTGGACCAAAGAACAAAGGTTTAAGTCAAATGTTTACTATGATGAATTTAGAAAGAATTACAGTTGGAGTTCAGGGTTTAGGAATATCTGAAATTGCTTATCAAAATTCTGTTACATATGCCAAAGAAAGAAAGCAAGGCAAAACAAATAATACAAAATCTACGAATGGAGCTGATTTTATAATTGAGCATGCAGATATTAGAAAATCTTTACTGAATATGAAATCAATTATTGAAGGCGAAAGAGCCTTATGTTTTTGGCTGTCGCAACAAACCGAAGTAAGTCTTAATCATCCAGATGATAAAATCAAACAAGAAGCATCTGACTATGTTTCGTTAATGACTCCAGTTGTTAAATCTTTATTTACTGACTTAGCTATGGAAATTACCAGTGATGCAATGCAAATTCATGGGGGATATGGTTTTACAAAAGATCAAGGAATTGAACAATTATATAGAGATAATCGAATTACACCAATTTATGAAGGTACAAATTCAGTTCAAGCAGCAGATTTAGTATTTAGAAAATTATCAAATAAAAATGGAAACATAATTGGTAAATTTTTAGAAATGATAAAGAAAGAGTGTGAAAGTGAAAATGAAAAAGTTAGAACTTTTTCTAAAGAGTTAGATTATTATTTGGATATTTTATTAAAATTTACTGATTGGATTAATGATAAGACACAAATAGAAAAAGATGACGTTAGTGCTGCAGCAAATGATTATCTAAAAACTCTTGGGTTTGTTTCAATAGCTTATTCATGGATTAAAGTGCTTCAAGTAAGCTTTAGTGACTATGAAACTAATAAGGATTTTTATGATGATAAAATAAAAACAGCAAAATTTTATTTTGATAAGGTGTTGCCAAGAGCAGAGTATCATTACAAGTCTGCAATATCAGGTAGTTCAAATATAATGAATTTTAAATTTAATTGATTATGAGTAGTTATGATACAAATTTAGAGAAGAATAAAGCAAACTATATTCCACTTACACCACTATCATTTTTAGAAAGAGCTAAAGAAGTATATCCAAATTACGAAGCAATAGTTTACGAAGATATAAAATATACTTGGAGCGAAGTATATAAAAGGGCAGTTAAATTTGCGAGTGCATTAGAAAAAATTGGTGTTAGTAAAGGTGATACAGTTTCATTTCTTGCTTTTAATACACCAGAAATTTTTGAGGCACATTATTCAGTTCCAATGACTGGTGGAGTTCTTAATACAATAAATATTAGACTTGATGCAAATACAATTGCTTATATTTTAAATCACAGTGAGGCGAAGGTGTTAGTTGTAGATAGGCAACTTCATGTAGAAGTTAAAAAAGCGTTAAAAATTTTAGACAAAAAAATAATTGTAATTGATATTAATGACAAACATGCTGATCAGTCAAAGTTAGAAAAAATTGGTGACTTGGAGTATGAAGATTTTTTAAATACTGGTGACGAAAATTATCAATGGAAAATGCCAGATGATGAATGGCAAGCCATATCATTAAGTTATACTTCTGGAACAACTGGTAATCCAAAGGGTGTTGTTTATCATCATAGAGGGGCATACCTAATGTCTACTGGTAGTGTGGTTGCATGGAATATGCCAAATAGATTGAATTTTTTAACTGTTGTTCCAATGTTTCATTGTAATGGTTGGTGCTACCCTTGGACTATCCCAATGTTAAATGGAAGAACTATTTGTTTGAGAAATATTGATGTTAAAAAAATTTTTGAACTAATTGATAAATACAATGTAACTCATTTTGGAGGGGCACCAATTATTTTGAATATGATTACAGGAGCACCAGAAAGTGATCAAAAAAAATTAAAAAATAAAGTTTATGTTTTAACTGCTGGAGCCCCTCCACCAAGTATCATTTTTAAAAAAATGAAACAACTTGGTTTTGAAGTGATGCATGTTTATGGTTTAACAGAAACCTATGGACATGTTACTCAATGTGCTTGGAACGATGAGTGGAACGAATTTGATGAAGATAAACAAAATGAAATTAAAGCAAGACAAGGAGTAAAATATCCTAATGCTGAAGGAGTAACAGTGATGGATCCTGAGACGATGAAAGAAGTTCCTAATGATGGAAAAACAATTGGTGAGATAATGATTAGAGGGAACGTTGTAATGAAAGGTTATTTTAAAGACAAAGCAGCAACTGATAAAGCAATGGAAGGTGGCTGGTTTCACAGTGGAGATTTAGCAGTTATGCATCCTGATGGATATGTTAAAATTCAGGATAGATCGAAAGATATTATTATTTCAGGAGGTGAAAATATTTCATCGATAGAAATTGAAAATACACTATCAAAACACCCTTCAGTTTCTATTGCTGCTGTGGTTGCAAAACCAGATGATAAATGGGGTGAAGTGCCTTGTGCATTTATAGAAATGGTTCAAGATAAACCAACAACAGAAAAAGAATTGATAGATTTTTGCAAAGAAACTTTAGCAGGCTTTAAGGTTCCAAAAAAAGTTATTTTCTGTGAATTACCAAAAACATCAACAGGAAAAATTCAGAAATTTGAATTAAGAAAACAGTTTTAGGAAATTATTTGATATTCGAATTAGAAAATAAAAATGTTCATGCGTCAAACGCTGGACAAGAATTAGATTATAAAAAAGAAACTATTATTTTTCTTCATGGTAGTGGACTTACGCATATTGTTTGGTCTTTAGTTGAGCAATTTTTTTCAAACAAAAACTTTAACGTATTATCAATTGATCTGCCTGGACATGGAAATTCAGAGGGTCCTTGTCTTCAAACAATTGAGGAGATTGCTGATTGGTTAGAAAAAGTATTTATTAAATTAAAATTAGAGAAAGTTATTTTAGTGGGTCATTCTCAGGGGTGTTTAGAGATGCTTGAATACTCAAATAAATACAAAAACAGGATAAAAAAATTAGTTTTTATGGGTGGATCTTATAAAATGCCTGTAAATCAAGACTTAATAGATTTGGCAGAAAATGGTGATGCAGATGCTGTTAAATTAATGACGAAATGGTGCTACGAAGGGTCAAAAAAATTTATAGGTGGAAATCCTATAAAAAGAATAATCCAATCTCCAAGAGATATTAGTGAAATATTGGGAGTAGATCTTGTTGCTTGTAACAACTATGTAAATGGTTCAAATGCTATAAAAACAATCGATTGTCCTACATTGTTTGTTTTTGGTGCTTTAGACAAGATGTGTAACCTAGAGGCTGGAAAAAAATTTGCAAATATGGTTAATAATTCGACAACCCTTGTTATTGATGGTTGTGGACATATGATTATGATTGAAAAAGCTTTTGAAATGCGAGAAAAGGTGCTGGAATTTTTACAAAAATGAAAAATTATTCAATAGCAAAATCTAGAAGACTTAGAAGTACACCATACACTTCTAGAATAGAAAATCAGGGTGTAACTGCTTACACTATTTATAATCATATGCTTTTACCCGCAGCATTTGGATCTATAGAGGACTCATATGAACATTTAAAAAAAGATGTTCAGATTTGGGATGTTGCAGCCGAAAGACAAGTTGAAATTCAAGGAAAAGATTCTGCAACACTTGTTCAATTGATGACATGTAGAGATTTGTCAAAATCAAAAATTGGCAGATGTTACTATTGTCCAATTATCGATGACTCAGGAAATTTAGTTAACGATCCTGTGGTTTTGAAATTAGCAGAAGATAAATGGTGGATATCGATTGCTGACTCAGATGTCATTTTTTTTGCAAAAGGTTTGGCTTCAGGATACAAATTTGATGTTAAAATCATAGAACCAGTTGTTGATATTATTGCAGTTCAAGGTCCTAAAGCTTTTGATTTGATGGAAAAGGTTTTTGGTAAGATAATTAAAGAATTGAAATTTTTTGGTTTTAGTTATTATGATTTTGAGGGAACAAAACATTTAATTGCTAGATCTGGCTGGTCAAAGCAAGGTGGTTTTGAAATCTATGTTCAAAACACTCAAGCAGGACAAAAATTATATGATCATTTATTTGAAATTGGAAAAGAATTTAATGTTAAGCCAGGTTGTCCAAATTTAATAGAAAGAATTGAAAGTGGATTACTTTCATTTGGTAATGACTTTGATAATAATGACAATCCATTAGAGTGTGGTTTTGATCAATATGTTTCGCTAGATAGTGAAATAAATTTTTTAGGAAAAGAAAAGTTAAAAAAAGTAAAGTTAGAAGGAATCCAAAAAAAACTTATGGGCACCAAATTTGATGCTAAAGAAATTAGTTTATCAGGATCATTAGATTTAAAAGATGAAAATGACAATATTATTGGAGAATTAAGATCAGCATGCTATTCACCACATTTTGGAAAAGTAATTGGAATAGCAATGATGAAAAAGCCCTATTGGGAAGTGTCTCAAAGCGTTAAAGCTGATATAAATGGCAATATTTGTAACGGAATCGTTTGCGATTTGCCTTTCATTTAGTATAAACTTCAACAAAATCATGAATATAGCTATCGTTGGTGCCACTGGCAATGTAGGCAGAAAAATTTTAGAAGTTCTAGAAAAAAAAGAGCTAGTTATAGATAATTTATATTTGTTGGCATCATCTAGAAGTGCTGGATCTAAAATTAATTTTTGTGGAAAAGAACACGAAGTAATTGATTTAGAAAATTTTGATTTTTCAAAAGTAAAAATTACTTTTTTTGCAGCTGGAGGAAAAATTTCAGAAAATTTTGCTGAAATTGCAGCAAAGCATTCTTTGGTAATTGATAATTCAAGTTTTTATAGAATGGATCCAGATGTTCCCCTGATAGTACCTCAGGTAAATTCAGACCATTTAAATAATATAAAAAAAAATATTATTTCAAATCCAAATTGTTCTACTGCTCAACTTGTTATAGCATTAAAGCCACTACATGATTTATTTAAGATTAAGAGAATAGTTGTATCAACATATCAATCAGTTTCAGGGGGAGGTAAGGCACCAATGGATGAACTGATAGAACAAACAAAACAAGTTTTAAGTAACAAAAAAGTTGAGTCTAAAAACTTTACAAAACAAATTGCATTTAATGCAATTCCCCACATAGATATATTTGCAGATGATGGCTACACAAAAGAAGAACTTAAGATGGTAAATGAAACAAAAAAAATTTTAGATAATGAAATAGATTTAACAGCTACTTGCGTAAGATTGCCTGTTTTGGTCTCCCACTCAGAGTCAGTAAACATAGAATTCCAAAATCCTTTTTCATTAGAAAAAGTTAGAGATGCTCTAGATAATTTTGAAGGCTGTAAAGTAATTGATGAACGAATTGATGGAGGTTATTCAACACCTTTAGAAGCTGAAGGAAAAGATGAAACTTTTATTTCCAGAATAAGAGAAGACAAAACTATAACTAATGGTTTAAATATGTGGATTGTATCAGATAATCTTTTACGAGGCGCAGCTTTAAATTCGGTTGAGATTGCAGAAACATTAATTAAAAATAATTTTTATGGAAAATAAAAATCCATTATCTCCGCATATACAAATTTATAGATGGCACATCTCATCCCTAGTATCAATTTCTCATAGAATAACAGGAATTATAAATATTGTTGCAATAACACTTATTTGTATTTGGGTTTCTTTGTTGGTTTTAGGAGATGCAAATTATAATTTAATAAATTTATTCTTAAATTCTATAATAGGTAAATTTATTGTATTAGGGTTAGTTTGGTCTTTTAGTTTTCAAATGTTAAGTGAAATTCGACACTTAATAATGGATATGGGTTATGGTTTTGAATTAAAAACAACTCGTATAACAGGATTAATGGTTATTTGTGGATCATTTGTATTAACTGTTTTGATTTACACAATAGGTAAAAATTTTATTTAATATGAATTTAGCTACTAAAAAATGGATATTTTTAAAGATCTCATCCGTAATTCTATTGCCCTTAATGTTTTGGTTTATTATTAATTTTATAGCAATATATGACAATAATTATGAGGAGGTTGTAAAATTTTTTACTAATTCAAATTCTAAATTTTTGTTTAGTTTTTTTATTATTTTTGCTTATTTCTTCTCAGCCTTAAATATTAGTGAGGTTTTTGAAGACTATATTGGTGATGATAAAATCAAAAATGTCGCAAACAGACTATTATTTATATCTGCTATAATAATCCCAATTTTAACAATTATTTTTTTATTTAATCTTAATTAATGAGTTCATACAAAATTATAGATCATGAATATGATGTAGTAGTCCTTGGTGCAGGAGGCTCTGGTCTTAGAGCAGCTGTTGGTTTAAGTGAAGCCGGATTAAAAACTGCATGTATTTCAAAAGTGTTTCCAACAAGAAGTCATACTTCTGCTGCTCAAGGTGGAATTTCAGCAGCCCTAGGCAATATGGGAGAAGATGATTGGAGATGGCACATGTATGATACTGTAAAAGGTGCTGATTGGTTGGGAGATCAAGACAGTATTGAATATTTATGTAAAGAAGCACCTAAGGCAGTAATTGAGTTAGAAAAATATGGCGTTCCATTTAGTCGAACAGAAGAAGGAAAGATTTATCAAAGACCTTTTGGAGGGATGACAAAAAACTATGGTAATGGAATAGTTCAAAGGACTTGTGCTGCTGCTGATAGAACAGGTCATGCAATACTTCATACTCTTTATGGACAAGCTTTAAAACATAATACAGAGTTTTTTATAGAATATTTTGCACTAGATTTATTAATGAAAGATGGTGAGTGTAAGGGTTTGATTGCTTGGAATTTAAATGATGGAACAATTCATAGATTTAGAGCGCATACAGTAATTATAGCAACAGGCGGTTATGGAAAAGTTTATTATTCAGCAACCTCTGCCCATACATGCACAGGAGATGGTAATGCAATGGTTTTGAGAGCTGGACTTCCATTACAAGATATGGAGTTTGTACAATTTCATCCGACAGGAATTTATGGACATGGAACACTTATTTCTGAAGGTGTTAGAGGTGAAGGTGGCTATCTGGTCAATTCCAAGGGCGAAAGATTTATGGAAAGATATGCTCCTAATGCTAAAGATCTAGCATCACGAGACGTTGTGAGCAGATCAATGTCTATAGAAATAAATGAAGGAAGAGGAGTTGGAAAAGATAAAGACCATGTTCATTTACACTTAAGTCATTTGGATAAAAGTGTAATAGAAAATAGATTGCCTGGCATTACAGATGCTGCAAGATTATTCGCAAACGTTGATGTTACTAAAGATCCAATTCCTGTAGTTCCAACTGTACATTATAATATGGGGGGTATTCCTACAAATTATAAGGCCGAAGTTTTAACCGTCAATGGTTCTGAAAAAACAGTTCCAGGATTGATGGCTATTGGTGAAGCAGCATGTGTATCAGTTCATGGTGCTAACAGATTAGGTTCAAATTCGCTTATTGACTTGGTAGTATTTGGAAGAGCTGCTGCAAAAAGAGCTGCAGAACTAGTTAAACCAGGAGCACCACATGAAGATATTGGAGAGCTAGAAACTCAAAAATGTCTAGATAGATTTGACAAACTTAGAAATGCAAAAGGTGACAATAGTACAGCAGAGTTAAGACTTGCTATGCAAAAAACAATGCAATCAAAGTGTGCAGTATTTAGAACAGAAAAAAATCTAAAAGAAGGTGTAGATGAAATTCAAAAAACATATGACGGAATGGACTCTATTTCAGTTAAAGATAGATCATTAGTATTTAATACAGATTTAGTTGAAACATTAGAGTTTGATAATCTTATAAGGCAGGCAGTAACAACGGTAGAATCTGCGTATCATAGAAAAGAGAGCAGAGGAGCTCATGCAAGAGAAGATTATCCAAAAAGAGATGATGAAAAATTTATGCAACATACTCTAGCTTGGTGTGATGGTAAAAATACAAAAATTAGCTACCGTGAAGTTCACAAATCAACTTTAACAAATGAAGTTCAGTATTTTCCACCACAAGAAAGAGTTTATTAATGGTTCAAATAAATTTACCTAAAAACTCTGAAGTAATAAAAGGTAAATATTATGACGACAAAACTGGCTCAAAGAATATTAGAAAAGTTAATGTTTATAGATGGGACCCCTCAACCGAAGAAAACCCTAGATTAGATACTTATGAAGTGGATATGGATAACTGTCCATCAAAAGTACTTGATATTTTAAACAAAATCAAAAACGAAATTGACCCATCATTAGCTTACCGTAGATCATGTGCACATGGAGTTTGTGGATCTTGTGCAATGAATATGGGCGGTAAAAATGGTCTTGCGTGTACAACACCTCATGCAGAGATTGATGGTGATATAGATATTTACCCATTACCACACTTAAAGGTTAAAAGAGATTTAATTGGAGATTTAGATGGACTTTATAAACAATATGAATCAATTGAGCCTTGGTTAAAAAATAATTCAACAAAAGAAAAAACTGAAATTGTACAGTCTAAAGAAGAGAGAGCTAAACTTGATGGTGCGTATGAATGTATTATGTGTGCATGTTGTTCAACATCATGCCCTAGTTATTGGTGGAATGGTGACAAGTATTTAGGTCCTGCAGTTCTTCTTCAGGCTTATAGATGGATAATTGATAGTAGAGATGAAGAAAGAAAAGCAAGATTAAAAAAAGTTGCAGATGAATTAAAACTTTATAGGTGTCATACCATACTTAATTGTACGAGCGCCTGCCCAAAAGGCTTAAATCCTGCAAAAGCAATTGCTGAATTAAAAAAAATGATTGCTACAACCAATGTTTAAATAGACTAATACCTATTTTTGATTTAAAACACCGTATTCATGAGATTAATAGAACACTTTGTAGGCGGAAAAACTATTCCTGGTAAGTCTGATAGAAAAAGTAAAATTTTCAATCCAGCAACAGGAGAACAAGAGTCAGAAGTAAGACTAGCATCAAAATCTGACTTAGATCAAGCAGTCGAAGTTGCAACAAAGGCTTTTGAAACTTGGTCTTTAAAACCTGCACTTCAAAGAGCAAGAGTAATGTTTAAATTCAAAGAATTAATAGAAAAAAATTCTGATGAACTTACAAAGCTAATTGTATCTGAGCATGGAAAAGTTTATGAAGATGCAAGAGGTTCATTAACAAGAGGCTTAGAGGTTGTTGAGTTTGCTTGTGGAATTCCAAATTTATTAAAAGGTGAGTTTTCAGAAAATGTTGGAACCAACGTAGATAGTTGGTCTATGAGACAACCTTTAGGAGTTGTTGCAGGAATTACACCATTTAACTTTCCAGCAATGGTACCAATGTGGATGTTTCCAATAGCCATTGCATGTGGAAATACTTTTATTTTAAAACCGTCAGAAAAAGATCCTTCATGTCCAATGAGATTAGCAGAACTACTTACTGAGGCTGGTCTTCCAGAAGGTGTATTTAATGTTGTTAATGGAGACAAAGAGTCGGTGGATGCAATTTTAGAAAATAAAGACATAAAAGCTGTAAGTTTTGTAGGATCAACACCTATAGCAAAATATATTTATGAGAATGCAGCTAAAAATGAAAAACGAGTTCAAGCTTTAGGAGGCGCTAAAAATCATTTAGTGGTTATGCCCGACTGTGATTTAGATGGCGCTGTAAATGGATTAATGGGTGCAGCATATGGCTCAGCAGGAGAGAGATGTATGGCACAATCAGTTGCACTAGCTGTTGGAGATATTGGTGATGAATTAGTTTCAAGATTATCTAAAAAAGCAGAAGCCTTAAAAGTTGGTCCAGGAATGGATAAGAGTTCTGAAATGGGACCTTTAGTTACCAAAGAACATTTGGAAAAAGTAAAAAGCTATGTGGATTTGGGAGTTGAAGAAGGTGCAAAATTAGTAGTTGATGGTAGAGATTTGAGTCTCCAAGGTTATGAAAATGGTTTTTATATAGGTGGTTGTTTATTTGATCACGTTAGTAAGGATATGAGAATTTATAAAGAAGAAATATTTGGTCCAGTGCTATCAGTAGTAAGAGTAAAAACTTTTGAGGAGGCTGTAAAATTAATTAATGACCATGAATACGGAAATGGAGTTAGTATTTACACAAGAGATGGAGATGCGGGTAGAACTTTTGCAAATAAAATTCAAGTGGGTATGGTTGGTATTAATGTTCCAATTCCAGTGCCAATGGCATTCCATAGTTTTGGGGGCTGGAAAAGATCTTTATTTGGAGATAGTGGAATGCATGGAATGGAAGGAATAAAATTTTATACAAAATTAAAAACAGTAACTTCAAGATGGCCCTCAGGTATTCGTTCAAATGCGGAATTTGTAATGCCAACAATGAAATAAAGGGAAATAAATGACAAAAATATCTTTAATTGGCGCAGGCCAAATTGGTGGAACATTAGCACACTTAATTGGAACAAAAGAATTAGTAGATGAGGTAGTGATGTTTGATGTTGCTAGTGGAATTGCTAAAGGAAAAGCCCTTGATATTGCCCAATCATCATCAGTGGATGGTTTTAATGTAAAATTTTCAGGTACAGATGATTATAAGGATATTAAAGACTCGGATGTAATAATTATTACTGCTGGTGTTCCTAGAAAACCAGGAATGAGTAGAGATGATTTATTAGGTATTAATTTAAAAATAATTAAACAAGTTGCAGAAGGAATAAAGCAAAATGCTCCTAATGCTTTTGTAATATGTATTACTAATCCGTTGGATGTAATGGTTATGGCTTTTCAAAAATTTTCTGGTTTATCAGCCAATAAAGTTGTTGGTATGGCGGGAATTTTAGATAGCTCAAGATTTAAATTATTTCTGTCACTTGAATTAAATGTTCCAGTGAAAGAAATAGATGCAATGGTAATGGGGGGTCATGGAGACACCATGGTACCAATGCCAAGATTTACAAAAGTTTCAGGAAAGCCTTTGCTTGATTTGGTGAAAGAGGGAAAAATTTCACAAGAGAGGCTAGAAGAAATAAATCAAAGAACCAGAGACGGTGGTGCGGAGATAGTTAAATATCTTGAAAAAGGATCAGCATTTTATGCACCTGCTGCATCAGGAGTACAGATGGCAGAAGCATACTTAAAAGATGAAAAAAAACTATTACCATGTGCTATCCAATTGAATGGAGAATATGGAGTAAGCAATGTCTACGCAGGTGTTCCGGTGATTATAGGAAAAGATGGAGTAGAAAAAATTGAACAAATTGATTTAGATGAAAAAGAAAAAAAAGAATTTATGCACTCTATTGATGCAGTTAAAGCTCTTTGGGAAGCAGCATCAAAAATAGATCCTGATCTTTCTAAATAATAATGAATATTCACGAGCATCAAGCTAAACAAATTTTAAAAAAATATGGTGCCATTGTTCCAGAAGGTGTGTTTGCATTAACAGTGGATGATTTAATTGAAAAAGCAAAATTATTAAATACAAAAAAATTTGTTTTAAAAGCCCAAATTCATGCTGGAGGAAGAGGTAAAGCAGGTGGAGTAAAAATTTTAGATACCATTGAAGAGCTAGATAAAGCTGCAAAAGAGATGATGGGAAAAATTCTTGTAACCCACCAAACAGGGCCTGAGGGAAGAGAAGTAAAAAGATTATATGTTGAAGAGTCTTCAAACATAGATAAGGAATTTTATCTGTCTTGCTTGGTAGATAGAGCTAGTTCAAAAATTGCTTTTATATCTAGTGATCAAGGTGGAATGGATATTGAAGAGGTAGCAAGTAGCACGCCAGAAAAAATTATAACAACAAAGGTTGATATACATGATGAGATTTCAGATAAAGATTGTGAAGAAATTATTAAAATTTTTAACTTAAGTGAAAGTGCAAAAAAACAAGCAATATCACTAATAAAATCAATTTATAAAATGTTTATTAATACAGATGCAAACATGGTTGAAGTTAATCCTTTGATTATAACAAAGGAAGAAAAAATAATTTGTTTAGATGCAAAAGTTAATTTTGACTCAAACGCTTTATTTAGGCATCCAGAAATTATTGAATTAAGAGATCTAAATGAAGAAGATCCAACTGAAATAGAAGCTAGCAAACATGATTTAGCTTATATTAAGTTAGACGGAAGTATTGGTTGCATGGTAAATGGCGCAGGATTAGCTATGGCAACTATGGATATAATTAAATTATATGGAAAAGAACCAGCTAATTTTTTAGATGTAGGGGGTGGGGCTTCTAAAGAAAAAGTCTCTGCAGCTTTAAAAATAATTTTATCTGATAAAAATGTTAAAGGGATTTTAATTAATATTTTTGGAGGAATAATGAGATGTGATGTCCTTGCTCAAGGAGTGGTAGATGCAGCTAAGGAAATAAATATTAGCGTTCCTTTAGTTGTTAGACTGGCAGGAACAAATTTTAAAGAAGGAAAAGAAATATTAGACAATTCAGGATTAAAGTTGATCTCTGCAGAAAATTTAGATGATGCAGCAAAAAAAATTGTTGAGGCAATAAAATAAGATGTCTGTGTTAGTAAATAAAAGTACAAAAGTAATCTGTCAGGGGTTTACAGGATCACATGGTACTTTTCACTCAGAGCAAGCAATTAAATATGGAACCAACTTAGTAGGTGGAGTAACTCCTAAAAAAGGTGGCCAAAAACACATGGATAGACCTGTTTTTAATAGTGTTTTAGAAGCAAAAAACAATGTTGGTGCAGATGCAACAATGATCTATGTTCCAGCAAAATTTGCAGCAGCAGCGATTATTGAAGCAATTGATGCATCTGTAGAATTAATAGTATGCATTACAGAGGGCATACCCGTTCAAGACATGCTTAAAGTAAGACAAAAATTAAACGGTTCTAAAAGTAGATTGATAGGACCTAATTGTCCTGGAATAATTACACCGGATGAATGTAAAATTGGAATTATGCCAGGAAATATTCATAAACGAGGATCAGTTGGAATTGTATCTCGATCTGGAACGCTCACCTATGAAGCTGTTGCACAAACAACTGAAAATGGTTTGGGTCAATCAACATGTATTGGTATTGGAGGTGATCCAATTAATGGAACAAACTTTATTGATTGTTTGGATTTATTTTTAAATGATGATGAAACAGAGTCTATTCTTATGATTGGTGAAATTGGAGGAACAGCAGAGGAAGAAGCTGCAGAATTTGTTAAAAATCACAAAATAAAGAAACCAATTGTTGGATTTATTGCTGGAATTACAGCTCCTCCAGGAAGAAGAATGGGTCATGCTGGAGCAATAATTTCTGGTGGAAAAGGTGGCGCAGAAGATAAAATTAAGAAAATGGAAGAATCTGGAATTACTGTAGCTAAATCTCCATCAATAATTGGAAAAACATTATTTAATAAACTGTCTAATTGAAAAATAATATTAGAGGATTATATTAAATAAATAGATGTCATCATCAAAAAATCTAGAATTTGAAAAAACTTCATTTTTAAGTAAATCTAATAGTGCATTTATTGAGCAAATGTATCTTAAGTTTATAAATAAAGATGCAGATTTACCTGAAAGTTGGCAAAACTATTTTGAAGGCATAGGAGATGAATTAAATATTGTTGCTAAAGAGATTAATGGACCTTCATGGGGGCCTAAAAAAAACAAAATTAATATAGATGAACTTCAAAAAAAAATTGATCAAGAAGAAACAAACTCTTTAAATATAAATTCACAGATTTCTACAAATCAAATTAGTTCATTTAGATCTAATGAAGACTCAATAAAAGCTGTTTCAATGATTAGATCATATAGACAAAGAGGACACCTTATTGCAAAATTAGATCCTTTAGAGTTATTAAAGTCAGATTATCTAGATGAGCTTCACCCAGAGTCTTTTGGTTTTAAAAAAACTGATTATCTAAAAAATATTTATTTAGGTGGAGTAATCAATAAACAAAATTCAAATATTAAAGAGATACTAGCATTTTTAAAAAAAACTTATTGTGGACCAATAGGATATGAATACATGCATATTTCTAATCCAACTGAAAGAAAATGGTTTAGAGATAGAATAGAAAAATCTCAAGATAACATGAATTTTACTCAAAATGGTAAAGAAGCAATTTTAAATAAATTAATTCAAGCAGAAGGTTTTGAGAAATTTCTTCATAAGAAATATGTTGGAACAAAAAGGTTTGGATTAGATGGNGGTGAAAGTTTAATTCCNGCTTTAGAGCAGATAATAAAAATTAGTGGCCAATTTCAAGTTAAAGAAGTTAAGATTGGAATGTCACATAGAGGAAGATTGAATGTTTTAGCAAATGTATTGCAAAAGTCATACAAGAGAATATTTAATGAATTTGCAGGGGAATTTGGCTCATCAACAGAAGATGGTGCTGGTGATGTAAAGTATCATTTAGGAGCTTCATCAAATAGAGAATTTGATGGTAATTCAGTACATGTAAGTTTAACAGATAATCCATCTCACTTGGAAGCGGTTAATCCAGTTGTGCTTGGTCAAACTAGAGCAAAACAATTTTTTCATAAAGACAAAGAAAGAAATAAAGTTATACCTATATTGATACATGGTGATGCTGCGTTTGCTGGACAAGGTGTAGTAGCTGAATGTTTTGCTATGTCCGGACTACCAGGGCATAACACTGGCGGAACAATTCATATTATAGTTAATAATCAAATTGGATTTACAACCAGTCCAAGATTTGCACGTTCATCTCCTTATCCATCTGATGTTGCTAAGATGGTTGATGCACCAATTATACACGCTAACGGAGATGATCCAGAAGCAGTTGTTTATGCGGCTAGAATAGCAACCGAGTTTAGACTTAAGTTCAATAGAGATGTAGTTATAGATTTAATTTGTTACAGAAGATTTGGTCATAATGAAGGAGACGAGCCATCATTTACTCAACCACTAATGTATGAAAAAATAAGATCTCATCCATCAACAGTTAAAGTCTATGGAAAAAATTTAATAGAAGAAAAAAAAATTTCGAGTGAATTTTTAGACACTTCAATTAAAAAATTTAAGGATTTACTAGATGATCAGTTTAAAAATGCAAAAGATTATAAACCACAAATCGAATGGTTTGAAGGAACATGGTCTGCTTATAAACCTGAGAAAGGTAAAGATAAACGAGGTGTAACTGGCGCAGATACAAAAAAACTTTTAACAATTTCTGAAAAAATTAATTCTTCATCAGATGAACTAAATCTACATAAGACAATTGTTAAAATATTAAATAATAGAAAAGAAGCTGTAAAAAATGGTTCTAACATAGATTGGTCAACTGCAGAATCNTTAGCGTTTGGCTCTCTATTGGAAGAAGGTTATCCAGTAAGATTGGTTGGTCAAGACTCGGGCAGAGGAACATTTAGTCAAAGACATTCTGTATTAAGAAATCAAAAAGATAATAGTCGATATGTTCCTTTAAATAATATTTCAAATAATCAAAAACAATTTGAAGTAGTGGATAGTTTTTTGTCTGAATTAGCTGTTTTAGGTTTTGAGTATGGTTATAGTTTAGTTGAACCAAATACATTAACACTTTGGGAGGCTCAGTTCGGTGATTTTGCAAATGGTGCTCAAGTTGTAATTGATCAATTTATAGCATCAGGTGAAAGAAAATGGCGAAGAGCTTCGGGTTAGTAATGTTATTGCCCCACGGTTATGAAGGGCAAGGACCAGAGCACTCATCAGCTAGATTAGAGCGATTTCTACAATTATGTTCAAACGATAATATGCAAGTGATGAATTGCACAACACCTGCAAATTATTTCCATGCTCTTAGACGACAAATGCTTAGAGATTTTAGAAAACCATTAATTATCATGACACCAAAATCTTTACTTAGAAATAAGTATTGTGTTTCTAATTTAGATGATTTTAGCAAAGAAAATTCATTTCATAGAATATTGTGGGATCATGCAATAGATCCAAAATCAAAAGACTTTATAAAGTTAAAAGAAAGTTCAGATATTAAAAAAGTAATACTTTGTTCTGGAAAAGTTTATTTTGACTTATTAGACGCTAGAGAAAAATTAAAAAAAGACGATGTAGTATTATTTAGAATAGAGCAGCTTTACCCTTTCCCTGCAAAAACTCTTGTAAAAGAACTAAAGCCATACGCTAAAAATGCTAAATTTTTCTGGTGTCAGGAAGAACCAAAAAATATGGGTGCCTGGTTCTCTGTAAGAGATTATATCCAATGGACATTAGATACTTTAAAGGCTAATAATAACAAAATTTCTTATATAGGAAGAAGCCCAGATGCATCTCCCGCAACAGGATATGCAAAAAGGCATAATTCTCAACAGCAAGAAATAATTAATAAGGTTTTTGAATAATTAGTAATGAGTGAAAAAATTATAGTCCCAGTTCTTGGTGAAAGTATTACCGAAGCAACAGTTGCTAAATGGCTTAAAAATATAGGTGATACAGTTGAGGCAGATGAGCCAATTGTAGAGCTTGAAACAGATAAAGTTAATTTAGAGGTTCCATCACCAATTAACGGTGTTTTATCTGAAATAACATCAAAAGATGGTGCAGTTGTTGAGGTTGGTGCTCTCCTAGGCTCTGTTTCTGAAAAAGGAGCTGGTAGTTCAACTCAAGATACAAAACAAGAAAACAATGAATCAGTTTCTGGGGAAAATAATATAATTAAATTAGATACATCTAAACAAGAACCAAAAATTTTTGAGGAAAAAGCTGAAGTTAATAAAGAAACACAAGAGGAAAAACCACTAATCCTAACTGACGAAGTTATAGAGGAAGATTTAAATAAATCAAAAATAGAAAATAAAACACTTTCTCCAGCAGTTAGAAAAATAGTTGTTGAAAATAAAATAGATATTAATTCCGTTAAAGGATCTGGAAAAGATGGGAGAGTTTTAAAAGGTGATCTCATTAGTTTGATGGGAGCTAATCCACAACCTTCAGAAAGAAAAGCTCAGTATGGTCAAGAAGAGAGAATTAAAATGACCAGACTAAGACAAACAATAGCTAAGAGATTAAAACAAGCCCAAGAAAATGCTGCTTTATTAACAACCTTTAACGAAGTTGATATGACTAATATTATGGAAATGAGAAAAGAAAATCAGCAAGACTTCCAAAGCCGTTATGGAATAAAATTAGGCTTCATGTCTTTCTTTGTTAAAGCTTGTGTTGTTGCGCTAAAAAATTTCCCAGCAGTAAATGCTGAAATAGATGGTGATGAAATAATTTATAAAAATTATTACAATCTTAGTTTTGCAGTTGGAACAGAAAAAGGTTTAGTTGTACCAGTTTTAAGGAATGCAGATGAATTGTCATTTGCTGATATTGAAAAGAATATTAAAAATATTTCAGAAAAAGCAAGGGATGGAAAATTAACTATTGAAGATCTTCAAGGTGGAACGTTCACAATAAGCAATGGTGGAGTTTATGGATC
>JGI20160J14292_10001793_pt1 | contig 17667 bp, 9 predicted proteins | sample COG_10_FD_14292 | JGI IMG/M metagenome (IMG submission 14292) | reverse complement strand
ATGAGCGAAAGTTTTTTTATTATAGGATATTCTTTTTGAAACAGTTCTCTCGATAGACCCATATATATCATAAGAAGCAGAAGCAGAAATTACAGAAAAAGGTTGAACAGAAAAAGAAAAAGATCTTAAATACATATTATCAAATTTATATCTTCCTACTATATTTGAATTTATTGGCTTGTCGCTCATTCCTGCAGCAATATCAAACATTCTTGATATTGAATTGTCAATACCTTCCAAATTAAAGTGATCCGGAGTTATCATAAATTCTATATTCAAACTTCCATTGATCCCACTGTTTGGCTTAAAGTTTTGAAACGAAACTTTTTCTCCGCAAGTCTCTGGGTCAAAACCATCAAACCTTCTATCAAAGTTTAAATCGGGGGATATTGACAAAGACGCCTTGCTTGCAAGAATTTCTCTAGCATCTATAATAATCCCAGCATCTTCAAATCTCAAAAACGGTTTACTCATACTATGTCATTGTGATAAGTTTCATAACCTTTATATGTCATAGTTAAAGACATTTCACCCTCGACCGTTAAAGACATTGACTCGGAAATTAATCGAACACTCTTTCCTGTAAATTTATTAATAATTGTACCATCTAGAGAATCTTTAATTTCGATTCTTAAGTCTCCCACCTTTTGCGCAGATGTTAGTCTATCCTTTATCTGTCTAATTTGATACTCCTCGGCGATTATTGTGACTTCTATATCCGTCTCAATGGGATACTGAGTATCAACTTGGATAGGCTCTAGGTTTGGCCTAGAGGGGGGAAAATTCTGGGACCATTCGAATTCGCTCCCACGAGGAATTACATAAACAGGCTCCAAAACTATTTGCCTTGAATAACTAAAGCTAGTGACAGCATCTATATAGAAATCGCTAACATAAAGACTCATAGAAGACTGATCTGGATATTTTATGGGAGGAGACTGCTTTGTCTGAATAGAACTAAAATTCAATTCTTTTTTAAATGCATCTTTTCCTAAAGCGAGATAAAGACCGCCTAGACTCATATTTTGAGCCACTTTAGATATGTCATTTAGCGAATTGTAATTTTCTGAAGATATAGATATTGTACCATCATTCCACTCAGACTTATTTCTATTAAATGTTATTGAGTCATCGTTAATTTCTTCAGGAGAAAGATCAAAACCGGGAGAAACAGAATAATCATTCATATGAAAAAATACTTTATCCCCGTCAAATTGAGAATATTCATGGTTTTCATTTTTGCCAATTGCCTCTACAGCCAAAACATCTCTACCAAGATTGCCAAAAACTGTAAAATCGGTTTGAATTTCAGGGATCTCTCCTATGTTACAGGAAACGCTGTATCTAACCAATCGAGTTTTATCAAAACCAAAACCCTGATCATCATTTATCGATACAATAGCTCCAGAAATTTCTCTTTCGTCATAGATGTATTTCCCCATCGGATCTATTTCAACAAAAGGGTCTGCACCGACCATTGTTCTTGTGATAGATAAATTCCCCTGTAGCGGAGCGTCGATTAAGGCATCAATAAAACCGACACCTGCAGCCCTTATTGGTTTTTCTGAAATTCCGTAGCTAGCAGTTACATTTTGAACGCCAGACAGAGTGTAACCATCTAAAATTACTTTTTGTTCGTAGTTTGAAAAACTCATTGAGATTCACTTAGAACGCCTCCAGGTCTTTTTTCTTCAATGATAACAGCAACGACTTGCTCTTTTATTTTTTCTGACATTTGTTTATATTTTTCTTTGTCATCTGCGGACATGTCTTGATTATTGCCCTGCTCTTTCGAGGAAGAGCTATTTCCGGACTTTTCTACATTTACAGTTATATTTATATTGTTTGTACTAGAGCCTCCAGAAGAATCTCCAAATTCAGAAGAGCCAGAAGAGTCTCCCACGAGCCCTCCTTGATTATATTTTCCAGCGTTTACCATGTCTAGATTTGCTTTACCGATTTTTCTTGCAGAGCTAGCTTTAATTACATATTCTCCATCAGAAAGCATTGCCGGAATTTGGTCTATACCCTTTTTACCTGATACATGACCGCCTTTATTATGGTTGTGGACCGTTCCCCCAGAAGAGAAGGTCCAAGGATCTGGCATTTGTCCCTGAATATAGTCGGCCGCAGACCCGGTATTAGTCCACTGAGTTTTGTTGCCACCAAATAAACCCTTAAATGGATTTATCTGTTGCAAGGGGCTTTTGTTGTTGCTTATAGGAGAGCTCTGAAGAAAACCTCGACTAACTGCATTAGAGGGCAACCCATTCTTGAACACCTTGTAAGAACCGTCTATATTCTTGCCCACCACGGCATTTTTGCCCAAGCCGCCTAAACTTTTATTTGTCAAGCCTGCCTCTTTAGCTGCGCCAGTTAGTTTGCCTGTTCCGGTATCGGAAAAAGAGTCAAAAGCGTTATTTAATCCCGCCATAACTACGGTTGTCACAAGCGAACTGATCAAAGCTCTTTTTTTTGCTTTTTTTTCGTAAGCTTCTTGCTTAGCTTCTTCCATTTTTCTAATCGCTTCTTCATCTGCAGCCCTCGCAGCCTCAGAGTCTTCGTTTAAACCTAAATTTCCAGAACCAGAATAAAAGAAACCGCTCACATTTGTTCTCCTGTATTTTTTTTCAGAGGAGGCTACATCTCCACCTTCTGCAAATTGTTGAATACCTATTCCAGAATTTAAATTGTGCATAAATGCGGTACCGTATTTTGACACGGCTCCTCGATTCATCACGTATTCTCCATCGCTGATCATCGCAGGAACCATTCCTCCCGAACTGTATTTCCTAACTCTACCTCCATCGTTGTAACGAGCAACGGCTTGATCAGTTTGAAAAGCTTTTCCTCCCCTGGTATATGTACGAATAATACCTCCGTTATGACGCTCTTTAACCCTACCCCCACTATTGAATCCCATTGCACCAACAATTCGATTCGCAAAAGATTGAAGCATGGCTCGTTGAATGGCCATCAAGAAATTTAAACCAATTTGCCGCAGCTGATCATCAAGATCTTCTGCTCCATTAATTGCAACTTGCATAGCGTCGGCCATACCAGAGGCAAAGTTACGCGCAACATCACCACCAAGCTTGAAGTCCATATAATCAGCTTGATCACGAAGCTCTTTTGCTGCGTCCCTAAAACCATTTACCATATATCCAGCGCCAGAACCTCTTTGGAAAGCATCGATTTGCCTAAGAGTCGCGAGTCTTTGTTTATCGAGCTCCAATGTCTCTTTTGTTTCTTCGGATATATTATCAAGACTATCCTTAGCTTGCTCCAAATTTTGCTTCTCTTTTGTCGAAAGGTTGCTTTCCTCAGATTTTAATTCTTTTATCTGTTGCAATTGTTTAATTTGTTCAGCGAGTAATATGTTTGCTGACTCGAGATTTGCATTTTTCTTTTTATCGTCCTCAGAAAGCTCTCCGTCTTCTCCTGGCGATGCGAATTTGCTAGCATTATCAGACTCTATTGCTTTGAGTCTTGATATAGCACTATCCTCGCCGCCGCTTTCTAGAGTATAGCCTTCCACACTCAGTCCGGTATTTAATTCATTTAATCTTTTTTGATTTCTTTCTTCTGAAGCGGTCTTGACAATCTCTTCAAAACTTGAAGATGTACCTTTTTCACCTAGCTCACTCAAAGAATTCGCATCTTTAGTTTGCAGAGATTCCAAATCCTTCGCGTCATAATATCCCGCCAAACCCATACCATCAAGAGCTTGCTGTGCGGTAGTTGAGGTTGATTGATTGAAGCTTGTTATTCTGTCGTCTTGTTGTTTTGGTAAAGTGAATTTTTCATAAACATCCAACTCTTCTTGTTTGGTTCTATAAAGACCTCTTGTTTTTCCCTCAAAAACAGGTCTTTGAAAATTATCCTGGTCACGCTGGTATTGTATGTCTCTAATCGATGCAGCATGCTGAAGGTTGTCCATTGCGGTTTTAAATTTTATCGCAGTAGCCGACGCATCATCAGCAATCTCGCCTAGCTTTACATTTATTCTGCTGTTAATACGCAATCTGTCTTGATCCAATTTATTGCCTTCATTTAGCTGTTTATTCCTCAAGTCAGAACTTCTTTCATAATTATTTAAAGCTTTACTTTCGTTTGTGCCCTCCTTAGTCAATGTCCGCAAAAATTCTAAAAATTCATCGGCACCTTTTTCAAACTCTGCATTTAATGCATCATTAACCTCTATATCAGTTATGTCCTTTTCGGTCTTAGTGTCCCCCGAGTTTTTAGCCAAGTTTATTTTGATTGCGCTCTTCAACACATTGCTTCCTTGCGCAATTTTTAATAATTCATTAATACCGGTTTGCTCGTTTTTCTTGAGTTGCTCTTCGTATTTTTGTGAAAGTTTTACTTGAGCTTTTGCGGCACCTAGTCTGGCTTTTGTTTCTTGGTTCATCGAACCAGCCATAACCTTTTCATAGTTTGAAAGAGAATTGGTAATACCTCCATATGCTCGCTTGATCCTCATTTGCTCATCAAACATAAGGTCAGCATTTCGTATCATTGCTTGTTCTAAATTTAGTCTAATGATTACAGCATTATTGTGTTTCTTGTAATTATCTAGCAGATTTCCAACCTCTATTCCTGCGCTTTTTAATATTGCCTCAATCTCTTTAGCATTTCTTGATATATCTAACTCATCCAAGTCTTCTTTTAAGTCTGAAGCAGTTCTAGTCATATTGCTTCCGTCTTGCCTTTTGTATGATATTTCTTTCGAATCAGGCAGTTGATCTAAATACTGAGAGTATAATTCTTTACCTATTCCAAGTCTTTCCTTGCCACTGTCTCCTTGAAAAAAATTAGATCGACCAAATTGAGCAACAATTTCATTCATTGAGTAATCTTCCTTTACATCCAAACCCAGAGATCTAAGCTGCGCATCTTTTTGTATTTTAAACTCCTCCACCTTTGTCATATCAGCGGTAGCAGCGCTAGACATTTCTGAATTTAGGGTATCCCTAAGTTTTACAAGTCTTGTGAAAACATTTTGATTAGTTTTCTCAGAATGAGCAGCGATGCTGTTAATTATTTTTTCAAGCTCACTATCTCTATTTTCATCTTTTTCAAAATTTTGATAGGATCCGTCGTAATCTTTTAAGTTTTTTATTCGATTAGCAAACTCAAGAATACCAACATCTCTTTTGCCTGCCCCTAAAATAGCATCATCATAAAGAGGGTTATCTAACTCTATAACAGTTTCTTTTTTGTGCGCTCCGCTACCACTTTTCTCTATGTCTAATTTGAGCTCCTCCATAATGGCTTGTGTCCCAAGCTCCTCATTACCTAGAAGGCCTTGAAGTTCTTCTTGAGCCTTGAGTCCTCTAAATTTCATATCACCCCTATATTTAGTTTTTCCCAGATTCCTGCTTGTGCCAGGCACTCTATATCTTTCAAATTCCTGAAGAGAACTAGTTTGATATGTTAACTGATCCCCTTTATAATTTTGTTTGCCCAATTTAAAAAGATCGTTTTTTACAGCATTAAAGCCACTAACACCCGTTTCGATATTTTTTTTGATTCTCTCTTTATCAAATTCTACAGCGCTTTTTCTCATAGCTTCTGCGTTTTCTTCGGTTGCGCCCAGAAGTCCAAACAAACCTCCTGTAACAGCACCAAGCACAGTAACCAAAGGAGCAAATGGCCCAGCTAAAGGCGCAATCATACTTGCCATCATTGCTCCACTAGAAGCTCCGGTTAAAGCTCCTCCTGCGGCATAAGCTGCTCCGCCAGCCCCACCACCTGGACCGCTCTGTTGAAGAAATCCTGCGGCCATCGGCGCGCCCATCATCATCATCATGCCTGCATTACCGCTAAACATTTTTCCAAGGCCTTTCGAAAATTTTCCAACCCCTCCTTTTGAATACTTATCTATTTTCCCGCCTAGACTACTATCTAGCTTCGTTCTTTGTTGTTCTTGCTGAGCAATCTTCTCTTTGCTTGAAATAATCCTTTTACGAATGTTATCCTCTTGGTTTTTTAATTTTTCTGTTTTTTTGTAGCTTGCAGTAAGTTGATTCTGCTCCTGGCTAGTGCGTCGATTGCCTTTTTTCAGCAACTTTTGTCGCTCCTCATGCAGTTTTGATCTTTTTTCTCTAGAAGACTTTCGTTCTTTTAGATCTTTATCAATTTCTGCATTTACTTCCTTGATAGAATCTTCTAATTCTGAAACCGCTGACTTGTAACTCTCGTGAGTCAAAGGTCCAATCTTATCACTCATTGCATAATTAGGAATATACGAGTCTGTGCCAAAAACATCTCTTAATCCATTTGGTTCGTCTCGAGTATTCGTAACTCCAAGGCCCAGAGGATTCTCTTTTTTTACGAGAGCAGAATGAGCGTCAACACGAATTTGATTAACAGGAACCCCCGCAGCCTTTTCGCGATTGATTGCATTGCTCAACGGATTCGCAAAATTAGGAACGTGACCTTCAGCAGAAAATCCAACCTTAGAGTCGTTTAAATAATTTTTATTTCTTCTGTTTAGCATGGTAGATTTTAATCCACCTATTGAAAAGAAATCGCCAGAAGATGTACCACCAAGAATAGCATTTTTTTCATTAAATCCAAGATTACCCTTTGAGAAGTTTAAAAATGCCTCAACACCATTTTTGTTTACCCACTTGGATACTTGCATTTTTAAAGAGCGCAGAGAATTAAACCTTAAAACATCATAGCCAATATTCATCTCGCCAGACGTAGCCATACCAGGCTTGATTCTTTGCTTTAATTGAGGAAATGCGCGAAGCAATGCGGCCCATGCACTCTTTCCTTCTGCGTGGTTTATTTGATCAAAGTCGCTATATATAGAAGGATCTTTTCCTCCTTGTTTTTTTGTAAAATCACCAAGCGCCCCAAGGTTTCTAAACGCACCGCCCTTTTGATCTTGCTTGCCTCGCGAAGAATATATTATTGATGTACTATTTGTTGCTTCGCCCGACCCCTTTCCGTATGTAAAGTCAGTATATGTACCGGTTTCTCGGTCGGTGATTCTAGCAACAGGCAAATACCCGCTATATTTTCCGGTCGCTTGTATATTTGAACCTCCAAACTTATTTATTCTTTTGTTTAGTTCTTCTAGGTTTTTCTTCTTTTGAAAATCTGTATAGTCTGAATTCATTGACCACTTCCACCTGGGCTCGGACTCCCAAGAATTTGCGGCGAAATTAGGAATATATCCGCGAGCAGCTTTTCTTGATACCCTTACTATTTTTCCGTTTTTCTTTATAGGACTTTCGTTTTCATCAAGTAAGTCCTTATACGCAGGGCTTATATCCTTGAGATCGTCGGAGAGCTTGTACTTTTTTGTAGTATATGGAATTGCGCCTGACCGTGTTACCCTTCTTGGTTTTCCGTCTTTGCCGAGAATAGGATTCCCAGCTTCATCAACTTCGTCCTCCTCCCATGTTTTTCTTACCCCAAATTCGCTGATGAGTTTTTTATAGAAAGAGTGTTTATTTGATGTAGACAATGAATTTTTATAATCCGCCAAATTTATCTCTGGTAAGCCTGTAAAAATTCTCCTTAACTGACCAACAGCTCCAGGACCTCTAACATCAAAATCTCCATAAATATCGGATCGCTTATCTGGTTCAGGCGTATGACTCACTGCGGTATTTACAGCTGTTTCAAATATTCCTCCGACCGCAGCATTTATACCCCCTTGTGCTCCTTTTGCTTGTTTAAATTCATGATTAAACGCCCCCATTTCCACAGGCCCTTCGTTGATAAGTGCTCGTATTTGATTTGCATAACTTAGTCCAATATTTTTTGAGGAATCCTTTATCGACTCAGTGAGATTTGTTCCGACAGTTTTACTCCCGGCTTTAAGTGCATATACAGGCCAAGAAAGCCTTATGTCGCCTGTACCATAACTAGCTATTCCACTACCAGCTTCAGGAGGAACAAGCATAGCGGCTTTAGCGTTTTCGATAGCTTTATCGGTTGCCTCAATATCTAATTGCTTCTCCTGTAATCGCTGAAAGNTTTTGGCTCCAATAGTGTCCNCATAATCTTCAAATAACTTTCCTTGATTTGGTACATTACCTTTGCCCCAAGCAGCATCAAGGATTTCTTTACTTTTTTTGTCGCCCCATTTGAGCCCACTGGATGCAACCTGGATTATAGCATCTTTTTGCACGGGGGAGAGGCCGGCCGGAAGCGCAAAGTTGGGTATATATCCATCAGAATTATACGGATCAAACCCATGAACCTTTCCAAATTCTTTTTGGTAAGCTTGTCCAGCACGACTTTTAGCGGGAGGCATAATTGCTGGTTGAGACATGCCAGGAAAAGTTTTCACATGCTCTGCCGAGTTGTAAACAACTGGACCTTCTCCGGGAATGTCCATAGATTTTATTGCTCCAGGAGCGTATCCAGATTTGACCGCTTCTTTTCTTTCTATTTTTTCTGGGCTAGGAACAAATCCTTCTGCAAATATATAATCAAAAAGATCTGGCTCTTGTCTATCTTTAGGGACAAGCCTTTGATTGCTTGAGTTGGCGAAGTTAGGAACATAGCCCAAAGCGTAAGGCTTCGGCTTCTTCTTTAAGTCATCAACTTCTTCTTCATCTTTTTTCAGTCTATTTATTTCAAACCTTTTATTGAATGCGTCAGATCCATTAATTTTTTCGAAACCAGAGCGATAATTTTGTTGATCTATTTTGGATAGAATCGGAGTTTCTTTTTCGGTTTGATATATTTTTAAGTCTTTTTGATAGTATGGTTTAAGCTTTTGGTTTTTTGATCCGCGCTCGACAACCTCAAATTTTCTTTCTTGAGGTTCCGTGATTTGATTTTTAGAACCTTTTTGATCTTCAGGTTGAATCTGTCTTTCTTGAGGAGGAGAGCTTTGATTTTTCGAGCCCCCTTTAATATCAGGGAGATCTAATTTGTCTACGTCTTCTCTACGCTCTGAAGTTTCAACTTTTTGATTCTTCGAGTCAATCTTTTGTTCTTCGGTGACCTGCCTTTCTTGCGGTGCAGACTTTTGATTTTTAGAGCCCACCTGCTGATCGGTTTGAACCTCTCTATCGGTTTGGTTCTTGGAACCTTTTTGTTCTTGAGGTTCTAATTGTCGCCCTTCGGGAGCAGTGGTTTGATTCTTGGAACCCTTTCGTTCATCGGGTTCAGTAAATTCTTTGGGAGTAGTCTTTTGGTTTTTCGAGCCTTCTTGTTGATCGGTTTGTGTTTTTCTAACAGTTTGATTCCTGGAACCTTCCTTGTCATCAGGAAAAAGTTGACGCTCCTGTGGCGGAGCGATTTGATTCTTTGATCCCTTATTTAAATCTATACCCTGAATTATTTTATTTGGATCAATACCTTTTGTTCTTGTTTTATTATCAGAGAAGATTGTTTTCGATTCGGACGAATCTTTGCCATGTAACTTGTCGAACCCTTTTTTAAATAAATCCTTGTTTTCCTTGTTGCTCGACTTAGATAATTCAGAAGCAAGAGATACCTCTGTTTCAGTAATTTTGATTTTACTTGTTTGATTCTTCGAGCCTTTTTGTTCTTGTTTCTGTTGGCGCTCCTGAGGTGGAGCCACTTGATTTTTGGATCCTTTTTGATCGTCAGACTCAAGTTGTCTTTCCTGAGGGGCAGCGGTTTGGTTTTTAGAACCTTTCTGTTCTCCAGGCTCAGTAAATTCTTTGGGAGTAGCCTTTTGGTTTTTGGATCCTTCCTGTTGATCGGGTTGGGCTTGGCGCTCTTGAGGTGGAGCTATTTGATTCCTGGAGCCCTTTTGTTCATCGGGTTCAGTAAATTCTTTGGGGGTAGTCTTTTGGTTTTTTGAGCCTTCTTGTTGATCGGGTTGGACTTGGCGTTCTTGAGGTGGAGCAGTTTGATTCTTTGAGCCAAAATCTTCCGCAGAACCTTGCCTTTCTTTTGGCGGAGTTCTTTGATTTTGAGAACCAATAATTGTTTCTGGATCTTTAGACACATCCAAATCTTCTTGAGATCTTAATCGCTGGACTTTCTTTAAATAAGAATTTGGAGTATATTTTTGATTACGGGACTTATCCACAGAATCAACACCAGAAGCTTCGTAAGGATTAAATCCATGAATATCCTCAAAAGCTTGTTTATAGTTTGATCCAGCTTTTGTTTGGGACGGAGGCATGATTGCAGGCTGCTTTATTCCCGGAAAATATTTTATTGTCTCTGCTGTATTGTATAAAATATCTCCTTCTCCAGGAACCCTCATTGATCTCACCTGACCAGGCTTATAACCCGCTTCTTTCGCAGCTTCTTCTTCTTCAAATTTATCTTTGGTTGAAGTTTTGGCAAAATTAGGAATAAAACCCTCTGCAGATCTACCTTTCTTTGTTCTTCTTGTGAGATTGGCCCCAAACCCTTGTTGATATAGAGTTGAAGAAGCTTGTTGAGCTATAGTATTTAATACTTTAGCTTCGGCAATTTGAGACTTTATCAAACCAAGAATAATCTTCTCTTTTTCAACTTTAGAAATATCTGTTCTCAACATCTCTTTATTAAGAGCCGCATTTTGAGAGAATAAATTTACTAAAGATGATTGTATTGCTTGTTGTTTCTTTGCTTCACTTGTTATACCAATCAAAGAGCCAAGACTTTCTCTTGTAAATTTGACAGCTTGACCAAACAACTTAAAGAATACTGCAGTAAGAACAACCAAGCCTGGCCCAGATAATATATTTCCAATGCCAGCAAGAAAGCCGTTAGCAAATTTACTTCCAGCACTCTCCCCATCTCCAATTAAATCATTTGCTCCTTCCGCAAAACTTTTAAAAGTGTTTAAAATTTTCTCCATTCCAGGAGCCAGAACAACCTCTCCTACTGCGGCGCTCATTTCTTTTAAAGCTAAACCAGTTTCTGTAGCTAAAGCAGAAATAGTATCCCTTAACTGATCATTCTTTTGGATCGCTTCGTCGGTAGCAGAAGACGAAATTTCAGTAGCCCTCGCAAGTATACCATTTTGTTTTGCAGCATCACTCAAAACAGCCTTTAAAATATTGATTTGAAAAACGCCACCGACTGTTTGAGCGATTTGAGCTTTTTGAGATTCAGATAAACCATCGAAAGTGTTTGCAAGATCAGTGAGTATTCTTGTAGCATTGATTGTATTGCCCTCAACATCTCTAACAGCAATACCCAATTCTTCGAGTTGATCAAGAGTGCCGGTTCTACCAACCCTCGTAAAAATAGTTTTCAGCGAGTTTCCAATTACCTTTCCGCCTCGAGCAGTTTGTTGTTGAGCTGCGGTAACAATACCAACAAGTTCATCGATATCAACTCCAGCACTTTTCGCAGACTGACCTGTTCNGGCAATAGCGTCAGCAAAATCTTCTGCGCTAACAGCAAACTGAACATCCACTGCCGCAAATTTACTTACAAGCTCAGTGGTATCTTTTATTTCTGAACCATAAGTATTCATTGCCGCGGTTAAAGCTTTCACCGCATTTGCAGAATCCATACCTGTCAGACGAGTAAGAATCAAAGCGTCTCGCGTTCTTTTTAAAGTTTCTTCTACAGACAAACCTTGACGAGCATACTCTACTGCTGCATCAGAAGCTACCTTAAATGCTTGCCCAGTTTCTTTGGCCGCATCAAATAATCCAGAAGAAAAAGCTTGAAGGTTTTCAGTCGACAACCCCATTACTACATTTATATCTGCAAGAGCTTTTTCAACTTCAACCAAGTTAACAACCATGGCCTTGAATGCATTAGAAATACCGTTTATAATTGCCATGCTAGCCCCAAACGCAAGAATACGAGCGTTGGCAGCTTCCATCGATTTGGTAAATTCATCTGCAGACCTGCGCATGTTACCCAAAGGCTGAGTGGCACCTTTGTCATCTACGGAAACTTTTATTGGTTGCCGCCGTATTCTGTTTACAGCCGCCTGTACTGCCGCTTCAAGCGGCTTAGTATTACCATGTACGTCAAGATCTATGCTCATTTTTCCTTATTCCTAGATAAGGCATATATACACCAAATTTATTCTACGCCATGCAATTTCATTAAATCTTCCATATTTAAACTTCCACCCTTCTTCTTTACCTCTTCATGCAGATCAACACCTTTAGTTTTTTCCTTGACTCCAAGATACTCATAATCTTCCTTTTTAGCACCTACAAGTGTGGCCGCGTCACCGGTCTGCAGCTTCTGAACTGCTTTATCTTTTTCTTCTCTCGAAGAGCCTCCGAACTCTAATAATTTTTTTGGATCAGATTTAATATGATCTGGTATATTATCATTGTAATCGAATATATTTTTAAATACTCTTGTGTATACTATCAATCTTATTTGATTGTATGTCAATTCACAAAATGGCTTTCCATAAAACTGCATGCTATCTTCAGCAAAGCTCAAATAAGGACTATAAAAATCCTCTAATACTGTATGCTGTATACTTTCTTCACNAAAATTCTCAAATATAGAATTATACAACAACACAACATCTGAAATTTCATAGTCCTGCATGTCATCAAACCTACCATCATCAAAATAAGGCTTGTTCAATTCACGATCATAAAAAAAACTTTTAATCATATAAAAATCATTCATTCTATCTTTTGCATATTTTTCGCAAGTATTGCCAATGAGGCTTTTCTTTTGCAATTCTTTATCACGCAACAATTTATTTTCTTTATCTATTAAATCTTGTTGTTGATCTATTTCGCTTTTGAGCACCAGTTTGTTTTTGGCAGTACTCAAGCTTTTTATAAATTCTTTTTTCTCTTCAATAATTTTTTGATCTTTCTCCGTCCACTGATTTTCTTCGGCGAGCATAGCCAGCATATCTTCTTCGGTAGGAACGCCTTTGTTTTTAGCAATATTAAAATACCTCTCCTCTATCTCCTCAAGCTCTACTTGGTCGTGAGGAGTTAAATGTTTCACAAAAACTTTCTCAGAGTTTAAGGTCGACTCAGAGAAGCCTCGAACAACATCTCTAAATATTCTTCGACGCTTGGTCGTTTCCACGACACTAGATATTACCTTGATCTATATCTTGGTTTAGACTCGCTAGCTCATCTGAAGACGCAGAGCCAGAACTATAATACCAAAAACTAAATAATGCAGCAACCTTGCCCCCAATTAAATCATAAATCTCATCACCCTCTTCCTCCATGTCATAAAAAACTTGAAGTTTGTGTTCAAATGTTTTGCCAGGAAATAAAGGTTCAATTTCGTCTTGGTCATCCTTTTGTATATATGTTAAGTTTAATATATACCATTGAATAACTTTGTTTTCGGCTCGCATATCAGCCGTATGATTGAAAAGATTTGCGTATGATGTTTCGACGTTAATGATATCTTTTCTTGTAAGAGCTATATCTCCAGCTAACGAGCCAATTTTATTTTTAAATTTTTCTGATTCTGAGTCAGTACTAATTTGAAGCCTCTCGATTTCATTAGACATTTCGCCATACTTAATATACATATTAGTCAACGATTTGGCATCCTCTTCTGCAAGAAGTCCACCTGTGTCGCTATATTTTTTTGCCAACATAGCTTTTGTGAGTATGCCGTTCTTGATGCATTTGCTCATTTCAACACTAAACTCTAGTTCTGCTTCTTCTATTTGCCTTCGACTAGGCTTCTTCATCACAACTCTATAAGGCACGCTTTCTTCAATCTCTTTTGTGATTGAAACCTCTTCGTCTTCGTTCGTGTCTTGATTTTTTACAGTTTTTGTTTCTGTTAGTTTATTTTTTTCTTTTTTCTCAAAAGTGAAACTGTAAATTTCTTTGAGTTTTTTTCTTGTTTGTTCTATAGTTTCCTGTGTCATAATTTTATTTAAAGATAAAGTGCGCTGTATAATTATCTAAATCTCCTTGAATATTTCTAATTGTTTCGTTACCAATATCAAGAATTCTTTTTCTTAAATGCTGAAGTTTTTCTTCACTAAAGTAGTCGGCTTGATCCACAACAGGCAAGCAGCCTTCTGGCAAATTGTTTCTCAACTTATCGAAACTAATTTCGTGCTCTTTGTGTAAGTCCTCAATCATAACGAGGAAGCCCTTGAATAGGGAAACCGTATTCCTTTGGCAACACCTTTTAAAAATGTCTTCTGGATCCATATAAACCTTGTACCTGCATTAGAGTACACAAATTTTTTATTAGTGTATCAATATATATGCAACCATTTTTTAAAGATTACGAAAAACGCAATATTGCAGAGCAGCTTTTGGGCCTTCACGAAACATTCGGAAGAGATATTGTTGTATACAAAGAAGCTAGAAAAGTGATAATGAGCTCAGATCCTTCCTATAATTATTTATACGGAAACTCTGGAGACCAAAATTCTAGTGTGCAATATGAACCAGTCAGAAAAGTTTTTAAGGTCAGAATAAAATACGACAACAACCGAGACCTTGAGTATATGGCAGAAGCAAACTCACAACTTAAACTCTCAAGAACAGGCGATAGCCTAGTAAGAATCAAGCTCAAGATAGAAGATTATGATTATATCAAAGAAGCAAAAAGAATCGAGCTCGATGGAAGACTTTTTCATATAAACTCAGACCCAAAATTCCACGGGCTTTTTGATCAAATACAATTTTGCACTCTATACTTAAAACCAATCGAAGCGGTAGCACAAGGCTCATAATGAAAAGATCTTCATTAAATTTAAAAAACGAAATAAACAAAAAACTCTCAAAAGATAAACGCTTGGAATCTGGGGTATATATACTTGCGCGTGACGCTTTTAATAAAGCTAAACAAAAACTATTAAATACATTTTTAGAGCACCCTGTAACCAAAGAGCTTAAAGAAGGAGCTTCAGCCTCGAGCTCTCATGGCTTACCCTCAGGAAACTTGTTTGGATTTATAGGATTCGAAAACAACGCAGACCCAGTTAGTCAACTTGAAAAATCATTAAGAAGCCTTGATATAAACATATTTAGAAAGCGATCCGTACAAAGCCAAATTTCTTGGTCATTCAAAATCAACCTTCCAACAATGGAGGAATTTTATTCCATGGCCCCAATGCCCTGGGCTCAAGGAATGAGCTGGCTTAGGGAAATGGAAGGTAAGGGCATACCAAACCTAGCCCAATATATGAACGTAGAATCTGAGCATAGCCGCTCTACTGCAGGCATAGAAACCTCAAGAGAAGGATCTTCATATCTCAAAATAGCTTACATTAAACCTATGATTCAACAATTCAAAGAAGATGTAAACAAAATTCAAACAAGAATAATATCAATTAAATGAGGCCGCAATTTCAACACGAGTTAACAACAAGCTTTATGCTGTGGGCAGATAACTACATATGCCAAAGAGCAGATGCGTTTTCTAATTTCACAACATCATTTTTCGCAGACCACAACGACTCTCGTCTTGACGAAAACCTAATAGGATACAGCAGCCCTCACAAGCAGTGGGTTTTTGACGAAAGTATTGATGGAGTAATTGTTCCATCAGGAGTCTGGAACGATGGAGAATTCCTGGAGCGAGGAGAATTTGGTTTAATGTTTGATTTTGACAACGGACGAGCTCTTTTTGATAAAAGTTTTGGTTACGAAAAAACTAGAGTGAGCGGAGCCTATTCTGTAAAAGATTTTAATTTTTACATCACAAACCAAACAGAAGAACAGTTAATCATCGAAAGTAAATTTGATGTAAATTCTAGATTTCGTCAGGATTTCTCGGGTATTGCGCCGTACAGCCAGGTTGCTCCAGCAATTTTTGTGAATCCAGAGATGTCTCAAAATACGCCTTATGCGTTTGGAGGTCAAGATAAAACAAAAACAGAAATAAGGGCTGTTGTCATGTCTCAAAACAGTTACCAACTAGATGGTGCGCTTTCTGTATTTGCAGACTCAAAACATGAAGTTTTTAGTAAGCTTGGATTCGACGACTATCCTTTAAATGAAGTTGGTGACGCGATCGGCTTCAACTACCGAGAGCTTTCGGAGTTGTCTAAATCACAAGAACCACTTTTCTTGGAAGATGTAAGAGTTTCTAAGTTGAGTGATAGAATTACAAAAAAAGTCGACCCCTCCTTGTTTGTTGGTTTCATTGATTTTGAAATATCTAATGTTAGGTATCCAAGATCTTAAAGTTCCCTTTAATAAATAATAAATGTAATCTTAAATTAGCATAACCCAAACACATTTCAATATGAGTAATAATATCAAATCCCTTCAGGGCAGAGCACGAGTAATTTATCAAAGCGAGGCGTTATACGCAGCGGTAGTTGATGCAACAGGGTATCACTTCATGATGTCCTCTGACGGTTTTACCAATAAAACCGGAGTAGGATGTAAAATAACTGATACAGAATATCTAGAGAGAAAAGAAGAGTCTAGCTTTGAGCTCAGAACTGGACTTCAACAGCTTCAGCGCGTACAAAGCGCAAACTACAGTTTTTCAATCAACAGGCAGGATGTTAATCAATTTGGTCAACTCGCAAGAATTGACGCGGTTGCGATAGACCCACCTACAGTAAATTTAGATTTCTCTTATTACCTGACAAACGGTTTTAATGAAAAAATTCTTGGCTTTGATGTTAGCGGAGAAAAATCCGCAATCACCGATGAATTTATCGATGGCTCAGCATCAGAAATGGGTGGGCCCGACGGAAAAAACTTCTTTATACTAACAACCCCTCAAGGCAGTGATGCAGTCAACAACGCAAAAGATGAAGACGAAAAAAGTGTTATTGCTGTAGGCAACGGTTATGTAACAAACTACTCAGTTGAAGCTTCAGTTGGAGGCATGCCGACAGCAAATGTTACCATTGAAGGATTAAACATTCGTTCTTATATCGGCACAGAAAATCTGNCATTACCTTCAGTAAACACCAATTTCGGAACACCTATTGACGAAATGGAATTCAGTGTTCCTGCGGCAGCAAGTGGAGTATTAAACGATTCAGACGACAACTCCCTGGATGATCCAAAATCTGACGGTTGGTCTTGTTTGCGTCCTGGAGATATTTCATTGTCTCTTGGTCAAGACGGAAGGGCTTCTCTATTCGAAAATCTTCCCTCAGATTATGTTGATAGCGACAAAGGTGGAAACACTCCTCCGCATGACTACATGCAAGGATCTGCTCACATTCAAAGTTTCTCGATAGACATTCCTGTAGGCAGAACTCCGCTACAAAGACTTGGAAGTCCTTATGGATACACCCGAGTTGTAGATTACCCAATCAATGTAACTGTTAGCGTTAGCGCAATACTTGCAGATCTTAAAGAAGGCAATGTCGCAGACCTTATATGGGATACCGAAGAACACGACTTAGTCTTTACTCTCAGAGAGCCAAATCCTTATGGCACAGGAGATGTAGCCATGCAGTATGTTGTTAAGGGTGCGTTACTTGAGTCCGAGTCCTTTAGTTCCAGCATTGGAGACAACAAAACAGTTGACCTTACATTCAATGCTCAAATTGGTGGGCCAGAAGATGATGCTCGAGGAGTGAGAATTCTTGGTTCCAGAAAAGCTACGAATGCAACATGGGAAGCAGAGAACCTTNTTTCTGTTAGACCTACGCCCCCTACAGCTACAAGTTATGATTTCCCAGATCATGAAGGCACTGCTGATGATTACAATCCTCACATTGACGGAGGAATTTATCCAGAAGGAGAGGCGCCCTACAGCTCATAAATAGCCCTTAATCGGATTAAAATTACTTATTAATAAAAAACCCGCCCTAGTGGCGGG
>JGI20160J14292_10001790_pt1 | contig 17698 bp, 25 predicted proteins | sample COG_10_FD_14292 | JGI IMG/M metagenome (IMG submission 14292) | reverse complement strand
TACTTTTTAGGGGAAAATTTACGCGGTAAGTCCTCACATCTGACCGCTCTCTGCACTAAAGCGTTGAGCTCGTGACCGTCACGGCGTTGTTGCTCTGGGCCGTGTCAAGATCATCCAAAACTAGTACCGTTCTCTGGCTCTCGATGCTCCTTTGTAGGTTAGTGAATGGGTCCTCACTTTGGTTAGTCACCATACCTCCTCTAGCGAAGAAGGGAACGCCTCCACCGAGTTCATTTAAGTAGCTCGCTTGTTGTTTTACCCATGGTATAGCCATTGACCTTTTGTTAATTATAGCCTCGCCACCTTCTGCCTCAATAAGTATACCACCACGCTCATGGCTGTTGCCTACGAGCATTCCATCTGCTGCCTTTGGTACTGCTACAGCCTTTAAAGATGCAAGTAAGGCCGCGCCCGCTGCTGCTGCTGCCGCCGCTGCTGCTGCTTTTTGGAGGATGCCTCCTTTTGTCTCTGCAAATGCTGATATAACAGCCGCTTTTGTGTCCCTTAATGCTTCTATGTTTTGAACAATAGCCGCCGCCTGTGCGAATCTGCCTCCAATAGAAGAAACGTCTGCATATAGCTTTTCCTTTAATGCCAACTCTTCTGCTGCTGCCTTCTCAGCCGCTAATAATGCGGCGTCTGCTGCAGCGATGGCCTCATCTGCAGCGTCTTCATCTGCTTTCTTTTTGGCGTCTGCTATCTTTTTAATTAAGGCCAATTCCTTCTCTGTGTCCTCATTTAGTTTAGCTAGTCTAAGCTCCTCAGCGTCAGCCGCTGCCTGTCTTCGCTCCTCATCTCTGGCGGCTAGTTCATCCTTAAAACCGTTTAATTTAGTTAATTCGCCTGTATCTGTAGCGATTGCCTCGCCTCTTTTAATAGATGCCTCAGCCTCTAGAGCTGCTAGCTCATTTTGCTGCTCTATGCTTAGGTTTGTGAGGTCATTTGAGTCCTTAAAGAGTTGTAATTCCTTCTCAGCTATGGCCACATTATCGGCGCTTTGTTTTGCTATGATTGCTCTTGCTTTTTCAGTAGCTTTTATACGATCCTCTAGGCTTTGCGTCACATCATCAGAGAAATTACGTAGCTTTTCTAATTGTGCTATCTCCTCAGCTTGAGATACTAGTAAAGCGTTTTTTTCTGTGACTAAATCGCGCTCTCTCTGGGCCAATATAGAGCCTTGCGCTGCTGCTTCTGCGATCTCAGCACCAAAGCCAGAAACAGACTCTTTTAAGGTGTCAAATGATTGGCTAAAATTACCAGAAAAAAACTCTGTTAATCCCTTAGCTAATAAACCTACCCTTTTTATGACCACCGCCCAAGTGTTTGCTAGTATTGAACTTACATCCTCAACCAAAGCCATGCCCTGAGAGGTACTTGCAAACGCTGTGGCTAGCGTACCGAGAACGACAACGAACGCGCCCACGCCTGTTGCAATCAGCGCGGTCTTAAATGCCTTTAATGATGATACACTACCTTTGACAGCTTTAACGCTTCCTTTAAATGCTGAGCTAATGCCGTTGAGTGATACACCAAAGACCTCTGTCTCCTTAGCTAGATCGCCGAGGGTATCCTCATATTCTTCGGCTGCATCGTTGGCCTTTTCTGTGGCTTTCTCCACAGCGCCCATATCTTTGGCGGCCTCTTTTGCGCCTTTGGTTTGTACTTTTAAGGTTATTACTTCTTCTTCTGCTGCCATTATATTGGAATTTCGATAAGCTCAACTCTGGCGCTTGTATTAAGTCGCCATTGCTCTATCTTGTTAATGTAAAAATATGAGTTATAGTCCTCAACGTATACAGGCGCTAAGGGGTTTAATGTCAAAAGGCTAATGGTTGGTATATTAATCCACGCCTTAATAATGAAAGGCTTCTCCATTGAGTCAACAAGTAACTGATAATACTCAGTCTTCAGGTTATCCCACTTCATTGCGGTTGTAAACTCTGCACGCTTTGCGGGGTTATTTGATAAGTATGTCGCTCCGTTGTATAGAAAACCCCACGTGCTAGCATCCTCTATACTGGCTATTTGCATAGTTCGACCATTTGATTTATATCTATAATATGGCGGTATATTTACCGAGGTGCTACTTGTGAAATTAGTGCTTACCGTGCCGCTTTCTTTTGTGGCGTCTAGCGTTACTATACGGCCAATACTATCAACAATATCGCCAACATTCCCTTCAAAAGGGTGGTTAGTTGTAAAGTTTAAAGTGCCAGAACTAGGATGGAAATTGACAGCGCTTTTAAAATACTCTACATCCCACGCCGCAACCGTTGACCTAACATTTGGAACTAGGGCTTCGCCCAAATCACAGGGGAAAAATTTTGATTGTATAATAGTTCCAGATAAAGGCAACGTCTCGGAATTGACAGGGAATGAGCTATCAAAATCTGTCCCTTCGACTATATCATCATCACTATATTTTAGCTCGTTCGTTTGGCTGTATGTCTTAAATGTGTTGTATATCGTTTTTGTGTTATCTGTGTTTAGTACTAGGTTTTGAGATGTCGCCGTTTCAAGCCCTTTAAAGTATTTTAACGTGACCACATTATTAGCCTCCACAGCTACAATGTTTTGCAGCTTAAAAATCTCACGAATAAAATCACGCTGCGAAATGTCTGGGAAATAATCTTGTGGGTTTATGGTGGTTGTTATTGTGTCGCCGTTAGTATACTGATTGTGGAGCAAGGGCATAGCGCACGCTACAGCATACTTGGAGTATTGCGCGTCCATTTCTGAGGTGTCAAAGGTTAAGCCTGTAAAACCCGCAAATATCTTAGTTAATACTGAATGACAATATATGAAAAAACCCGCCTCATTCATTTCTGCAATGTTTGGGCTAGAGCTTGGCAATAATCTTTCGCTTTGATTGGTTACCCATTGAGCATCTGGGATAACTACGTCCGAGGTTGTGTTTGTTTTGCTTATTATTCCTGTAGGCGTCCAATCGAATGCCGTAAATGATAGAGCGCTAATAGGTAAGTCTGGGACATCTGAATAGAATTTACTAATACCCCCAAAAATTTGGATTGTGACTGAGTTCTCCTCCTGTGTATCAATGACAAAATAGCTATCAGATAAGGCGGGCATATCATTAACCAATATCTCACATGGTATAGTGCCAACAGAGACAGAGTCAAAGCGTGAGATTGTGGGCAAAGCTGCCCCTAGTATATCCTTATTTCTTGAGGTTAGTGGTAGGCTTACCCTACGCGAAAAGTCGCCGTTGCGCGTCTGTAAATTACTAAGATCGTGAATCTGATAAGTAATATAAAAGCGCTCCGCCTCTCCTTCGAATAGATCAAAGCTGTCGCCGTTGGATAATATTTGTAGCTTATTCGCCACTTACTGCAGATGGGAAAAATTCATCGTTACTAGTATGCTCCTCATAAGCAGCCTTTACCTCATCAGTCCATACCGCATTACATACCGCTTGAACTTCTGCATCTTCTCCGCTTATATCAGCATCACATTTTAGAAAATGCCTATGAAATGAGCGTGATAACTCTACGCCGTCATCTGTGACAACGGTTGCCGTTCTTACTTGTACCGCTTTATAGTCTCCGACTACTTCGATTTGATCTATTTTTATTGTTTTTTCTAAACCCATAATTTTTAATTTAAACTTGATAACTACCGCTTACTGTGAGATAAGTTGTCCCCGTGTTCCATACAGCTTGACTCAAAGAATCTCGTTGGTAAAAAAAACCCGTTCCCGCATACGTTCCCGAGGTGGGAATATTACCACCGTTGGAATTTGTAGAGGTATTAAAACCAACATAAAAAGCCGATTTAGCAAAAAACGATGCGGGTAAATAAGGTAACCCATCAAAATAAGCGTTACTAGCCGATAATGCATTAAGAGTAACCTCAAAAGAATAATAGACAAAATTTCCTACCCTTGTATAATTTGCCGTTGCCGTTGGTGTAGGGTTTTGTCCCGTTGCCCTAAAGTATATAGTCGATGTCCCCTCCTCGTATGCGTCTAAGTTGCTTGTCCAATTTGATCCGATAGATAGTTTTCTATTCCCTAAAGTATAAAGATTTAAATCATTTGCGGATACATCGCCCGACGTTATTTTTGCTTTTGTGTCAACACTTCTGCCAAGTTCTAAAGTGGCTTGGGTTGAGTTTGTTGAATTAATAGTAACTTTATTAGCATCACTTTGAAAAGTAGCATCACCCCCCGATGAGATGGTGAGTCTATCAGCACCGCCTGTTTGTAATACTAAATTATTAGCAGTTGCATTTACAACACCATCACCAGTTCCAGTTGGTATTAAATTAATTCTTGCTTTTATATTTGTACCAGCAGATTTAAAATACGCAACATCTTCATAACCTGAATTTGTAGTTGCGGTTAAAGGAACATTTGCTGTTGTAGAGCCATTTATACCCACATTACCCTCAAAAGTAGCAGCACCCGTAGTGCCGTCAATAGTTAGCGTTGGCGTATTTACTGACCTTTCAAAAACTATATCTTTTTGATATGTTCTAATAGTTAGAAAATCATCTTGAATAAAATATGATATCTCCGCTTTTAATACTGATGCATTTTGAAAATATAGCCACGCTGTCCCGCCTGACGCATCGGTCGCGTTTATTGTTACCGTTCCATTACTTGAGTCCGCTCTTAATTGTGGTGCTTGTAATATGCTATTGATATAAGTAAGGGCTGCATAACCTGTGAGCGCGCTTGTGCCATCCCAGACAGCTAATTGATATTGCGTGCCTGTTCCTGTCACGTCCCCTGTAGGAGCGTCTACCATTGTGAGGCTTTCGCCATCTACTGCCACGGTTAGGAATTTACCCGCGTTGCCTGTCCCTCCCAAATCATCCTTATAATTGACCACGCTTTCCCGCTCATCTGTTAGCTGTGCGCGCTCAGTTGTTGGCGTGATTAACTCTTGCGTGTTATCTGGTAAATTGGTGTTTATTGCTAAGGTGCTGAGTTCCGTTCTTGTTTTCTTTGCCATGTCTTAATTGTATGCAGCCGTAAACGCCACGTTTAGGTGGGCTTGGCTTGGTGTTAATGTGTAGTCTATCGCCTCGAATACGTTGAAATTATTAGGCATTTGTAGTTGTAAAGTAAAGCCATTATTAGCGTTATCCGTGCTGTACATATCACTTAGATTATTAGAGGCCACCACTTGGACAAATTGCGATCCGTCACGCGTTAATAATACGCGCACTGATGTGCTTCGCTTTATTTCTGATATAGCTAATAAGTCATCATTGCTTAGCTGATCGGTTTGACATATCAGTTGTTGCACCCAATCGTTAGATACCCTTATATTAGTAACCCTAGCGCTTGCATAATCCTCATTTACAGCCCGCGAGGAGGCTATCCCTGTGGAGCTAGCGACTTGGACCTCCTGTTTGATGTCAAATATATATTGCTCATATGCGCCTAAGCTGTTGAGGTACTCCACAAAAATAGGATTAGAGCAATCCTTAGTGACCTTATAATATACCGTATTTAAACTCTTACCGCTTGGCGTTGTAAACGATGCACTAATCCAATGACAATTTAACGGAATAGCTGTAGTATAGTTTTGAAGGTCTAGGTTTTGCACGCCTGTGGTGTTAGGTATTCCCGCGCTTGATAGCGTACTAATTACGCCTTTATTTATGTCTAAATATTTGATAGTTAATATAGCGCCCTCAGATGTAGGGTATAAAATGCCTATAGTCCTTTTAAAATTAGAGTAAATTCGCGGCTCAATCCACTTTGTCAATGCTGTGTTTAGTCCTGTAGTGCTTAATACATGATTATAAAGGTTAGCACCGCCAGAACTATATATCTGTTTCTGGGCATATATTGCAAAATAGCTATTTACTGAGTCAGAACTTGACGCGGTAAATCCTGTCCAACTTTGAAAATATCTTAGTTTAAATTCTACAGATACCAAACCATTCTTTTCGAGGTATTCTGTGAGTATCTGGCTAACATCCAAAAATAAAGTGCCGTCATCTTTTGGGCTATATTTAAAGGTAGTCGCTATTAAATTAGCTGTATTATCTGCATTCCTAATTATAATATTGATCTTAAAATTAGGGTTTGCCTGTTCTGTGGTGGTCAGGATAAAAGGTATCTGAGAGCGTGACGCATTGGCGTTGCTTGTTACTCCGTCAATGGTTCTGATAGGTTCGCTTGTTATAGTTAGTGCCATTATCTCCGCTTTACTTTTAAACCATTAGTGAAATCTATGCGCATTTTCTGGCCCATCTCCTTCATTAATTTAGTCCTTGATTCCTTTATTGCTTGGCTTATGCTGATTCCCTTCTGGCCTTGCTTGATTTTAGTACCGTTTTTTACTATGCTTTTACCAATGGCAAAGGCTAGCTGTTTGATTGTTTGCTTTGGGTTTGGCTGTACGTCTGGTTTAGCTGTAATCCATCTGATTAAGTTGTTGATAAACTTAGTACCTATAGATTTAGGCTGTGCGCCTACGCCTGTTTGTAAGTATTGGAGGTACTTTGGTCCCCTTAGCTCAGCCTCTAGCTTCTGATTTGACACTACTCTCAATGAATTGGCGGCGTATCCTGTAGCGTCTCGCCCTTGGCTTTTAAGCTGTGCAATTAGATTGTCCTTAACATCGTTAAGAAATTCCCTATAAGCGTTATTGAAATCAAGCGCACTCAAAGGTATCGCGGAATATAGGTAAAACAAATGATAGCTTCCATCCAGATAACACCTCGCTCGTTATGTTTATGGATTCGATCGCCTCTAGTTCGTAGCCGTCTATAAATGAGCTTAGAGCGATGATATTGGAGGCGTTTAGCTTGTCTATCATGCCATCAACTTTAGGCTTTAAAGCGTCTAATATTACGTCGATTTGTGTGGCTGTGTCGTCTGTTCCTGTGCTTAATTTTAAGTAGTAAACTTCAACGCCATACTCCATTAATACGTTGTTGGTCTGGGAATAGGTAATATTATCAACCGTTGGTAGGTTGGCATATACACCCACGCCCGCGCTTAAATCGTAGTTCCCTACTAGCTCATTTAAATCACTCGGATTTGCTGCCCTTAAGTACGTCAAGCCCTGTGCCTCTATTATGCTTTTTAGGGTTGTGGCGATGATGTTCATATTTCGATAGTATTATAAAGAATAATGCTGTAAAGATACAGAAAAAAAAGCCGAATATAAACGCGACTAGTAACACAATTATTGAAATACTATTCATTTTCTTTGGATTTCTTGAGTTTTAGAGTTAACGTACCCCGATTCTCGATTCAACAAAATTAAATTATTAACAAAAATGACCTCCATTTCCCATATATCATCGTGCGTATATTGTGGATAAGTTTTGCAAAGCTGATCTATTAGCACAAAGTCGCCCCATTTTTCCAATCGCTTTGATCCCGCCATCTCAAAAAAGCTGTTCATTTTTGTTTGCTCCGCTGTCATTGGGACGGCTGCCAATCTATTGACAATGTCGTCTTCAATGCGTTTAAGCTCCTCAAAAAAAAAACGCACCATGGCCAAGCTAGCACAATAGGCAGCGATTCAATGGCTTTTTTTATAGGTTCTAACTTATGGCCGTCAAACTTACCGTCAATTAAGGGTTGCGCATAGATCGCCAGAGCGTCGGCCACTATCTCGCGCATATCATCTTTTTCCTGTGTTAGCTTTTTAAGCATAAATTTTTGACCATATCGCTCAAAGTTTAAGTCTTTGGGAAATTTGATTTGATGACCTAGTATAGATAGGTCTTTTCTGGGCCTATGATCTAGCTCATTCATGCCGTTCAAAATTAGCTTTTCGTATATATGCTCAATTATAGGGCTTAAATCTGCCCTTGTATTCTCAAGGTGTGATAGGTCTATATTTGAGAATATACTTAGTAGCTCAATCGGCTCGCTATTTGGTCTCATTGCGGCCCATTGTTTGACTGTTATCTCCTCCCATGAGTCTGGTATCTGACCGCCGATAATATCATCATCGTGGTATATTTTAAATTTTTTCATCTTATCGTAATTGCCCCCCTTAATGCATAGCTTAGCGCGTATCTACAAGCATCGACGCTGTGGTTTTGAAAATCGAGGGGAATATCTGTAGGGTTGTTCTGGTCATCTAGCTTGTATTTGTACTCCCTAAATTCTTTAATCGTTTCTAGTGCCTCCTCATGTATAAATATCTGGTGCGTTCTGATAAATCCTAGCCCCTGTCTTATTGAGTCTTTACCCTTTTTCGCGGGCTTTATTCTTATGCCTCTATTTCTTAGCTCCTTAATAGTTCTCGGTTCATTGTCAGCGTATACCTTATGCACTCCTAAAGCGTGCAATTCTTCGGCTATGTCTCTCAATAGCATTTTAGTTTTAAAAAATATCTGTTCTATATATATGGCTTGGTCTACCTTGGTAACTTTTACGCATACCGTAGGGTCATTATAGCCAAAATCAATGCCGTAAAAAACCTTCCCTTCTGGTATATAGTTACAAATATGTATCTGATCAAAGACTAAATTTCTGGATTGTACCCATTGACCCAACGTATATACGTTATATAGGTCGATATCTGTTTTCTTAAGTCCCTCTATTTCCTTGACCATCTCATTGGGTATATAAGGATTATCTTTATAGGTGCTGACATCTAGTTTGACGTCTTGATCTGGCCAATGCATTCGGTCATCCTCAAGGTATGTTTTGACCCAATTATCGACGCCGCTTGGGTTGTAATCCAAGATAGCAAAATGTGTACATCTCATGATCATCTGGTTGAATGATTCAAAAGGTATTCCACTATTTGCCTCATTAATATAAAATATTGTATTTTGTCGGCCTCTCAGCTTAGCTGAATTTAGGTCGTCCGTACTAAAAAACTGAACGATCCTTTTTTCATACTCTAGCTCGAGCATAGTTTTTCGGTGATCTATATTGTAGTACATCTCCATTTCATGAAGAATCGAAAGATAGTCCTTATAACTACTTGCACGAAGGCTAGGGAGGGTCTCGCGAACAATAGAACAAACGCCTGTAGGTATATGCTGTTGTCCGAAATATCCCGAGCATTGCCAAATAGCTATAGCCTGTAGTATGCTCCAGGTCTTTGAAGACCTAGCACCACCACGAAAACAATTAATCCTCTTTTGGCTTGTCCAAAGGCTCTGGAATATCCTTGTATGCTGTAGTCGTATTGTTCTCATATTCAATAATTATTTTAGCTGAGCCATCTAATACAGGCTCAAATGGAATTCTTTGAATTTTTGCTTTGTTAAACTCGAGCAAGTTCGCCCAGAATAGTAGCCTATCTTTGGGCGTTAATTCGTGGATATCCTCCTCAACTTTTGCCTCCAATAGCTTCAGCGCTTCGTCTACGTTCATAGTATTTTAATCGTTTTAGAAATGTAATATAGTTCTCTTTTTTTATCCTCTTTTCTAGTAGCTCTTTGCGTGCTAGTTCGTAGGTTTCAAAAGGATTAATCGCGGGTTTGTAATAGTAATTGCTCAAAGTGTTCTAATGAAAGTGCTACAATCGTACCCTTGTTATTTCGTTTATGAAACACAACAGGTATTTTTTCCGTTGGCATCCTCTTTAAGATGTCATGTAAGCTAGGCTTTAATTTCTCAACGGCCTTGCATTGGATGTAAAAATCAGTATTGTCTATGATATCAACGCCTAAATTATCCATATTTTTACTCTCTGATCTGCTAGTCACAGCGTCATAGCCTAGCTCCTTTAGCCTGTTAACTATCTGTAGCTCATAGGCGTGACCCTTTGCTCTGCTGTTTATCATTTCTGAGTAGTTACCTTTGCCAGAGCTTCACGTAAAGTAAGGGTGGAGCGGTCTCCCGCGTCCCCCTTCCTGTCCAAGTGAGCATCTTCTCGCTCCCTTGCTATTTTATCCAACTTATCCATGATCGACTCGCGTATCTGGTTCGGTGTTATCCTCCCAAATACCTTGACTTTGCCTGTTTTAAAGTCGTTTATCACGTCTATAAAAACTGAGAGCGGTTCGTATTTAAACTCCCTATAAAAGGCATCCATCATTTGCGTGAGCGCTTGAGGATCAACGTCATTATATAGATTACAAACCCCATACATAGCAGCGCTAACAGCCGTTTGAACTCTCTCCACCTGTTCACACTCATTGAGAATAGTGGTTAATGATGTGTTCAAAGGCAGCCCGATGCCTTGATTTTCTTGTCTGGATAATTTCGTCATAATACGACTCGTTAAATAAATAAGTAAATGGATTTTTGCGGTATCTTTTATCTGGTGTAGACTCCACATAGTTAACTACATGGAGTATACATTCTTGCCGCGTCATTGGGTCAAGCTTTTGCCATGCTTTTAGGCACTTCTTGCGCTCGATTTTCTTATCGTATAGCTCCCAAAATTCCTCGAAGGTTGGGCCTATGTCTGGTTCTCCGTTTTGCGTACTCATGATTCGAATGGGTCTTCGCCTGTGAGTAACTTTTCTAGCTTGATATTCATCAATTCAAACTCAAATTTAGCAGCCTCTGGCAGCTCCTTTTTTGGCTTTGGGCTTACTGTGTACTTGGTCTCTAGTGCGTCCCCTGTGCGCGTTATTTTAAGGTCATACTCGCGAGGGTCGCCCCAATCTGCATCATTAATTAAATTCATTATTGCCTCTTGAATAGTGCGTTGGTTTATCTGCCATATCTGGACCGAGTTAGCCTCGTAATTCCACACAGCGCACGCCCAAAAATGTTTGGCTTTTTGTGTGGCTTGGGCGTCTCTGATCTCATCAAAGTTGCTAACCCTTACAGGCTTTTCTGTGCCGTGCATGGATTCCCACCATTCATAGCCCACTATGGGATCGCCTAAAAATCTAAGAACGGTTTCGCCCTTAAGGCATTTGGTATAGCCGCCAGAGCTTGGCTTTGGTGCTTGGTAATCGTTTGGTAAAAAAGTCATTTTTGTTTGGTTAAAATGTTAATAATTAATTGTTGTAAAGTAATAGATTCACTAGCAGCCCTAACCTTGAGGGCTGTATGAATGTCGTCAGGTATTTTTATATTAATCCTCATATATAAATTGTTGTTCTTGTATTATTTGCATGGCTTTTTGTATTGCATCTTTTTCATAATTAGAATTGATTGAATGTAAATGCTCACATCGTCCTTTATGGTAAACAACCTCAAGAACAGCCTCTAATAAATTCTTTGATATTTTATAATTTCTCATAATAATATTAGTTAGATTCATTACAAACCTAACTAACATTATTGAACTAACCAAACAAATTAATAAATATTTTAAACTTTGAAGAATGGCGCAGCTATTTTCTGGCCTGTGGTGGTCTTGGTTTGCCACTCTGGGTATGTGGTGGCCTTATCATTTAAGAACAAACCTACAGCCGCTTGATAGTTTAGGGCTATTGAGTCGGATTGATTCTTTTTAGTTCTTACGGTTGATGTTCCTGAGGTCTCTGTATCTATTTGATTCAGACTGCCTACTCCATATCTGCCAACATTCGTATTCTGTTGCAATATAAATTGACCATAACAGAAATATATAGCTGCTATTTTAAGGCCGTTTTGTCTCACGGTTACGCCATTGCTATTAGTATAGTCTGAGCCAAACCACAGGTCTGTAAAGCGCTGCGATGCGAATGTATTACTTAAGACCGTGTAATCGTTTAATAGTAATAGGTAAAGTTGATCGCCGAGGAAGGTTCTAACTGAGAGGCTTTGCGTCTCTCTGATATATGGCTCAATTTTCGCCTCTGTAATGTTAGCGCTAATCTCTCTCGCCTTTGCAATGTCGGCCTTTGTAAATAGTAATTTATCCTGTAGTAGTGCCATTGTCTGCCATTTGTGAGCTTGCGAATTGATTCGGTACGATACGCCCAACATCTAAACCGAGCTTTGCCATTTGGCGCTCAATGTGGTTGCGTGTATCTTTGGTTCTTAGGTTCATATAGGTATACTCATCTGCCAATTGCTGAGCGCTGAATATACTTCCTTCAGGTAAAAGGCCCATGAGGCCAGACGGTACGGCAAAATTTGTGACTATCCTTTTGCGAACGCTTGATAAAGTGTTTGTGAAAAGTGAGTCATTATTATTTGCGGGTACTTGCTCAATTAGATTGCTAGTATTTTCGCTATCCTCATCCACGCCGACAACGATAATAGAATTAGAGTTCGATGCTCCTTTTAAAGCGTTTAGCTTTGCCCTTATAGCCTCCTCTTGTTCTTCGCTGTCTCCGCTTGATGGATACTTGAAAATTGACATAGATAAAAAGCCGTTCGTAATATTTCCAAGCTCAAACTTTTGTAGCTCGTTATCTGATTGAGCTGTTTCGATAATTGGATCAATGGAGCTGAGTGGGTACTCGTTTTTCTTAGGTGTTGAATAATAGACCATACCTTTGGCAGTTGTCAAAGCCTCGACACCGTTTTGCTCAGCGTTATATATAAGATAGCGCGTAGGGTTCTCGACGTTGTTAGGTAGTGCTTGGCTGTTGGTGCTTTCCCAATTGTTTGAGACGCGCACATCTCTAATGCGTCCTTTTTGATCTGGTAAGCCTAAGCGCACAAACTCGAAGGGTATATGCTCAATGCTTTTGACTGATCCGAGGCCATTGCTATTAAGGTGTAGCGCGTAGCCGTTATAAATTGCTTGATCGTTTGAGATGCTCCACAAAATATCGTTAGCGGATTCCCCCAAATTGTTCACAATAATGTCTCCTCTCTCAAAGCCATCGCCTCGAATAAAGTTGGCTATCAAATTAACTGAACTAGTAGATAAGGAACTCAAATTTAATACGGCTTTAACCATTTGAGGGTAGCTATTATCAGCGCCGTAATATAAAAAGTTATCAACGGTGTCGCGTGGTGTAGCTATTCGCTGATAGAGTGGCGTTTGACCCCCCAGAGTTCCTAATATGTTCATTTTTTAGCTTTCTTTTTAGCTGTTTTCTTTATAGTCTTTTTTACTTCTACTTCTTCAGTAACCCCGAGACGCTTGGCCTCGAGGTTTTGAAGAAAAACAGATTTAAACTTAGACTGTCTTAAATTACCCATTATACTAGTAAGGCCTCTATGGCTGTTAAAGCAGATGCGTATGTCCCTGTACTTGGGTCAGTCCAGAATACCGATGGCAATTGGCTTTCAATGCCGCCCGCGTCTGGTGTTGCTAGCTGTATTCTATATGCTCCGCCTGTCTCATTGTCGGCGGGTATACGAATATTAGTAACAATCTCAAGACCCGCGTTAATTCCAAGTATCTCAAAGGCTGCGTTTCCGAGGCTTGAGTCATTTGGTCCATACGCAATAGCTACTTGAGGTTGGAAAGCCATGGCCTCAAGGTTTCTGCGTTGTTCTGCAGTTACGTTAAAGACGCTAAAATCAACCGTATGCTTATACCCTACAGAATAGGGCTTTGGCATATACTCAGACTGAGTACTAATGGACTGCTTTAGTCCTTCGAACTCAAAAAACGTCTTAGTGGCTTTCATTGTGATAGCTGTGACCATGTTGGTTTCAGTTCCATCAAACGTGAAGGATGCTACATCCTCCAAGTTCGCGAGAAATAACCGCTGCTCAATTCCGACCGCTAATGGGTCAGAACATGAGACGGTTGCCCCGCTAAATATTCCCGCGCAACTCATTACTGCTTGCCGTAAACGATTTCAGCTCCTAAACGGTAATTAATTCCCCATTTGAATAAAGCCTTTATGAAAAATAATTCACTATTAGCCTGTAATCTGTCGACTAATAAGCCCGAACGGTCTTCATTCATCCAAGTAGCAGCCTGTAGCTGTCCATCTTGTCCGCCATCAAATCGGCCTAATAACATCTTATCATTCGGCATGCCACATGATACAACAGGAATGCCCGCAAATCGTGCGACTCCCGGGTCCATGATATTAATACCTTTTGTGATAACGCTATCCCTAATGGCAGCATAATAAAGCTGTAAGGTGGCATAACTCACTACAAATCTAATGCTCTCTTGTTCCAATACTGCAGCGGGGCAAGCGTCAATCATGTCTTGCATTTTGTCAAGTATGTTCGTAGCTGTTAAAACCGCACCAAAGGTCACATTATTAATATCTGTGTCGCTGTCAGCATCTAACAATTTAATCAAACCGTCAGTTCTGTTAAGCCATGCATTTGCGCTTGCTGTGTCGCCGTTCCAGATAAGATTTTCAACGCCGTCGGCAATGTCAGATGTTGCAAGCTCTTTGACTGCTGTCTCTGTGATGGATGCCAATTGAGCGTCAGTTAGTTTACCTCTGTTATATTGCCATTGGTATTCGTTTTCGAAATCCCTAATAGGAGAAAAAGTTCTATAATACATAGCATCTCCTAAAGTGATCAATCTATTATCGATTGAAAAGTCGCCTACTCCTGTCGTTGGTGTAACTACAGGCGCGTGTAAGCTATTTGCAGAACTTGACATCCTGATAATTTCGACCTTATCTTGGTATTTTGGTCTTACGTTTACCAAACCCCTGTCAATAGTAGTCGCACCTAGTACGGCTTTGAGGTGGTAATTTGGGATCGGAATTATTCCGTTCGCGTTTAATGTGATGGGTGTTATGTCGCTCATGATATTGTGCTGTTAATTTTGTTCTTAGCAGCGTAAAAAGCATCAAAGCCGTTTTTGGCTGCTGTTGGTTGTGATATTTTGTTATGTCTTGGCGCGCTGCCTTCGCTTACGATCTTGTTTAAGATTTCCGCTGTGACCTCTCCGACCTTGGCTTCTACTACCTCCTCAGTTCCCGCCATAAGTTCAGCTACTACAGCCTCAACAATAGCAGTAATTTCGGCGACTTGTGCCTCATCGAATGCGGCAACGATGTCCCCTTCTTCTACCTCAGCGCTTACGCTCGGTTCTTGTGCCTCTGTGACTGACGCTTCTTGCGTCGCCATGTTGGCTCTAATTCTTTCTAGTAAATTCATGTCTATATTTTTAAAGTATGCCATGGCTTTTAATGGCGTGTAAATTTCTTTTGCAAAGCCTAATTGTACAGCCTCATCAGCTGTAAAAATACTCTCGGCGTTCATCAATTCCTTGATTTCATCGAGTTTTAAATTGGTCTTTTTCTCATAAACTGACGCGACAATATCGCTGAACTTTTCGAGGCTGCTAGCCACTTGTCTAAGATCGTGATGATTCCCTTGAGTCTGGTTTATTAGAGCATTATGAATGGCGAAAGTACCTGTCTCACTTATTTGCGGCCTCTCATCTCCAACTAGCGCAATGACTGAAGCTATTGACCCCGCCAATCCATCGACATAGACTGTTACCTCACGCCTCTGGAGCATATTGTAGATAGAGAGACCCGCAAATACGTCTCCACCTTGGGAGTCGATGTGCAAATCTATAGGCCCTTTTGTTTTTTCAAGCTGTGCGCGAACGCTGTTCGCTAATTCTTGAGTGATTTCGCCGTTAATATATAAGACCATACGCAATTTTAATGAAAATTATTTATATTTGAACAAAAAAAGATGATTTTAAAAACAATTATTTCAACCGTCGCCGATTTAACGCCTGTTATAGGCTCTCTACGCGACAATCTTACCTCTAAGGATGGGGGGGTAGGTAGGCTAGTAACGCCGCGTTTTATAAAATCTTGTGTTAGGTTAATTTTAGCCTTGGCCGCCTGTTGGATGCTAGCAAAAGGAACGATTAGCGTTGATGAATTCCAAGAACTTACAAAGTAAACAAATGGAAGAATGGTTAACAGAGCATTGGGCCACATTGCTAGCGGCCTTGGGTCTGGGTGGTGGTGGTTCTGTTGTGGGTCATAAAATGGTCGACAAAATACAGAACAAGAAAATAGAAAAATTAGAGATAAAAGTAAGTGAGATTGATAGCAATATTAAAGTCAATGACGGCGTAGATAAGCAATTCAGAAAAGAGGTAGATACCAGACTTGGAAATATTGAGACGTCATTAAGCACGCTGACTAACCACCTTTTAAGCAAAAAAAAATGACAATGGATTTGCACCTCACTCTTTATCGCTTCTCAGAAAGCGAAGAAAGCACTATAGGCCTCCTTTATCAGGGAAAGTATTTCCTTTGTTTTACCTTAGAGGACCAATACCAGAAAGTAAAGGTAGAAGGAGAGACGCGGATACCAGAGGGCAAGTATAAAATCAAACAAAGGCGCGTTTTGAGCGGTCTTACTAAGAAATACAGAGCTAAATATCCTTGGTTTGACTATCATTTTGAATTACAAGACGTACCAAACTTTAAATATGTCTATTTGCATATTGGGAATTCTGAAACCCATAGTTCTGGATGCATTTTGATAGGCGACAGGCTAAAAAGTAACAAAGTTGACGACGTGAACAACCTCGGATCGAGTCGTCCCGCCTTCGAGCGCTTATATAAAAGAATGAAAGACGCTTTCACGGTCGATATTGACATTATAAACATCAGCAAAGGCCCAGAAAGCGCGTGGCCCAGAGCAACAACGCCGTGACGGTCACGAGCTCAACGCTTTAGTGCAGAGAGCGGTCAGATGTGAGGACTTACCGCGTAAATTTTCCCCTAAAAAGTACGACCCCTTACCCAAAAATATTTTATTTACCCCTTTTTCGCGCCGCGCGTACTGCTCTATTTTTTTACAGAGGCTTTTGGGTTATATTAGTCTGTCTATCCCCGAAATCTTTTACGTTTTCCAAACACTTTCCTTTTCCATCTATCCCAAATGGCAATATTCTGCCATCTAATCCTAATTTATTGATCGTTTGCCACGCTAATCAAAAATGAGAGAGTGAAGCTCAATTATTTTAACCAGATGCTAAAAAACATTGGAAAAACTTGAAGTTTTGCTTAATATACCGTATCTTTGCTCCGCTTCATCCTCATGCTTGCATGACTCCGCCGCCTCACAAAGATACGTTTTATAAGTAATTTCAAGGATTTTCCACTTTATTTTAAACAATTGGAGAGAAGATATTTGAAACTGAACGATCTCATTTTTGCTTATCCCGTCAAGCCTCCACTAAATTACGCTAAGCTGTCATAATCTTGCCATTTGGTATAGCTGTAAAATTAAAGCATTTGTAAAGCCTCAAATCTTCCGTGTATAGTCATCCAAATCTCCCCAAAAGCCTCTGTAAAAAATAGAGCAGTACGCGCGGCGCGAAAAGGGGTAAATAAAATATTTTGGGTAAGGGGTCGTACTTTAGGAGATTTGGATGACTATACACGGAAGATTTGAGGCTTTACAAATGCTTTAATTTTTACAGCTATACCAAATGGCAAGATTATGACAGCTTAGCGTAATTTAGTGGAGGCTTGACGGGATAAGCAAAAAATGAGATCGTTCAGTTTCAAATATCTTCTCTCCAATTGTTTAAAATAAAGTGGAAAAATCCTTGAAATTACTTATAAAACGTATCTTTGTGAGGCGGCGGAGTCATGCAAGCATGAGGATGAAGCGGAGCAAAGATACGGTATATTAAGCAAAACTTCAAGTTTTTTCCAATGTTTTTTTAGCATCTGGTTAAAATAATTGAGCTTCACTCTCTCATTTTTTGATTAGCGTGGCAAACGATCAATAAATTAGGATTAGATGGCAGAATATTGCCATTTGGGATAGATGGAAAAAGGAAAGTGTTTGGAAAACGTAAAAGATTTCGGGGATAGACAGACTAATATAACCCAAAAGCCTCTGTAAAAAAATAGAGCAGTACGCGCGGCGCGAAAAAGGGGTAAATAAAATATTTTTGGGTAAGGGGTCGTACTTTTTAGGGGAAAATTT
>JGI20160J14292_10001787_pt1 | contig 17705 bp, 14 predicted proteins | sample COG_10_FD_14292 | JGI IMG/M metagenome (IMG submission 14292) | reverse complement strand
ATCTCCTTCTGTTAATGTTAATACAGATAAATTACATGATGATTCTCATACACATCATTTTCTAACGCATTCTCACAAAGAACCTGATACAAATCTATTTTCATTCAGTCCTGGATTTGATCTATTATCAGATACTAACAGAAACAATTCTACTGCTAGTGAAACTGGAGTTGAAGAAGTTTACGCACCCGATGTCGATATTACATATTCGGAATCTAGCAATGATAGTATATTACGTCCGACAGGAGTAGCAGAATTAGGAGAAGGTGTAGTAGAAGAAGTAGATGCGGTAGCAGAATTAGGAGAAGAAGTAGATGCGGTAGCAGAATTAGGAGAAGAAGTAGTAGAAGAAGTAGATGCGATAGCAGAATTAGGAGAAGAAGTAGAAGAAGTAGTACCAGCACCACCAACCGCAGAAATAACAAAATCTAACTGTTTAGATAGAGCGAAATCAGAATATGGTGATAAAGTTACTGCTAAAAGATCAAAACTGATTAGCAATGGAAAAGGTTGGAATCATCTTCCTCAAGGTTGTTCTGTACAAAGCGGAGGTGATTGGGCAGCTCATTGGAATGTTAAAGATGGTAAAAATGATGGTCGCTATGCGAAAGTCGGAGATACAGGGACGACAATAACAAAATCTAACTGTTTAGATAGAGCGAAAGCAGAATATGGTGATAAAGTTACTTCTAAAAGATCAAAACTGATTAGTAATGGAAAAGGTTGGAATCATCTTCCTCAAGGTTGTTCTGTACAAAGCGGAGGTGATTGGGCAGCTCATTGGAATGTTAAAGATGGTAAAAATAATGATAAATATACAAAAGTAGGAGATATAGCAGGAGCAGCAACCGAACCAGTAGTACCAGTACCGCCAACAGAAGCCGGATGTTATGTATTGAACAAAGACGGATGTCCGAAGCAAGCAAAACATAATAAACCAGGAGAATGGATAAAAACGAATGCGTGGAATGATGCGAATAAATCAGACGAAAAATGTGAAAACCGTATCAAAAGCTTCAACTGGGAATGTGGTGTTAAAACATTTCAACATCATTTCAATCCAAAATAAATAATAAATGAAATATTTTCACATAATTGCTAAATAATAAATATTTAGCAATTATAAGTCTGTACAAATAGTATAATGAAAAAAACGAATTGTTCAAAAAAAGATATTGCTATCAAAACAACAATAATAAAAAAACAATCTAAATCGAATATAGACAAAGAACGAGATGAACGTATCGCAAAAATTATGGAAAATGATATTATAGCAAACGATAAAATTGTAGATGAATACAACAATGGAAAAACGATATTAGTAGAAGATGCGTTTCTAAAAAAAATAGAATGGTTATCCGAATCACTTGAAAATGGACCTACAGAGGATGATGTTACTTATAATGAAAGATATAATTTATTTATGGATTGCTGTGAGGTAATCGAAAATCAGGTATTGGATACTCATGGTCATGATGATTCATCTGAAGAAGAAGAAGAAGACGAATTAAAGAGAGAAATAGATGAAGATTATAAATTATTTATGTACTTCATAGCACTAGATGAAGATAAAATATTTATACATACAGATTTTAAAAAAGACAAAGATATTATTATGAAGGAATGTGAAGAAGATTTTGAGTATGTAAAAAAATATAAACCTCAACAAATAACTATGTCTACGAGAGTGACTGATTTATACGATGTTGATAAATATGTAAAAATATTTATGCACATGTTTGGTATAGATGATACTCGCGGAGGTTCATATACGAATATGGAATTACCTGAATATTTAAAAGAGGCAATATTACACGAAAAAAATATAACAACAATTGACTATTATTTGAAAAAAAAAGTATAAAGTACTTTTTTTTGTAAAAATAAATAAATACTTATATATTATACTCACCGATGCGTGTAAAATTATTTACAATGGTAAAAAATGAAGATGATATAATAGAAGATTGGATTAATTATCATGGAAAAATATTCGGATATAAAAATTTACATATTATTGATAATTATAGTAATGATGATACATATAACATATTATTAAAATATAAGAGTAAAGGAATACATATTTATAGAGAACATGATTATAAGATAAAAGGCATTTTATTAACGCGTCTCATAAATAATGAAAGACAAAAAGAATCTTATAATATAGCTATACCACTTGATATAGATGAATTTATTTCTTACTATGACAAAGAGAAAAATGAAATAATTCCTTCAAATACATACTCTTATATATGTTCTGAAATTGGAAAAAATTTAGACAAATCAATGTATAAATGTAATTATGTGAATTCGTTAATAACAACAAACGATAACATTGGTTATAATAATGTATTAATGGAATGTGAATATGGAAAATATATAGATTATGGTAATATGGCCAAGACATTTGTGAATGTTCACAACTGGCATGGACAGTTGGATCACGGAAATCATTGTTGTTCCGACGATTATTTCCCAACAGACCTAGTATTAGTTCACTATCATACTAGAAACCTAGAGCAGATAAAAAAAAAAGTCATTGCTAATATAAGTGGGTTCGGATATAATCAAAATATTAACGAATTAAATAATTTAATACAAACGAATCCTGGTATAGAAGGAGGTCATCATATAAAAAAAATGATAAAAATACTAGAAAATAACTTTAATATCGGTTCAATATTGGAATTACCCAAAGGTAATATTATAGTATCATTGCTACCAATGAAACATTTTATAAATAATTAAATTATATAATATAAAAATGAATATTGTTATTATATAATTATACCGGTACAGCTGATATATTAAATGGTATAAATGTTACATCTTCACTATTTAATGAAGTCCCATCGGAATCAAAAATAAGAAGTTCGCAGTTTTCGGTGATATTAACTAAATTTGGATCAGTATTATTAAAATTAGTAATATACTTATATGTTACATCTGTAAGATTGATGGCGTTACTATTAGTAATATCATCACCAAGTTGGTTTGTTCTAATTGGTTTCACATTATCGTTGTCTCCTGAATATTCAGCATAATTGGTATTAATTTTTAAAAACATTGTATAAACATATTGCGTAACGGTTTGTATTGTAACATTTTTTAAGATAAGATTACCAATATATTGTCTAACCTTTATCTGACCTACTGTGCTTTCGGCTAGATCGAGAGAGATTGATCTCGTAGAAGAAACAATATCACTATCTAGACCATTCCCGGGTGATCTGTAAGTAATATTATTTGAACTAATGAGGGTATCACTATACATTATATCTAATACAGAATTGAAAATAGCGATTTGACATGCGGTTACATCGGCAATGGACCCAATTCCATTAAAATTAGCACTATATTCCAATGATATAGGAATAGAAAAATCAAATTGAAATTGATTATTATCCGGATTTAATATAACAATGTCCATCAAATTTACATATGTATTATTGAAACCGTCGATATTATAAAATGGAAATGTATCGAATATGCGTTTAAATTCATCAAATGGTATATTTTGAAAAGTAAATTGTTTCGAAGCATCTTTATAATTATATAGAGGAATATTAGGATTTTCAAACAAGGGTATAATGGGTCCAGGAACACCCGACGAAGAAGAAGGTTTCGCGTTATTTGAACTAGGACAAGGTCTGGCTTTAGTGTGTTTCTTTGCTAGAAACGAGTAATTTTGTTTTTTCTGTTTATTATAGTCTTTTATAGAGTATTTTAATACTTCGGCCTTCCTTCTCATATTTAAGTCCTCTTGTGAATAGACAAGTTTTTCTTCAAGACTGGTTTCGTAAATATAGGGAGAAACTACATTAAACCGTGATGACGCGTCTCCTGCCAAATGATAAAAAAAACGAGCACGCTGTTTTCGTTGGTTTGTACATGATAAAGTAAAGTCCGACATTATATAATCAATTATATAATATTAAATGATTATCTAATTGCATATTTATTTTAAAAACCCAGTTTAATAATTAGCGGAATACCATAAATTAGATAAATAATGAGGGAAACCGGTGGCGTCATTTGAACTGTTCTCATTCGATGCTCTAGTATTTCTACCCTGTGATACAATATTGTTAATTTGGAATATACTTAATGACTTATCTAAATATTGTAGGTCAGCTAGATTACCATTGAACCCAGTATTTTTACAGATATTCACATTTTGGTAATTTTGTTTTGGAACGTCTTGTAATACGGTTCGCGCTACTATACCACCATTAATATAAACATCTAAAGCAGTATTTTCAATACGTATAATACAATTAAACCATTTGCGAAGAGGAATGTTTTTAACATTTAATATCTCTTGTTTATTTGATAGAGCCACCGTGTTCATAACAACAACAAGATTATTAGTTTCGTTATCTAAATATAATCCAGGTCCATTGTTAACAGTGGCCATACCAGAATCATCAAAAGTAGCATTACCTTTGTTGAATATATGAGAATATCTTGTATTCTTGTTGATATCATTTATGTAAATCCAGACGGACCATGTGAATTCAATACCCTTGTTTTGATTATTTGAACGTAAGATAGGAATAGAATCGCCGTTTTTAGGGTCTTGGTAAATAGTCACCTCATTTGAACCATTCATAGTTCCATTGATTAATTTGGGGTCATTATTCGGTTTCATAAAATAGCCGATTATCTTAACGCCTAAATTTAAAAGAATCATAAAAATGATCAGTACAAATATTAAAAAAGCGAATTTAGCGATGATTGTGTTTGATTCCAAAAAACTACCTGAAGAACCCACTAAATTTGAATCACCGAAAGATGAGATTGAATCTTTCACATAATCTGTCGCATTACTAACACTATCTGATACATTTGATGAGATTGTTGAAACTTTTTGTGTCCCACTTTCGAAAGCATCTCCTACTGTCTTTGTAACGCCAGTAGGAATTGTTGGATTATTAGTAGTAGAGGAATTATTCGGATCCATTTTTTGTAATTATATATGTTATATAATTACAATATCTTTTTTTTACACAAGTGGTATTGTAGTTATCTTCTAAATATAGCCTCTAAAAGTTAAGGGTATATGAAGATTGCTCAACATTATCCTTGTTAACTGCGAAATTCATACTATAACTTCCAAAGAATCTAGATAATGCGTTTGAATTGCCTTCCATGTAATTATCCCATGCTTCTTGAGGTCCAATTGGTGTGCTCCAGTTTTGTAATCCGGCTACATAACAATCCCAACCACTTCCATATAAGAGTGGAGATAGTTTGGACATTTCAGGAACATTAGGTGAAGTTGCTAATTTAGTAGAATTCACTAACTTTCCGTCTATATATGCGTCAACAATCGAATTATCTGAACTAATTACAACATATACCCATTTTTGAACACTGAAATTATCTGTTAGTAATATTGTTTGTTCTTGTAATGAAGAACCGCTTTTTGATAAACAAGAAATACTACAATACAGCGACGGTTCATCGGCCGCTAAATAAAGACGAACATTATCTTTTCGTGAGACAATTGTTTTTTCACGAGTTGTGTCCCACGTATTTACATAAACCCATATACCATAAGCATAACGGGTAGATTGACCACTGTTAATTTTTGTAACCGGTTCATTATTACCCTCTTTTAAACTGGCGGATTTGCTTATTACGGAAGATTTCCGAATGAAAAAAATATATAGCGTATATATCAAAAGAACTACAATTATACCTAAAACAATAGTTGTCCACTCCATTTTTTATTTATATTATAATATATTATTGTATAAAAAGTTCCAAGATTAATCATCATTTTTTCTAGGAATAGGCAATTCCGAAAGAATCATTGTATTATATGTAAGTGCGATTTGTTCAGGTGAAAGAGGATGTTTATAGTAACGAACATTACAAATACCTCCGTCAATACCATCATTATCTCCGACCGAAATTTGATCTAAATCATTATAAACGGGCATAGTATCATTCATTACAAATGTTCTTTCTAAATGTCCGTTGATAAACAATTCTACCTTATTTCTATTGTAATTCATAACAATCTGATTCCATTTTTGTGGTTCGATTGTAACATCATAAAATGTATGTTCGTCGGATGCGTATTGTTTTATAGGAGGATATCTAGAAAAATAGAAAATTAGTTTATTTCTCTCGACCAATTGGTCATCTCCACCACCACCACCATAATAACGAACCATAGGCTTTACGTGTTCTATACCATCATCATCTGTAAATCCATAAGTTAATATTTCCTTTTCGCTGTTATAACCTTTATGTGTATGTGGATGAACATTTATATAAGTCCAAAATGAGATACTATAATTGCTTCTATAATTTCCACCTTCTTCGTCGTTTTCTTCAGTATTTATCTTTAATTTATCACTATTTGATAATACCTTTACACTATTTAATAAAATAATATTGTCTTGTAAAAGAATAGATTCGTCCTGTCCAGCGACTTTCTCTGTAATACTTGGTAATAAAGCATAAATAATAATTAGCAATATCTCAAATGCTATAAATAAATATACAGAGTAAGAAGTAAGATTCACTTCATTTATAAAATATTCCCAAACATCGGATATTACACAAGGAATATAAAACACTAATTGTGCTATAAACCCAAACCAACCTTGTAGTTTAGACATGTAATTAATAAGAACACGGTATAGAATTGCTAAACCAACTAACCCAATTAATGTTACAATTGTATAATTGGAAATAGCATCTATATTTACTGTACCACTAGATGTAGCATAGAGATAAATCCCAAATATAAATATCGCAACGACACCAAATAATTTTAAAAAAAGTTTTGATTCAGATACATTTTTGTTTAAACTTAAAATGATAAAAAATGTTAATAAGATAGGAATGGCGTATACAAAGAAATATTTTTGAATATTATAATCGGCTGAACCCGTATTTAAAAATATACTTAATAATATCGATATTGCGATTACAAAAACAAAAGAAGTAAGTAGATATTTTATTAATATTCGTCTAGTGGTAGAACCAAGATCATCCGATTTAAATAAATTTGTAATAAAATTACTATTATTAATAGGTTTTTTATCCATTATTATTTACAATATATATATCGTGAATATATATTTTGTATTGAATAAAATTGAATTAACAACAAAAAAATATTAAAATAGAAACAAAATATGTTACTCTGTATTAGCTCATTGTTATTAATTAAACCCGATTCATATCATAATGATAATATGATGTATGAATATCCAAATCAAATAATGTTCCATGATATCTCGGAATTACATATTCCATATTGTAATGGTAATAATATGATAGATAATATACAATATATTATTGGAATATTCATATCACTATATTTTATTTATAAACTGGGATTAGGAATATTTGTAAATGGATAAAATATAAAATAGTATATTATATCAAATATATCATTAAATAATAATATTTTCGGTAATAGTATGATGTATCTTATTTAATATTCGCTTTCTTTCTATATTGTAATCCCGTATAACCGAAATTCCCTGTTCATACGTCGCCCATTCCATCTTACTTACTTCGGATGTTTCAAAATGACCTTTTTTCAAACTTGTATTATAATCCATATACATTAAGAAATATTTATGCTTGTATGATTTATAATTAGAACCCGTGAATATCTCTTCATATGGAATAATATTTTGTATATTAGTCAAATTGTCTATTTTATATCCGGTTTCTTCTTTAAATTCACGTAAAGCACAATCATAATCCGTTTCACGATTATTTCGTCTTCCTTTGGGAAACCCCCATTCACTCTCTTCCCAATTCGACAGTTGGGAACTCTCATTAATCAAGTCGACAAGTGTATATGTCTTTTTATTAAACCAAACACCTGTTTGTAATTGTGTAAATTTATCATACGAAATAGTTTCTTCGTTTTTATATTGTGTTGATATATCACCATCACCCCATACATTCTTCCAAAGGTCTATAAATCTCAAGGTTTTTAGATTATTTTTTTCATCAACAGTCATGTGGTTTAGCAAATTTAAAATATAGTCCTTGTTTGAAAGTGAATACTTACCTCGCATAAAATCAACATATCCTAATGTATCTTTACGACGAATCATTAAATATTCTGGAATTTTGTCTTTTATTCGGAACGCTACAATTCCTATACTCGTAATCGGTAGTTTACATTGATGATATAAATGTCCATTTTTTCCACAGTTATTACAATAAATTTCATTATTCATTTTTGTATTAAGGCAATTCTATATTATTATATTCGTCATTGTTTATATACTTTATTTTTTTCCTAATTTATGGATGAACATTATGAACATTATAAAAAGAAGACCAATATTCCTTATGATTTTTCAATATTAGAAGACGAAGATAAATTTGATCCAGAAGTATGGGGACCCCATTATTGGATTTTCTTACATACAGTATCGTATACTTATCCACTACATCCAACAGCAGTAACCAAAAGGAAATATTATGATTTAATAAACAATTTCTCACTATTTATACCCAATCAGAAGATAGGAAATGATTTTAATAAACTCTTGGACAATTTTCCAGTAACACCTTATTTAGTGAATCGCGATTCGTTTATACGTTGGGTTCACTTTATTCACAATCGTATCAATCGTATTTTAGATAAAGAAGAAATAACATTATATGAGGCATTAGACACATATAAAGCATTATATAAACCCAAACAGGTTAAATTGTCTGAACGTTATAACATACATAAGGATTATATTATAGGAGCCATCACTGTTATTTGTTTTATTTTTATCATTTATATATATAATAAGTATGAATAATTTGAATTCTCAATTTGTAACGTTTATCATTATGTTTTTAGTCGGCATTTTATTTAATCCAATGAACGTTTTAGCATATCGATTATCCGATATTTACATCTCAATTACATTAATATATAGTGGATTACTTATGGCGTCAAATATGGTATGGAGCCATCAAATCGTTCATTATCTAACAATGGGACACTTTAGTTTGAATATATTTATATTAGGTATAATGATGTCCCTATTCTGTGTGTATTTATTAAGACATCAGGTATTTATTGATGATAAGAATTGGTTAAAACGAATGATTGGACATCATTCAACTGCTATAACAACAACGAAACAATTGCTCGATAATCGAAAATATAAGGAAAATGATATCATATTTAGACTAGCAAAGGATATTGTGGTGAATCAAGAATATGAAATAGCTTCTATGAAAAATTTTATATAAGAATAATATAAATGAGATTAGAATTATGGATGTTATTAATAACTGGAGCCGTGGTATTCCATATTTATACAGACGGTAAATACACAAAAAATCTAATGATGTATAAAAAATATTTTAAGATGGGTGGGGTGCTCATCGCCGCGTTTATATTGTATGTTTTATTAAAGAAGAATCCAGCGAATGCTGAAAACATTATCAAAACGTCGAATGATTATATCAAATACTTACCTATTGATAAAAATACAAGTGATATGATTTCACCTATTTTAGATTTCACGTCAAAACATCAATATAGTAATAGTACAGACATTCCAGTTGTTCGTGTTCCAAATCAACATAGTCGGTCAAAGGAAATTATGATGAACTCTGGAAAGAAAGGAACCAAACGTTCGGTCAGTGAGACAAAGAAAAAATTCGTAGCATCTAGGCAAAATTGGAAGTGCGATGGTTGCAATGATCAGTTGAACGCATGGTTTGAAGTAGATCACGTTACACGATTAGAACACGGTGGAAGTAATCATGTTGATAATTTAGTAGCATTATGTAGAGAATGTCATGGACAAAAAACGACTATAGAAAATCTATAAAAATGTTCAAATAATAAAATCGAAATATACGTTTATTGTATAACGTATATTTGATAATGGATACAATGAAAAACCCAATTATAATTAAGAAACAAAATTGTCCAAACGGAACTAGAAAAAATAAAAATGGTCAGTGTGAACAAGTTAATTTAGAATTGTTACGAGAGGAAAAGAAAAAACCACTAATTATAGAAAAGGGCGATGAAGTTAAAGGAAATGCTGTTAAAACACTTGTTATACGCGATTCACAACCGATTCCGATAATAAATGACGTACTGGCGAATGTCCCAAAAAATACAAATGAATTTTTAAGGAAAAAAGAACAAATCGAACACGCAGAGGAAAATAGACAAGGAACTGAACACGAATTCCTATATCCTACTTTAAATGACCCTAATTTTTCCAAGAAAATAGCACAACATCAAGAATTTTTTGATACTCAATATGATGGCGATATTCGCGATATTACAAAACACGCTGATAAAATGTGTGCCGAACCATTTGAACTTATGCCCCATCAATTGTTTGTTAAGAATTTTCTATCTTTTCAAACACCATATAATAGTTTATTATTATATCACGGTTTAGGAAGCGGTAAAACATGCAGTGCGATTGGTATTTCAGAAGAAATGAGGCAATACATGAAACAAGTTGGTATTAAACAACGTATTATAATTGTAGCAGCACCTAATGTCCAAGCCAATTTCAAACTGCAGTTATTTGACGAACGACGATTAAAAGAAGAAGATGGGATTTGGAATATCCGTTCCTGTGTTGGAGATGTGTTTTTACGAGAGATTAATCCTACCAATTTAAAAGGTGTCCCTCGTGAAAAGGTAATTTCTCAAGTAAAAAGCATTATTAATCAATATTACGTTTTTATGGGATACGTAGAATTGGCTAATTATATTCGAAAAAAAACAATGGTTCAAATGTCTGGAGTTTCAGATGAAGAAATAAAGCGAATGGAAATTCAAAATATGCGCAATTATTTTAATAACCGTCTAATTATTGTCGATGAAGTTCATAATATCCGTCTATCCGATGATAATAAAGATGATAAAATAGGAAAGATGATTATGAAATTAGCACGCCATTGTAATAATATGCGTTTATTACTTTTATCCGCGACCCCTCTCTATAATTCGCATAATGAAATTATTTGGTTGACTAATTTAATGAATTCAAATGATAAACGCGGAATGATTAGTGCGAGTGAGGTATTTGACCAAGACGGTGAATTTAAAAAAGAAGTGGTTGCGGGTGATGGAATTGTTACAGATGAAGGTGGTTACAATTTATTATCTCGTAAATTAACGGGATATGTCTCATATGTGAGAGGCGAAAATCCATATGTGTTTCCTTATCGTGTTTATCCCGATGATTTCGCAAAAGAAAAAACATTTTCACAAACGGATGCCGGTATGGTGGAAGGGTTATTAAACGCAGTAAATCCTGGTTCTACATCAAAACAGATTACATTACCAACTGTTCAAATGAACGGTAAACAAATTGATAAACCATTGTCTTATTTACCTGTATATGTGAATGAAATAGGAACATATCAAGAAAAAGCGTATAAATTATTGATTAATGCCATGCGAGATGATATTAAAAAGGGAGTGAAAAATATTGAATTTGATGAACTGGATAAATTCGGATTTCGTCAATTACAAGCCCCGATTGAAGCATTAAATATGGTATATCCAAGCATCACCCTTGATGAACAATTTGAAAAGGGGCTCGTTTCTACAAAGATAACAGAACCGTCTGATTATGATCCACGTTCCACTATGGTCGGTAAAAGAGGAATGCGAACAGTTATGAACTACACGGACGATTCTACGAAAAAGATACCAAGAAAGTATCTATTCTCATATAAACCAGAGGTTCAAGCAAAATATGGACGCATATTTAGTCCAGAAAAAATAGGGGAATATAGTGCTAAAATTTCATCAATTATTCAAACGATTAAGAAATCAAAAGGTATTGTCTTGATTTATTCCCAATATATCGACGGAGGTGTTGTTCCCATGGCGCTCGCATTGGAAGAATTAGGTCTTACACGTTATGGCTCATCGTCAAATACAACCCCTCTATTCGAAACTCCTCCAACTGAACAAATAGATTCATTAACTTTAAAACCAAAAAGTCAAGTGGAAAATTTCAAACCGGCGCAATATGTTATGATTACTGGTGATAAATCATTTTCCCCCAACAATGCGGAAGATATAAAAACGGTCACTAGTGAGAATAATAAAAATGGAGAGGTAGTAAAGGTGATTTTAATATCAAAGGCGGGTTCAGAAGGTCTCGATTTTAAATGTATTCGTCAGGTTCATATACTAGAACCGTGGTATAATTTAAATCGTATAGAACAAATTGTAGGAAGAGGAGTTCGACAAAAGAGCCACTGTTTGTTACCATTTAATGAACGAAATGTCGAAATTTATCTACATTCTACCGTTTTACTGGAAACTCCAGAACAAGAAACAGTTGATGTATATGTGTATCGCCTAGCTAAAAATAAATCGGAAAAGATTGGACGCGTAACCCGTCTTATGAAAGAAACCGCAGTAGATTGTTTATTAAATATTGGACAGACTAATTTCACACCAAGTAAATTGGAAAGTGTCGCTGAAAATAAAAACATACAACTTACACTTTCAACCGACGCCAAACAGATTGCCTTTAAAATTGGTGATAAACCCCATACAGATGTTTGCGATTACATGGCGGATTGTAGTTTTAAATGTAATAAGAAGGATGATACGATTGATAAGTCGAAAGTGTCCAATAATATGTATACCGAAAACTTTCTTCAATCCAATAATCAGCATATTATGAAACGTATCCGCGACATGTATCGGGATAAGGATAATGGTAAACATTTTTTCAATTTAAATGAAATAATTGAGACGATTAATGCGATAAAACAATACCCTATTTCACAAATTTTTTCAGCACTTTCGGTATTTATTAATAATAAAACGGAGTATATTGTAGACCAGTATGGTCGACGAGGAAATTTAATGAATAAAGGAGATATTTATGCGTTTCAACCAGTTGAGATAAATGATGAAAATATTACTGTTTTCGAGAGGAAGGTTCCGATTGATGTTAAACGAAAGTCTATAACCATGGAAATACCCAAAGATTTTTCTGATACAAAAGAGACGACTGTGCGAGAAACCAATATATACGATTCTATTATACGAATGATAGATTTAAATTTGACGCATGCTAAAAAAGAACATAGTGTTACTCGTGGTGATCAGAATTGGTATAAACACGCAAGTAAAGTGTTAAATCATTTACAACTTATACATAAAATTTCACACAGAGAATATGATGAATTTATAATACATCACAATATTGATACGTTGATGCCGGAAGAAAAACGAATTGTTATATCTCATATGTATTCACAAATAAGAAACCCAACAGATTTGAGTGAAACTGAAAAAATAATAAAGGNATATCTCGATAAAGAATTAATTACCCACAATAACAAGACAGGTGTTGTAATACATACTATTAGTGGATGGGAATTATATATACAATCTCAAGAAGAACCGGGTAATTGGGAATTGGCCCAGCCAGAGGATAGACGTAATTTCGAGGTATCAAATGCTATATTTAAAAGGTTGAATAGAGATTCAACAAAATTTTCCGATATCATAGGATTTATTGATATGTTTCGTAATGGGAAAGAAATGGTATTTCGTATAAAAGACCTCGCATTAATGCAGAATAATACTGGAACGCGTATAAGTGGACAAACCCCGGGAAAAGGAGATATTATTAAGCGTTTAAATATTATAGTTTACGATGGCGCAATACCAGAAGATCCGATGTATAGTGTAGTTAAATCAAAGGAAATTATGCAATTGGGTTTATGTGTTATTTTAGAAGTTTTAATCCGATTTAGAACAATAAAAAAATATAAAAATAAGATTTGGTATCTTAACCCATCAGAAGCTATGTATAATAAGATAGCGAAATTTAGAAGAGATATCTAATAAAAATATCACTTATATATATAATATTAATATGAGTGATATTCCGAAAGTAGTAGGTGAAGGAACTTATGGATGTGTTCATAATCCACCACTATTTTGTAAGGACACTGATTCCAGAGATGATAATAAAGTTTCGAAATTAATGGTTCCAAATGAAGCAGTAAAAGAGATGAGAGAATATGTGTTAATTGATAAGGCTGATAAAAAACAAGATTTTTATCTTGGACAACCTGATATATGTAGTCCTGGATATCAAGCATCGAACATAAAGGCTATAAAAAAATGTAAAATGGGACGTACTATTAATCATCAGCCCGGAGGGGATCATTTATCTCTTCTATTAATGCGAAATGGTGGATTAAATCTAGCAGATTTTAGTGAGAAATTCAAAAATAAACCAATGACGAAAGAGAATAAAGAAAAGGTAGCCGATTTTTGGATTGAAAGTCATCGTTTATTTATGGGATTATTCGCATTTTCTAAAAAAAATATTATTCATCATGATTTGAAAGGAGGAAATATCGTATATTTTGAGGATAAGAATAGAGTAAATTACATTGATTTTGGGTTAATGAACACAAAAACAAAATTAAAAAAACTATGTAAAAAAAATAGAAATTGGTTAGCGAATGTCCCTCACTGGTCGTTCCCCCCTGAAATGGAGTATTTAAATAAGATTGTATTTGATAACACATACACAAAAAGTGAAGAAACAAAGAAACAAATGGTTAATTATATAGGTAAGGGGTTTATGAATAGCAAGAATAAAACGGCAATAGCTGTACGAACATTATATTCTGTCGTTATAAAAAATCCCATCACATTCAAGATATCTTCTCCAGGTGCATATTTGGGGGGTTTTTTACAAACACTCAAATACATAGATAATGTAGATAAGTATGATGAATTTTTAGATAAATCCCTTTCTACCATTGATAGTTATGGTCTAGCATGTGGATTAATGGAAACATTATGTAATTTGTATCTATTTATGGATATAGATTTCGTAAGAGAATTAGCATCTATATTTTATAGTATGCTTGAACCAAATATTACAAAACGTCTTACAATTTACGAGGCAACTCCATTATATGAAGAATGCCTACGAAAATATATTTTGAAGGATAGAAAAAAAGAGTTTAAAAAAAATAAGGTAGTCAACGAAACTGTCGCAACTACCGTGTTTGATAAGGAAATTGCTACAATCACACAGACGTCAATTGCTATAACATCGAAGAAAGAATTAAAAAAATTAATGACGTCTCCAAGTTGTCCAGATGGTAAAGAGATTAACCCCAATACAGGACGCTGTGTATTTAATTGTAAGAATGGATATGTTCGTGATAAAAAATTCAACTGTACACGTAAGAAAAAAACAAACAGTGAATGTCCAGAGGGTAAGGTGTTAAACCCAAAAACAAACCGTTGTATTAAAACACCAGTTACAGAGAAGAAACGAGAATGTCCACAAGGAAAGGTATTGAACACTAAAACAAACCGTTGTATAAAAATTAAAATTAAGGCATAGATATAAAATTGATTATTATTAATGTAGATAAATGATATAAAATATTCTCATTAATATATTAGTAAAATGTCTACAGTAATCATTAAAAAACCTAAAGGGGAATCCACTAATAAAGAATTTTCACAAAAAGAAACAAAAATATTTGGTGTTTATTTGAAATCTGTTTTAGAAAGAAAGGTTTGTTTGGATATTACCGAGATTGGTAAAAATGTGAAAAACAATCTCGAGATGAAACTCGATAAATCTATGAGTGGTAAATGTGTAAATGAAGGATATATAAAACCAAAAACGATTAAGATTATTAATTATTCATCTGGAAATGTGAATTCGAGTAATATTGAATTTACAGTTACATTTGATGCTATGGTATGTCTTCCGGTAGAGGGAATGGTAATTGAATGTACTTGTAAGACAATTACAAAGGCAGGCATTCATGCCCAGGTTATTGATGATAATAATAATATTCCTATTACTATATTTATAGCCCGAGACCATCATCATCTAGATAGTAGATTTAGTAATGTTAATGTAGGCGATAAACTGAAGTCTCGCGTTATTGGAATACGTTATGAACTTGACGATGATTTTATTTGTGCTATATGTAGGTTTATTTAGAGTGATGAATTATTGTATGCAGTGTTATGTAATGATATAAATATTTAATTATATCATTGTTTTTTATAGAGATTAATATTATTTATTATAATATACATATAAATTATATTATAATGAGTGATTCATATACATCGCAACAGGTAGCAGCAATAATAAACAATTTATCTTCGGCATCGCACTCACATACCGGAACCACATCTACTGCGAATTTTACACAAATAGGTCCAAAAGGTCCGGTTGGTCCACAAGGTCCACAGGGTGAACGTGGTCCAGTTGGTGAGAAGGGTGACCAAGGTGTTCAAGGTAGTATTGGTACAAGAGGGTTGAAGGGTGACAAGGGCGAATTAGCGGTTGGCACAGTTTCAACTCTAGAATACGATGAAACGGCCATTATTACAATGGGAGGCACCTCCACAGATGGTATTCTCAATTTTCAAATTCCAAGAGGAGTTCCTGGAACAGTAGAAGCAAATTATTCAAACACATTAAACGAAGCTTCATTTACATTAGAAGCTGACACAGGAAATACTATGATAGCTGGTACGTTGGATGTAAGCGGAACTTTAACATGTGGTGCCTTTCAAATTAACAGTGGTAACGTAGGAGGAATTTCGGTTACACTTTCTGATCCGGTATTACAAATAGGAAATGACAACGCAGTAGATACAGATGATAGAGGTATCGCATTTGAATATAACGACAATGCATCAAAACAGGGATTTTTTGGTTATGATAAAGATAATGATGAATTTACTTTTATACCCGAAGCTACGACAACTACTAATACAAGTAATTATTCAGGAGATAAGGGTATTGCCCGTTTTTCTCAATTGAAATTAACTACTAATTCCGGAGATGATTTTATATTAACACCTAACGATATAACATTTAAAAATGGTGAAACAATTTCTAACGCCACTAATGGACAAATAGATATTACAGCAGGAACTACTGTTTTAAGTGGTAAATTAACAGTAAATGGTAGTGATGGTGTCGTTCTTAAAGAGGGTGCTACAATTACAAATAATGTTGATGGGACAATTGTGATTACAGAACCAATTCTAGATATTAATGCTTCTACTGAAGTAAATATTAGTAATGATTTAAAAATAGGTGGAACACTTTCACTTGGTGCTGGCCAAGATGAATTTACAATTAGTGAATCTGGTGATGATATTACTGTTAAAAATAACATTCAAGATAAAGACATAATTTTTAATGTGAATGACGGAGGTGCTGATACAGAAATTATGCGTTTAGATGGAAGTGAAGGCAATTTGGTAATGAAAGATAGTGCTAAATTGGAATTTAGAGACTCTGGACTAGCAATTCATTCCAGTGTTGATGGACAACTTGATATTGACGCGGATACTAGATTACAAATGACTTCAACAAATATAGATATTGATAGTTCTGGAACTTTAACTATGGATTCAGCAAATACCATGACGCTAACTTCTACTAACGCATTAACATTAACCGACGGAACAGCTACTTTCGCTCTTGGTGGTACTGGTGCTACAAGTTTATCTGGAGCTACTACACTTGATATTGATGCGTCTGGAGTTTTAACTATGGATTCGGCAACTTCTATAGCAATTGGTACAAATGATGATAAACCAATCGATATTGATGCTAGCACATTAGCAATTGATACAACAGATAATACTAATATTACAGTAGGTGGAACCGGAAAAACATTGGATATTG
>JGI20160J14292_10001784_pt1 | contig 17720 bp, 19 predicted proteins | sample COG_10_FD_14292 | JGI IMG/M metagenome (IMG submission 14292) | reverse complement strand
TTTTTAGGTCACTTTCGTGTCCGTTAAAAAGATTTCCGATAAAGCAAGGTAGTATAAAACAAACAAAATAATAGAAATGGCAACAAAAAAGTATCAGTTTTACACCCATCCTGCTGTAGTTGCCCAAAATAAAGGTTGCTAAAGTAAAATTGTAGAATCAGTCGTTTGAGCTGTGAGGAATGGTTTAATAGAAAGGAGGAGCAAATGATGCAACCAGATTTAGAACTTGTACAAATAGGGCGCGGTGAGACATTTAGAGCTTATGAACACGGCTATCCATTTTCAACGGTGCGCTGGCATTTTCACCCTGAGTATGAGTTGCATTATGTCGTTTCAACGAAGGGCCGTTACTTCGTTGGCGACTTTATCGGCACGTTTGAACCTGGAAATCTTGTGCTGACCGGTCCGAACTTGCCGCACAATTGGGTAAGTGATGTTAAGACCAACAAAAAAGTTACTTTGCGCAACCGGGGAATACAATTCACGGATGAGGCCATCCGTGGCGCGATGGGCGTCCTTCCCGAACTTCAATGCCTTTCAGAAATGCTGAACAAAAGCCGCAATGGCCTGTTGTTTTCGAATGCCACATCTGAAGTCGTAGCGCCCAAATTGGCCGAACTAATGCATGCGCATGGTATCCGCAGGATTGAACTTTTCATTGCGATAGTAAATGCCCTTAGTCAGGACATACAAATGCAACAACTAACCAGCAACGATTACCTGCCTGACCCTTCCGGCTACATGTCTAATGGGCTGAACAGGGCCCTTGCTTTCATTGACGCTAACCTTGTTGAATCATTTAACGAAGGTGACCTAGCCGAGATCGTTGGCATAAGTAGATCAACCTTTTCACGCAGCTTCCGGAAGCACACAGGCATGTCCCTTGTGCGTTATGTAAATCGACTGCGCATCGGCCTGGCCTGTCAAATGCTCGTCTCTGATCATGGCGAGAGTATCACTGACATCTGCTTTGATTGTGGATTTAACAATCTGTCAAACTTCAATCGTCAATTTGCAGCACAGAAAGGGATGCCACCTTCAAAATTTCGAACCCATATGCTTGACTATGCAACCACGAACTTCGGCCGAGATCAAATTATCCATGCGGCATAAGCGCCTCTCTTAGTTAGGACAGTCCCCACACTAACGTTCGCTACTAATGACAAAGAATGTATCTGTAACCTGCTGGGCTCTTCCAGTGGGGCAGTACTAAACACCCGGCTTACAGAACAAAGCCGGTCAATCAAGAAAGAAACCAACAGAGGAGACTCAAATGAAACTTAAGTTAACAACAGTAGTGACGACGCTTACTGCGCTTTTTATTAGCAGCACCGTAAGCTTTGCTCAAACAACAGGTACCGTCGCGTTCTTGATGCCTGATCAAGGCTCGACCCGCTATGACGAGCACGATTGGCCCGGCTTCCAGGCAGAAATGGAATTGCTATGCCCAGATTGCACAGCCATTTACCAGAATGCCAACAACGACGTCGCGCTACAGCAGCAACAATTCAACTCAGTGATTGCGCAGGGCGCAACCGTTGTAGTGCTTGACCCCGTGGATTCGGGCGCAGCAGCTGCCATGGTCGAGTTGGGACAAGCACAAGGTATCAAAATTGTTGCCTATGACCGGCCAATCCCCGATCGCGCTCCAGACTTCTATGTCTCCTTTGATAATGAAGGAATTGGTTATGCCATCGCGCAAAGCCTCATTGAGCATCTGCGTATTACGGGTGTCTCACCCGAAGGTGTCGGCGTTCTTCAAGTAAACGGATCTCCAACCGATGCAGCCGCCGGCTTGATCGCTGATGGCTCGCGCAGAGCAGTTGAAGAGTCTGAATTTGAGCATCTTGCTGAGTTTGACACGCCGGGCTGGGCGCCGCCAAAAGCACAAGAATGGGTTGCTGGTCAGATTACGCGATTTGGAGACCAAATCGTAGGTGTGGTAGCGGCAAATGATGGCACTGGCGGCGGCTCAGTTGCAGCCTTCAAAGCTGCTGGCGTTGATCCAGTCCCACCAGTCACTGGTAATGACGCGGAGATAGCTGCACTTCAGCTTATTATCGCCGGAGATCAATTCAATACGATCTCCAAACCTAGCGAAATTGTGGGTGCAGCTGCGGCCAATATCGCATTCACATTCTTGAATGGTGGTACTCCTGAAGCCACAACAACACTTTACGATGCACCGTCGCAACTCTTCGTGCCGGCCGTCGTGACACGTGGCAACCTTAAGGAAATCGTGATAGACACAGGCATCGTTACTGCCGAGCAGCTTTGTACCAATGATTTTGCAGCATATTGTGCTGAACTCGGCATCGAGTGATTGAAAACATGGCGTCGGACCTCCCACCGAAGCCGCAAGAAAGGGGTGCTGGCGGTCGAGTGTGCCGCCAGCACCAAACCGAACTAGAGGGTATAACCGCATGATACAAACACAAACAACACGAAAACACGGGGAATTACTCTTGAAAATGAGTGGAGTTTCCAAACAGTTCGGCCCTGTGAGAGCCTTGGACGACATTGATTTGGAAGTCCACGCTGGCGAAGTCGTTGCTCTGGTCGGTGACAATGGCGCGGGCAAGACTACACTTGTTAAAGTGCTTGCCGGGGTGCATCAACCGACGTCGGGCACGATCGAATATCTAAGCGAGAAAATTACGTTCGACAACCCACGCAAAGCACTTGAAATGGGAATTGCAACGGTTTTTCAAGATCTTGCACTTTGTGAAAATCTAGACGTCGTTGCAAATTTGTTTCTTGGGCAAGAGATTTCACCATGGCGGCTGAACGAAGTTGAGATGGAAGTCCGCGCGTGGAACTTGCTTCAAGAACTGGCGGCCCGTATCCCGTCGGTCCGTGAGCCTATCGCATCACTTTCAGGCGGGCAGCGTCAAACTGTTGCGATTGCGCGTTCACTTGTCATGGAACCTGAAATAATTATACTCGACGAGCCGACGGCAGCCCTTGGTGTCGCCCAAACCGCAGAAGTCCTGAACCTCATTGAGCGAGTAAGTCGCCGAGGACATGGAGTGATCTTAATTTCTCATAACATGGAAGATGTACGCGCAGTCGCTGACCGAATTGTTGTGCTGCGTCTTGGCCGAAACAATGGCGTGTTTACGACCGAGAATTCGCATGAGGAACTTGTCTCTGCGATCACCGGCGCCTCCAACAACTCTGTTTCCCGGCGTAATGCACGAAAACTCAAAGCGAAGACAGATCTAACAAAGGACCAAAAATGACCGACGAAAACAATAGCCAACAACTTGATCGCGCAGATACGCGTGTACGTTACGACGAGGGAATTTCCGGCGCACTACGAGATTTAATAGACCGAACAAGGTCTGGGGATTTGGGCATACTTCCAGTTCTTGTTGGCCTCATTCTTATATCGGTCGTTTTTACTTTGCTTAACCCGGTCTTTCTCGCACCGATTAACCTCGCCAATCTTCTTTTCGATGCGTCCGCCGTCGGTTTCATCGCGCTTGGTATCATATTTGTGTTGCTGCTCGGAGAAATTGATCTCTCAGTTGGGTCAATGAGTGGACTCGCTTCCGCGATGATCGGCGTCCTTTGGGTGGAAACAGGTTTGCCGCTTCCCTTGGCAATAGTGGGGGCATTGGCTGCTGGGGCGCTCGTAGGCCTCCTTTTCGGCCTTCTTCGAAATCGTTTTGATATGCCAAGCTTCGTGGCAACTCTAGCTGGGCTCCTCACCCTATTGGGCTTACAACTCTACATTCTTGGACCAACGGGTTCAATTAACCTACCGTTCACATCTCCGCTCGTGCGGTTTGGTCAGCTTTTGATCATGCCAGCGTGGCTGTCTTATACGTTGGCAATCCTGCCGGGACTCCTGCTAATCTATGGCGGAATTATGGCTGCGAAACGTCGCAATAAAGCGAACCTTTCCTACACTAATCTAAACGTCACTGCTTTAAAGGCTGTGATGATAACTGCAGTTTTGCTTTTTTCCGTTTACTACCTCGAAAAGGGCCGAGGCGTGCCATGGATGTTTGCCATATTCACGTTTGTTGTTATGTGTGCTGAGTACGCCCTAACACGCACAAAGTGGGGTCGCTCAATGTTCGCTATCGGTGGTAACGCTGAGGCAGCCAGACGATCTGGGATCAATGTGGATTCAATTCGAATGACGGCCTTTGTGCTATGTTCAACCTTTGCAGCGCTTGGTGGTGTTTTCTCATCGGCTAGACTGGCCTCAGCAAGCATTCAGGCGGGGACTGGCGACGTCAATCTTAATGCAATCGCGGCAGCGGTCATTGGCGGCACCTCTCTCTTTGGAGGTCGTGGTTCAGCATGGTCGGCGCTTCTCGGTGTTCTGGTCATCATGGCAATCTCAAACGGTTTGACGCTTCTCAACCTGAATTCCTCGCTTCGCTTCATGATTACCGGCGGTGTTCTAGCCTTTGCGGTCATCGTGGACTCAATCGCCCGCCGCTCACGTGCCAGCCATGGCCGAGCGTGAAACCAATGTTTGTAAAATGTACAAACAAACTTTGGTAATAGTCTCAAAATGTACAAACATATAGAAAAAGATAAACACCATGACAAATCAGCTTATTGGAAAAACGGCCGCTATTACAGGCGCGGCCTCTGGAATCGGATTGGAATGCGCACGCACAATGATCGCAGCAGGTGCTGACGTGGTGCTGATCGACCAATCAGAGGAGGGGTTGGCAAGTGCCTGTGCAGACTTAGGCGACAAAGCGCACCCACTGGTTGTCGATCTTCTTGACGGCCCCGTGGTCACGGCAATGATGCCTAAAATTATTGACCTTATCGGGGGAGTGGACATTTTCCATGCCAATGCAGGTGCGTACATCGGGGGTGCCGTTGCCGACGGAGATCCCGACGACTGGGACAAGGTGCTTAATCTAAACACCAATGCTGTGTTCCGATCTGTTCACGCGGTATTGCCTCATATGATTGCCCGGAAACGTGGCGATATCATATTCACAAGCTCAGTTGCAGCCGTCACACCAGTTGTGTGGGAGCCAATCTACACAGCCTCGAAACATGCAGTGCAAGCGTTCTTGCATGCGACCAGACGCCAGTTAATCAAACACAATATTCGCATGGGGGCTGTCTTGCCTGGCCCGGTGATATCACCACTGCTTGATGATTGGCCAAAAGCAAAGATGGATGAAGCGCTGGCCACAAAGTCGCTGATGGGGGCCAAAGAGGTCGCTGATGCAGTGATGTTTATGGTGACCCGCCCGCCAGGGGTTGTGGTGCGCGATCTGACGATCTTGCCGCATGGATGTGACATCTGAATCACCAGAAACCGTTTTTACGTAAAAGAACACTTTAGGAAAGAGTTGGAATATAAATGCTTAAAAATAAAAATTTACTGAACCGCTTCAAGCTTGATGGCAAAGTTGCTCTTATCACTGGTGGTACTCGTGGTATCGGCCTGGCCACTGCCAGAGCACTCGGAGATGCTGGAGCACGGCTTTTTATTAGCTCGCGCAACGATGGCGAAGAGGTAGAAAAGGCGCTTGGCGCGTTGGGTTATGACGCCACATTTATTGCCGCTGACCTAACCGACCCTCAAGCACCGGCGGCACTCATTGCTGATGTCCTTGAACAGACGGGACGGCTAGACGTTCTCATCAACAATGCCGGTGTCGCCTTGCACGGTGATTCAGCAGAATTCTCTGACGAGGATTGGCAGCGCGTGATGTCGCTGAATGTTGATGCGGTCTTTCGTTGCTGTCGCGCAGCTATTCCGGCTATGCGGGCGCAGGGCGGTGGGGCAATTGTCAATGTCGGGTCCATGTCCGGCATTGCCTCCAACATTCCGCAAAATCAAGTGGCCTACAACAGCTCCAAGGCGGCGGTTCACATGATGACTAAAAGTCTTGCCAGCGAACTTGCTCTTGACAATATCCGCGTTAATGCTCTCGCGCCCGGCTATATTCAGACTGATATGTCTCAAGGCGGCATCGACAACCCCGAGTGGTTCCCAATCTGGAGAGACATGACGCCAATGCAGCGTGTCGGCCAGCCAGAAGAAGTGGCGATGGCCGCACTTTTCCTCGCCTCTCCTGCGTCAAGCTACGTAACTGGCGACATTCTTGTGATCGACGGTGGATACACCACGCGATGACACACTCAAGGGACGAATTTGAATGCCAATGATCAACACACAACGACTTGCGGGAAAGACCGCACTCATTACCGGCGCGGCGCGTGGCATTGGCCGTGGCTTTTCTGAGCGCTTTGTTCGGGAAGGCGCCCGCGTCGCCATTACCGATATTGATCTTGATGCTGCACAGAAAACAGCGTCTGAGATCGGAGACGCGGCAATCGCACTGCACATTGATGTGAGCGATCAGGATAGCATCGAAGCTTGCGTCGCCGGTGCTGTGGACGCCATCGGTGGTATCGACATTCTAATCAACAACGCAGCACTTTTTGATGCGGCGCCAATCGCCGATATCACGCGGGACAGCTTCGATCGGCTGTACGCCGTAAATGTTGCGGGGACGATGTTCACGATGCAGGCGGTCGCCCGCCACATGATCTCACGCGGCAAAGGTGGGAAAATTATCAATATGGCTTCGCAGGCAGGTCGGCGCGGCGAGTCACTTGTCGCGGTTTACTGCTCGACCAAAGCTGCCGTAATATCATTGACCCAATCCGCGGGTCTGAACCTGATTGAGCATGGTATAAATGTGAACGCAATTGCCCCGGGCGTCGTTGACGGTGAACACTGGAACCATGTCGATGCAATGTTCGCCAAGCTGGAAAACAAGAAGCCGGGACAGAAGAAAGCTGAGGTCGCAGCAAGCGTGCCGTATGGCCGCTTCGCGACACCAGATGACCTGACCGGGATGGCCGTGTTCCTCGCTTCAGATGATGCCAATTACATCGTCTCGCAGTGCTACAACGTGGACGGTGGCCAATGGATGAGCTGACGTGCCCGCGCGTGCGACGTGCACATTCAAAGGGTACCTGCCAGAGGCAAACCGCATGAAGAAAGTCGTGGTTATTGGCGAAGTTTTGGTTGAAATCATGGCCGACAGCATCGGCGATGGTTTTCTTGAAGCAATTGGGCTTACCGGCCCTTTCCCCTCCGGTGCACCCGCAATTTTCATCGATCAGGTCGCGAGACTCGGTCAACCTTGCGGCATTGTCTCGGCAGTTGGAGATGATGATTTTGGCATAATCAATCTCAAGCGGCTTTCTATGGATGGTGTGGACATATCAGGGGTCTCAATTGACCCTGATCGCCCCACAGGTAGCGCCTTCGTGCGGTATCATGCGGATGGGTCCCGCGATTTTGTTTACAACATAAAACACAGTGCTTGCGGGACGATCCCAAGAACGCCCGAGGTGGTGGCGCAGGTTCTCGAGGCCGCAGATCACCTCCACGTGATGGGGTCTTCGCTATCCAGCTCCGAATTTGTGGCGCTGAATCTTGAGGCCGCCCGCAAAGTCAAAACCAATGGCGGGACAATTTCCTTCGACCCAAACTTGAGAAAAGAAATTCTGAACACGCCCGGACTACGGGATGCCATGGCCGATGTCCTGTCCCTTACGGATGTGTTCCTTCCAAGCGGAGAAGAACTAACGCTCCTCACCGACGCGACCGATCCAGCGATTGCCGCGAAAGAGCTTCTGGCGCTTGGGCTTCAATATGTTGTTCACAAAATGGGGTCGGGCGGCGTCCACATTTATGACGCGAGCGGCGACCGTTTCGTCCCCGCTTATTCGGTGACTGAAATCGACCCAACCGGCGCAGGCGATTGTTTTGGCGGCGCGTTCATTGCGCTTTGGCTTCAAGGGTTGGACATCGACAAAGCCGTTTCCCTTGCCTCAGCAGCCGGTGCGTGTGCCGTTCAGCATCGTGGTCCTATGGAAGGCGCGTCGAGCCTCGAGACGCTTGTTCGTTTCGTCAAAGAACACAAAGACCAACGAAACATCGCTGGGAGTTGAGCGCATGAATGTCCACGAGCTTATTGAACGCAATAGGAACGGAGAGAGTATCGGCTTGCCGAGCTTCTGCACCGCAAATCAGCACGTCTTGGAGGCGACGCTCGGTTTCGCGGCCGAAAATGAGCTGCCCGTTCTGATTGAGGCCACCTGTAATCAGGTCAATCAGGAGGGTGGATATACCGGCATGAAACCCGCCGACTTTGCGTCTTGGGTCGCGCGGATGGCAAGCCATGCTGGGGTCAAGACGGATCAATTGCTTTTGGGCGGCGATCACCTTGGCCCGAACCCCTGGCGTGATGAACCGGTCGCCGCTGCGATGCGCAAAGCCGAGATGTTGGTGCGCAGCTATGTCGAAGCGGGTTTTCAGAAGATACATCTAGACGCAAGTATGGCCTGCGACGGCGAACCGCGCCCGAGCTTTTCGGACATCGCGCAAAGAGCTGCACACCTGTGCAGAATTGCGGAAGACTATGCGCCAGATCCGTCAAAATTGATCTACGTTATCGGATCCGAAGTTCCCGTACCTGGGGGCGAGACCGACGATATGCAGGATCTCCAAATCACGACACCAGAACGGTTGGATGAAACCGTCCAAACGCATGAAGCCGCCTTCCGCAAAGAGGGCTTAGAAGGAGCGTGGGAGCGCGTCGTCTCAGTTGTGACGCAGCCCGGGGTAGATTTCAGCCACAGCTCTGTTCATCAGTTCGATCCTGCCGCGGCAGTTGACCTTGTCGCAGCGATTGACCGGCACCCGCGTTTGACCTTCGAAGGTCATTCAACAGATTATCAGCCCACATCCAGCCTCGCCCAACTTGTCGAGCGTCACGTCTTCTTCCTCAAGGTCGGACCGGAACTGACTTTCCGGTTTCGCGAGGCGGTTTTTGCATTGGCTGCAATTGAGGACAGGGTTTGTCCAAAGACGGCATCTGGGATCATCGGCGTGCTCGACGAAGCAATGGACAATGCGCCCGCGCACTGGGACGGCTACTATGCTGGAACACGAACGGACATCGCGTTGCAACGCCATTTCAGCTTTAGCGATCGGATTCGTTATTATTGGCAAGAAGCGCCCGTGCGCGACGCCGTTGATCGGCTTCTCAACAATCTCGTCGCGGCAGACGTCCCCAATGGGCTTGTCACACAGGTCTTCGGCGGACTTGAATTTGACGAAACCTCCGGCGACATCCGCACGCTTCTGGACACTCATGTGTGCAAAGCGGTTTCAAGATACTACGCGGCATGTGGCTTAGCCCCCCCGCCATCGTCAGACCGAAAACCCACGCGATGAAATTATCCAATGCCACACTGCGCGACCTGCCTGATCCGATCCTACTGCGTGCGTGCGTGTGGCTGGGGCAACACAAACTATGCGGAAATCCAATCGATGAACCACGTTTCGCTGATGCCTTTGAGGGCTGCTTGCAGATAATTTGTGCGGATGGTTTGAGCACTTCTTTGAACAAGTATTTGTACGGTTATAACTGAAAAGGACGCGGCTATGAAAGCAATAATTTTTCCCACTCGTGGTGAAGTCACCTGCGCAAGCCTTCCCGATCCCGTTGCGGGCAACGGCGAAGTGGTGATCGCGGTCAAGGCAAGCGGACTCTGCCACACAGATTTCGAAGTGCTGAAGGCCAATTACGGAACGTCAGCATTTCCTATAGTTCCGGGTCACGAATACGCTGGCGTTGTGGCTGATGTCGGGCCCGGCGTCACAGGTTTTACCGTTGGGGACCGGGTCGTTGTTGACCCAAACCTCGAATGTGGAACGTGCCGCGCCTGCCTACGCGGCTGGGCCCATTTGTGCGACAGCCTCGGCGCGTATGGCGTAACCGAAAGCGGAGGCTTTGCCGAGTTCAGTCGGGTCAAAGCATCCGCGCTTCACCGGATCGGCGACATGGACTTCAGCATAGCCGCCTTGTGCGAACCGATGGGATGCGTCCTAAACGGGCTTGATGCCGTGCGTTCCTCAACAACGGACAACGCATTGATTTTCGGAGCCGGTCCGATGGGCTTACTGTTGGCCATGGCGTTGAGCGCCCACAATGTGCCTGACATTGTGTTCACCGATATTGATGATGCTCGACTGGAACTGGCGGCAAGTTTTGGTTTTGAAATCGTGGCTTCCGGATCCTCTGAATTGGCGACCTTGAACCACGGGTTTGATCTGGTCGTGGATGCTACCGGCGTTCCTGCGGTCGCGGGCAATCTGGCAAACTACATGGCCAATGGCGCGAGAGGCCTGTTCTTCGGCGTCTGCCCATCTGACGCACGCATCGAGTTTTCCCCATTCGAGGTGTTCCGCCGTCAATTGACATTCGCCGGCTCTCACTCGTTGAACCACAACATCCCGCAAGCACTCGAAACGATCGCCGCTTTCGGTCCAGATATCAGCCGCGTAGTGTCGCATCGCATGACTCTGGAAGATGTCTCCAATATAATGTTGTCCAGCCCGCCGAAAGGGAGCTTGAAAATACAGACAACGATAAGCTGAGTGTGCGATTTATGCGATGGAGCCTTGGCACAGAACCAAGGGCATTGTCAGACAAACTTGACGTCTCATTGGTTGATGCCTAATTTTTATGAATGACATCAAAAAACCCATTCAAGTACTTCAAAACTTCGCTTCATAGGTTTATGTGATCGCGGCACTTTGAGATGGGTTAGGCTTTGTCTGACAACACTGAGATAATTGCGTTCTCTGCATATCCTTCATTCTTTTTTCCAATTCCTCGAGCACATCTTCTTTAATAGTATTGGGGCAAAAAAACTGACTAAATAAATTTTTATCATTACCAATACGATCCATTGAGGCATATTGCATTTCATATCAATGTAAAATCAGGTTATTTTAAGTTTCTCGTTCCACACGAAACGCAGTTGGTGTTGCTAGCCATTCATCAATGTCCCATCCAATCATCATTTCTAATTTTCCACCTGAAGCAGTAGGAGGTGTGGATTTAACTAATTTGATTTCTGAAACAATTGCCAAAGTCGTTGAGCCCTTTTCTAATCTATGCAGAGCGACTTCATTTGCCGTCATTAAAATTGCATTAGGATCTCTACTTGTGGTGCCTTTTACTTCAACTTTAGTTTCACCGCTGTTTTTACTAGCTAAAAGATCATACGGTTTGTTTGCAGAGGTATCTTTTACCTTATAGCCATTATTTTCTAACCAAGCTTGAGCAAGTTCCATTGCGCGAAGCTCTACGGCTTTCTTCTGTGGAGCAGATAGTCCAAATCCTTGACCACCTGACTTTTTTTTGCGTTTAGGTTTTATAATATCTTGAATTTCGAGTTCAGCTTGATCTGCATGTGTTAGGTCAAAACCAGATTGTTGCGCTTCATAGACAGTCTGTAAATATTTAGCGGATTGGCTAAGTAATCTATCAAAGTCTGTCTCATCAATATCGTTGTAACTTATGCGTTTAGCTATGGCTGTTGCTTGTTCAAATGTTTTAGGAAGAGGAGCATTTGCATTTAATTCAATTTGATCCACATAATCACCCAAGTTGCCATGTTCAGAGATAATTGAACTTCTAGCCATCAGTGTTTTTTCTAGAAGTTTTGCTTTATTTAGCGGTATTAAAGAACCGTTTTTCCAACTAGTTGAACCGCATCCTACAGTTAAAAATAATGCTGTACCGTCGCGATTAAAGTGAATTACAAAATAGTATCCTTCGGTTGGCGCTGGAGACATCCTTTCTGAGTAAAACCTAACCCAAGGAGCTTCTGTCTTTCGACCTATTCCATCAGAGGCACTTACATTAAAATCATTACCAAAGTCACCTAATTCATGAGTTATAAGGCTAGATCGTAATTTGATTTCTGATGTTAGGCTTTGGCGAATTAATTTCCCTCGTTCCTGCATTGCAGGTGTGTTTTTCGACGTATAACTCGGCTGTAATTCACAAATACGCTTAAGAACTGTCTTTAAATTTTCTTGGCTCACACTCACTCCAAATTTATAATATTAAATAATGCTTTTAGTTCACGGAACTTCTTAGCTCTATATTCACGGGCTGCTCTTGTTTCATATCCATGCACAGTTTTAGCTATAGCACAACGTTTCCTACCGTCTTTTTTGACAGGGCCAGTTGATTTGCCCCTATGAACATGCAAACTTGTTTGCTGGTAAGCGATGCTTTCTTACACTGTAATTTACTACGTTTAGATAGTGCCTGACAGCGTGGGGCAACCATGCGTCTGTTCATCAAGGATATGTGAGATTCAAAGGTGTTTCGGGGTTGCATGATAGCCTTATGGTGGGTTTTCGCAGGAGTCCTTGGATCGAGTGCTGTTAGTGTAGGGTTTTCAGGCCATGTTTTTGTATTGGTAATAAAAATAAACATAATTTTATTTTTTTCTAACCTGATCTCAATAGAATAACCCTACACTAACTACACTAAACGCCCGAAGGCGTAGGTAAATTTGATTTCAAGCCGTTAATGTAGACGGCATCATTACGCCGCAGTCGGCCATAACCGATTCTTTCCAGCCGTTCGACAAAGTTTCTTGAGCCAAGGGTCTTTTTGATCCCGTTCTCAAATGCCCAACTTTTATATATAGAATATAGCAGACTACTTTTAATCGTATAGCCCAGACCCATTAAGCAGCTTTCCGAAACAAACTGCTGAACTTGATCTGTCTCTAGCCGCCACTTCTGTTTGGCAACCTTCGACGATGATGGATCAGTAAACCCAAACTTTAGGGCATCAGCATACGCGTCTAAACAGAGATTCAAGATGCCTGAAAGTTCAGCTGTGAGCTTATCTAAAAGGTTGGAGTCTTTTTCTTGCTCGCCAAAAACACGATTGAAATCAAGGACAACAGCGCGCCTAAAGAATGCCTCACTAAAATCACGAGTATGAGGCAGGTGATTAGTTCCAAACCAACAAGTTGCGTAGGGCCGCATTACGAATGGGTCTTTATTCTTATGTTCAACAGTTGCAGGTTCACCAGAGGTTATGGCCTTCAGTTCTGCATCTGCAATCACCTCACCCTGTTTCAACTCTGTCACAAGGTTTGCTAGTTTGTATTGCATGTGCGCCCGCTGGAATGGACTGTCAAATTTACTTGGCTGCACCCCACATATATTTTCTGCGCCACATAACGCCTCGAGTGTTCCTAGGATTTTACTTTTGCCATTTGACCCAGTTCCCTTCAATAACACAAACTTTTCATGTTTTGCATGGGTCATGAGAGAGTAACCCATCAGTTCTAGCGTCGCAGCGATTTTCTCTGATTTATCTGCATCACCATCATAAATTTCATCTAAAAATAGTTCAAATCTAGGTGCTTTCGCCGCTGAGTTATAATGGACTGGTATCTGCGCTGTCCGGAAATGTTCAGGGTTATGGTCTCCCAACTCCCACCTCCCGTTTCGTAGTAGAACTTCACCATTCAGGCAGTTTATTGTTTCTGGGTCACCAAGATTAAACCTATGACTGGCCTTATAAGCTACCGTTTTCACCAAGTCAGTCGTGCCACTGACTGTGGGCGCTGCCACCGGCAGTTTAGCCGTTTCCATCACGTTAACTACGTACTGTTTGACAGAACGATCATCAGCTCTTTTCCATACACCCGCGTTATTCCAAAGCCAAAAAAACTGCTCAGCATAAATAACTTTATCTGCACCTATGTGTGACAATGTTTGTCTTGCTAGAGAAAGCTGATCAGGCTTCTCACCAATACTTATACCATTCGCGCCAGTTGCGGTGGCAAGCTGCTGTCTAAGCGCACCCATGGCTATACCAGTGCTAGCTTTTATTGCTCGCAGGGCTTTCTCAGCGTCTATTGGTTCAAGTCCAGCAATCAGCGTCTATTGGTTCAAGTCCAGCAATCTCCACCAGTGCTGCCGTAATGTCTACAGTACTCGCGTCAGCAAGTGCTCCACAGTCGTTGGTTACATCTTCCGCAGAGCGAGCCGCGATAACATATTTTGTCGAGTTGCCGATATCATAAACAAAAGGCTGGCCATTGTTGGAAAGTTTAATAAACGCGGCTTCAGATTGGCTTTCGCGGAATGGCGCTTCACATCGTATTTTATCACTTTTTACCATGTGTTTTACCCAATAAGACAATGGACGCACTATGCCTTTGACTTCAATTTCGGTATCCAGTGTCAGTAAGCCGGTCTCGACAGATTGAACTCCAGTTCCAGATAGTGTGAATACTAAATTCTGATTGGTCTTGACCTTATTTAGGTGCAGATCGCTAGCTAGCGGTAAAGTAAACGATGATAGATCAAGTTTACCACCACCTTCATTAAACATTGTCACGTCTGCATCGACGACGCTATATCCATCAGCGCTGACCTCAGGCTTAGCACAAAAGACCAACCGGCCTTTATCGAACACTGCTAGATCAAAGACACTGCGATGTTCTGACCCAATGACCTTCTGCGGACTAGCGCGGTTACGCCGCTCAAACGTAAAACTGGTATCATGCAGTACCATCTGAACTTGTATATGAGCTTTCAGAATAGGTATTTTATCTGGATTGCTCACCCTGATCCAAGCGTGGCTCCGTTCCCCTGGGGTTTCACCGTCTTTTACCACTCGAGCTGAAGAACTGCGTGCTTCGATGCGTTCACATCTAGAGATGCCTGGCACAAAAGGTTCCCAAAGCCGCAGTCGCTCGGCAATACCCATTTTTGCCCACTTATCAGGTATTCCTGGTGGATTGTCCGCATCAAGCAGTAGCCAACTGCTGTAGTCTATTCCACGCGCTAAACGGGCGCTGATTAGCTGTCCCCGATGATCTATTACGCCGCCTTGGACTTTACCAATTTTATCGTCCAGCAAATCACACAAGTTTTTTTCTGTTGTTAACCCAAACTCCTGTCCTGCTTGAGAGTTATGCCACACACCGGGGCAAAGTAGTAAATCTTGCCTTTCAGTTACGGACTTTAATATTTTAACTAAAGTCATGGCATCTGAGGCGTTAACCCTCCGGGCGCGTCCCTTACTAATATTTGCGATGGCTTTTTTAGTTAAAGCATGTGTTTCATCAATCGAGAAAATTTTGCAAACCTTATCTGGTGTCTTTGACTTAATCAGTGTCAGATCGTCCATCTTATTCACGTCCAAATCATCATTAAGCTTGGATTTGCAAAGGGTAATTTCCAATAAGTACCTTGCTTAACTGCGTTATAAGCAACCCGCGACAGGCCATGCCCGTTCATTAGAGCATCCGAAAAGCTATGATCATTCATAACCATTGCCACTTCAGTTGTGACTGAAAGCCATTTGTCAGGATTGGAAAATATGTTTTTACCAATTTGATGGAGCGAATGTTTTTTTATTACACCCTCACCCGTATTAACCTGATTCCAACAGCTACCGCAAAGTGCAACGTAGAAAATTTCATCAAAGTTTTTGATACTATGTTTATAGCGGGGTTTTGCCTTGTTGAAATTATATTCAGCTAGGCAATGTGGACAAAAAATTTTTACTTTTGCGTTATCTGTTTGTTCAAATATCTGATATCCAGACTGCTTGTCCTTTAAATTATTCATTTGTCATAGCCTCTAGCTCTATCTAATGATAGGTTTTCTATCCAGTTTTGAATATCATCAGCTAACCAGCCCACAGCTCGTATTCCAATCCGTTTTGGGTGTGGAAATTTGTTAACTTTTATAAGCTCATAGATTGTTGATTTTGATAAAGACGTTACTCTAGACACTTCTGGCATACGTAAAATACTTTGCACTTTAAACTCCTGTTAAAACCGTGATGAACACATAATGACCGAAATGATTCACCTCAGGTGGGTAGTAGACGTACCTAGTATTTTACGATCAAGGGCAGTATTTTTTATGCAAGATATATAGGTTTGGAGTCGGGAATTTATTTTTTTGTACCAAAATTTTCGAGCATTTGTGTCGTCTTTTCCATCTTCTCCAAACACTCCCATAAGAGATAAATAGCGGGCAAAATTGCTTGCGGAATATAGAATTTCTTCAACTTCTTTTGGTCCATTTGGTTTCATATATATGTCGACAATTTTTTCGATTATTGGTTCCATCCGCTTGATTTCAAAGTCTCGCGCCGCATGTTGGCCCCTCCCAACTGGCCAGCAGGTTTTATCTACTATGCTAACTTCTGTCCCATCCGGAAGGTGAAAACGTTCCAGAGGTGCTGGCTGCTCTGTTTTTCGACGTGGCATTTATGCTTTCCGTAGCTCAATAATTTTTGTATGCTGGCCAGTTACCATCCTTGCCCACGCATCCAAAGCTAAAGCTCTCTCGGGTAGTTTTTGTGCTTTATTATAAACTGCAGCCACAGCTGAGGCTCTACTGCCAGTAGCTACATGGTTCTGAATGCGGTCAACAACACCTTCATCAAAACCAGCCTCTGCCAGTGCTGTCGCCTGCGACCTGCGAAGATCATGTAGAACCCAATGTCCAATGGGAGGCTTATGCCCTAGTTTTGACCAAATTTGGTTAATATAATCATCTAGCCGCAATTTAGCTTTGCTAACGCCCGACGCGGGCCTCTTTCCGTTGGTAGTAAATACAAATTCACTTGGCTTATCAGTTTGATGCTTCTTGAGCTCTTTCAATTCGCTAACTGCAGGTGCACTTAAGTGAACAATGTGTGGGTGTCCATTTTTAGGGTTGGGTATTTCATAGCGGTTACGTTCAAAATCTATCCAATTCCACTGCATATTTAGAATATCAGACCGACACCTTTGTCCTGTTAAAACGCAAAGCCTTATATATGGTCCCCAAAGTATGCCCATATCAAAAGAGGCAGTCCAAATAGTTTTCACTTCCTCTAATGTTGGCGTTCTATCTCTGGAAGCTTCTTTTCCTGCTGACTGAAGAAGTGCTCCTACATCTACATCAATATGACCTCTTCTATGAGCCCAGCCAGTGAATGCTCTGAGGGCTGAAAGTATTCGATTTGCCATAAAAATTTTACCTTCAGATTGCTTAGAATCAATTAATGATTGCAGGTCGCTTCGTGATAGTTTGGACATAGGAGTATTGTAATAGTGGATTAGTGTTGAATGTAGTTGACGTTTTCGGCCCTCGCGGCTTTGGCCAACCTTTAGTTCCTGTTCAATATGGTTTTTGATATAGATATCTAGGATTACTTTGACTGGTTTTTGGGAATTTTTTTTAGCTGCGATTAAGTTCGCTTCATCTTGTGCAGATTTTATAGGGTCGATCCCACGCTCTGCCATTACCTGTATCTCTAATGCTGCTGACCTTGCCTCTGACAGTGACATCATTGGAAAGCTTCCAAGCTTGAATCCTCGACGCTTTCCGCCTTTTATCTTTTTTTGATATATCCATGATCTATTGCCCTTTGGAGATACTCTAAGGCGTAGACCAATTCTCTCAGTATCGCTGATTTCAATGCGTTGCACAGGGTTTGGCTTAATCGATTGAATGAAGAGTTCAGTCATCTTCCTTTTCATATTAATTCCTTCTGGTGGCATTGTGGTGGCACAAAGTCATTGGCTTATTCTAGATTGTATTGGACTATTCTGGACTATAAATCTGTAATAAACAAGATGAATCTATTAAATTATTTATAATAAATCACATAAAAACAATATGTTAATGGTATCAGGAAGTGTGTATACGTAGTATTCAGTGGTATCTAGTGTGTTTATGTATTTTTCAGTGGTATCCACCAAAAATAATAGTTTCATTGATTTGTAATCAATAGGTCCGCGGTTCGAGTCCGTGTGGGGGCACCACTTTTCAAAGATCACCGCAGTTAACCACCTGATATCAAGCGATATTT
>JGI20160J14292_10001782_pt1 | contig 17748 bp, 11 predicted proteins | sample COG_10_FD_14292 | JGI IMG/M metagenome (IMG submission 14292) | reverse complement strand
ATAGACAAAAAGTCCAAAAGGGAATTGTGGAGACTCCCCCCTCTTTGAATAATTCGGCTCAGCATTTGACGATCTGTCCCAGAAACCTCAGTCCACGCCTCTGGTGATAAAACTGAATCCTTCATAGTCACTAGGTTTTTGGCACATGGCGTTTCAGTTTCGATTCCCGCCACCTCCTCCAAAGCTTAAATGAATTTAGAATCTATTTGTGCTCGCCTGATTTTCGGGCGTCCCTACTCATTTCTTCCTGAAACATAACTGCCATGCCTCGTAATTTTCTACTGAGTTCACGATTGCGGATTGGTTTCGATTCACCAGGGTCGCTTCCTAGGTCATAGATTTTGAGGGTTGGATTGAAAAACGCTTTGTATTTTCCAGATCTTACCGCTGCCAAAGCACCGTGGCTACCGTGATAAAAAAAAGCATTGATGAAGTCATCTCGATCAAAATATTGCCGCCACTCCAATCCCTGTTCCCATCTGCGACGCAAAGGAATATCTGCGTTGAGAGATAACTTGTCAGATGGCTTCGGAACACCAATGGCCTTACCGATCATCATTGGCCAAAGGTCTCGACCGTCAATTATTGGATGATCCTCGGGTATGCGGATACCTGCAGCAGTGGCCAAGGTGGGCAACCAATCCATGGCGTTTACAATTTCACTACAGATATGATCATCCAGCACTTTTTGACCGGGTGCTCTTAAAATGGCTGGAACGCGAATACCGCACTCCCATGTAGATATTTTTCCTCCGATTAATGGCTGGTCTTTATTTCTACCGGGTCCCCGGCCATTATCTGAGGTGTACACGACAATGGTCTTTTCCTCCAGGCCAAGTTCTTTCAGTGAATCCATAATCCTTCCTACTCCATGATCCAATTCCTGAATTGCGTCACCGTATTCTCCCCAGTTCGAAGTGCCTTGAAACTTGGGGCTCACTCCTAGCGGCTTATGAAGCATGGTGTGAGGAAGATAAAGAAAGAAAGGTTTATCTTTATTTCTTTTGAAGAAAGCGATCGATTCCTCCGTGTAAAGATTTGTCAATTCGGCTGGCTCGGCAGATCGTTTGACAATCTTACCATTTCGAAGAATAGGTACACCTTCATCACCAAAGTAGACTGTTTCGACAGGATCTAGATTGGAATACATACCATAATGATAATCAAACCCTTGAGCCATCGGCTCAAAAGGTTTCTTGTCCCCAAGGTGCCACTTACCAATGCACGCGGTGGTGTAGCCATTCGCTTTAAAAAGCTCAGCGATGGTTACTTCATCGGTGTGAATTCCGCGATTGGAGTCCGCTCGTTGCACCCAGGTTTCCATTCCGATCCTCCGAGGATAGGCACCGGTCAAAAGCCCGGCCCGCGAAGGGCTGCATATCGGAGCTGCGGCATAGTAGTCGGTAAAACGAATTCCTTCTTTTGCCAATTGATCGATCCGAGGTGTTTCGACCTCAGTGGCTCCGTAACAACCCAGATCATAGTAACCCTGATCGTCTATAAATATAATGACTACATTGGGTCGGGACTCTGTGGAATGCATTTGTCCCCATCCAGAGAATGACAAGAGAGTCAAAAGCAGGAGTTGGCTCCATTTCGTTTTCCAAATTACATGGGAAAAGTCTTTTAATTTCATAGATAAAAGTAAAATTCAGTGGTTTTATTCGCTAATTAATGTGCTTAGGTAAGCAATAAGATCTCTCAGCTCACTACGTTGCATCATCGCTCCCATTGGTGGCATCACCGAAACGACTTCACTACGAGCAGAGACATTCCTATGACTAATAAATTTGAAAGCACCCGAAGTTGGATCCTTGAGCTTGATACCTTTTTCGCTTTCTTCAACAAATAACCCCGAAATATTTGATCCATCTTTCAAATCAATGGACACATTTCCGAAATTCCTGGCAATGGTAGCTTGCGGAGCAACAAGTGATTCAAGGAGGTACTTGGGATCGCGTTCACCAATCTTCCACAGATTGGGTCCAATGTTCGATCCAGGCCCTCTTTTCTCATATTTATGACAACGAACACATTGCCCTCCGATGTGGTTCATGAAAACAGTTTCCCCCTTTTTTGGGTCTCCGCCTTCGAGACATTCCTGAAAAGATTTCGGATTCATCAAATTACTTCTTCCAGCTAATAACGATTTAAATTTTTCGTCTGTAGGAAGTAAAATACTGGCGGCCTCAATTACCTCCAACTGAAGGCCGGGATCTAAATTTCCAGTTACTAGTTCTTGGGTTAGCTTGGAAATCTCCTTAGTCGCTTGTAATTTAAGTAAAGATCGTACCCCTTCTTGTCTTTCAATCAGTTTCTCGGACTTAAGAAAACCCAAAGCAGTGCCCAGTGCATTTGGCTCCGCAGCCGATAAATACTGCATCGCTACAACCCTAAGCTTAGAGGAATTTGAATTGATCACTTCACGGAGCACCTCCCTATTTGAGATTACACCTTTTTCATCGGCCATTGCTTGAAGTGCAGCGATTCGCACAGATTCATCGGTAGTCTCCTGTTTGATTAATCGGACGAGTATTTCATGGCTCGGCAAAAGGTCGTACTTACGACTCAGTTGCATCGCGGCAGCCTGAACTTTAGCCGAACCATCGACTAGCAATCTTTGGATAAAGGGCTCAAGGGCTTGGCGAACACTCGAAAACTCAGCTATCGAATCCTGTGAAGACCGATAACGCCCTGTTACGGCATCGAGCATTGGAGGAGTATTCCACTCTATTAATCGTTTGAGAGCAAACAAACGATGTTCTTCAGATTGTGTCTCATCACTGGCCCATTTGGCCACTCTGGCCGAATTTTCAAGTGAACCGATTCTGGCATTGGCATTGATTGCCCTTAAAACAAAAGCGGTTGTATTATTATCAGATGATTCGAGTGCTTCAGCCAGATATGACATTGCAGGCAGAATCGAAAAATCATCATAAATCCCAAGTGCAGCTTCAGTAGATACGAAATCACTCTCCGCTTTCAAAAAACGTCGAATTTCCGGTGCTTTATTTCTTCTTAGAGCTACTACCGCACAAAGCTGTACTTCGACTGAGTTGTGATTATTTAATATCCCTAAGGTCTTAGCATCAAACTTAGTCAGAGCCTCAATGGCTGCGTGACGTAAATACAGATCCTTACCACTATTTTCCTGAATTAGATTTACAATTAAATCCAGGTCTTTTCGGTCACCGTGCTTCTTGAATGCAAGCAGAGCAAAATATTGTTCCCGCATGGATAAGCTTTGCATACCCTTAGCCACGGTCCTCGTAGGGAAAGTCGAAACATCGGGCGCCACCCGAAAAATTTGTGCCCGCAGTTCAGGATTGGAGGCAATTTCGGAAATCGTGAGTAGGCGGGCAATTTCATCTCCCGTGGTGTGACCCAATCTAGCCGACTGCCCAAGCCCCCAAATCATATGGACAATTGCCAGTTCTTCAGCCTCAGCTATAAATCCAGCTCCGAGCAAGTTAGAAAATGCTTTTCGTTTCACCAACTCAAACTGTGCTTTGAGTCGCACTCTTTGGTCGGGCCAACCAAGAAGATCAAAGAGTTTTGATTGGTTCAACGCCGCGAAATCATCCCCAATTAAACTTTCCGTTTGTTCGCGCAAAGGGTGTTTCTGGGAATCATTGACATCCATTTTCCATATCGCCCCAGTTTGATTGAGGGGATAACCGCCCGCCCAATCAACGGCATACAAAGCTCCATCCGGAGCAAAATTCCATCCGATCAAGGCCTTGCCTTTTGAGATCAAACGCGAGTTTATCATTTCAAAACCCGCTCCCTTTGGTTTTGTCTGGAATGCCCATTGATCGCCCCTTGGTGCACCAGTCAGGAAGAATGTTTTCTCCCAACCAGTTCCTAAAGCGGTACCCGGATTATAAACAAACCCACAGGGTCCATCACGGTAATTACATATAGGTGGTAATGAATAGGCGGAGCGTCCATCATGTTGTGGTTTCCATAAACCCTCCTCCGTCCACGGATTATAATCCCTTTTTCGATACTGATAATTGCAACGCCACCCGGAGTCTGAGTTTGCCCCAATATAAACAAAGCGCTCCATCTCTCCAGGATTATCCGAGTCATTATCCACTCCAAACAAATTGCCGTATTCGTCGAATGCTAATTCCTGCACATTTCGAAGCCCATGAGCAAACACCTCAAAGTTCGAACCATCTGGCTCACACCTCATGACCGCACCCTGATTGGGGTAATGCCAGCGTTTACCATTATTATCGGTTACCGAGACTCCTTTGTCACCTATACTCCAATAGATACGACCATCAGGGCCAGTGGTAAGTCCATGCATATCATGCCCGGCATATGCAATGTGCAAGCCATACCCAGTGGATATAATTTCCCGTTGGTCTGACTGACCATCTAGGTTTGTATCTTCCATACGCCAGACATCGGGAGCTATAGTGGCGTAGACTTTATTCTGGTGCCAAAGTACACCCGCTGCGATACCAGTCACTTCGGTTTTAAAATCCTCGGCAAAGGTTAGCATGGTATCAGCAACCCCATCATGGTCAGTATCGGAAATTTTATATATTTTTTCGCTCAGTACTTTTAAGTCATTAAAATCAATGATACCGTCGTCGTTAAAGTCTCTGGTATGCCTGAATGCATCGGGGTTTTCAGGAGATAATATTTTGCGATAGAAATCCTGTTTGTCTTGAACAGATTCAAAGGACAAATCGTCTTCGATCCACTGCGGGTGTTGCCGGATATCCAAATCCTGAACCTTTCTGCGCTGAGTTTGTGTGACATATGCATTTCCCCGATCATCAAATGAAATTGCCACAGGATCTGGAATATTAAGCTTACCACTCCATTTGCTAAAAATCAGATCACTCGCCTCCTGAGATAAAAGAGCGGTGGTCAACGAGGTTAGAAGTAAAAGCAGGAAACAATTTTTTAAGCAAACCCATCTAAATAAATTTATAACTACCACAATCGCTTAGCTTGGATTTATGATTTTTTTTAGTAAATCGATGTACTCGGGAACTTTTTCACGTGGGGCTTCCTCTTCGTATTCCAAAACCACATACCCCTGATAACCTGCTTCTTTAATAAGGCTTATCATTTTTTTAAGATCGACTTCAACCTTTGTCCCATCTGGCAATTTTCGCTTTACCTTAACTTGTACATTAACTGCATAAGGCAGACTGCGGGTGATGGCATCGTAGAGTTCATCGTCGGTCTCGACTATATAATTGGAAGTATCCAAATTGATACCAAACCACGAACTATCTACGCTTTCCAATATGTAGAGCATTTGCTCGACGCTCATATTCCCGTGGTTCTCCACCCCAACCACCACTCCCTTCTGCCCTCCATAATCAGAACATTCCTGTAATGCATCTATTGCCTCCCCCATTCGCACGGGAGAATTTATAAAGTCTTTGGCCAATCCCGGAAAAACTCTCATGTGAGAAGCACCCAACAAAGCAGTTTTATCGATCCATGCTTTGGTTTCGGAAATTTGCTTATCTAAAAGAAGACCTTTCCCAATGGAGAAGTTATTTCCAATCGCAGTTCCAGACAACGCGACCCCACGATTTTGGGCATGAAGACGAAGTCCCAATAGAGCATCTTCGGGAACTTCCGGTTCAAAAAAATAAGTTGTAATTTCAGCCGCGGGAATTCGTTGATTCGCACAATAGTCGACAAAATGATGGAGAGTCATCTCACCTCCATTTTTATTTCTGCGATTTTTAAACCATTTAAATTGGTTACGGAAAGAATAGGCGGCCAAAGATAACTTTAAATTCGGAGAACCTGTTCTTTCCACTGGCCCCCTTCCAAGTAAAGTTCCAGGAAGGACTAGGGCAGAATTACGAATAAAAGAACGACGGTTCATAGGTTAAAAAGAATCAGGTTCGAACTCACGCAATCAATTCATTGATCACTTCCCCTCCAAACTGCGAAAGTTGTTTATATCTCCCCGCATGATAGAAGTTCAGTTTGTTATCGTCGAGACCGAGCAAATTTAACCAAGTGCAATGTACATCACGGATATGATGAACGCACTCCACGGCCTCGGCCCCGATCTCATCGGTCGCTCCGATCGTGTGTCCTGCTTTGGTTCCTCCACCCGCGAACCACATTGTCATGGCCTTGGCATTGTGGTCCCTTCCATAGCTTGCATCCCCTCCCCTGATACCATTGTCCGGTGTTCTTCCAAACTCGCCGCAACATACTACCAGAGTATCATCCAAAAGCCCGCGCTCCTTGAGGTCACCGAGGAGAGCGGCAATTGGTTTATCGACCGACCTAATAAGGGAACCATGGGCCCGGGAAATATAATCGTGACTATCCCAATTACCGGCATAGGCCTGAACAAAACGGACGCCCTTCTCCACCAACCGACGGGCCAAAAGGCATTTCCTTCCGAATGAACCGGTCTTACTGTCTCCAATACCATAAGCCTCACGGGTCTTTTCAGTTTCTCCTTCAATATCAAGAATGCCAGGCACTTCCATCTGCATCCTGTAAGCCAATTCGTAAGACGACATACGGGCATTCAGTTCATCTTGTTCCTGACGCTCAATAAAATGCTTACTATTCAGCTTCGCAAGCAGGTCTAAATTGCTACGCTGATCTTTGCGCGTCATACCAGCTGGCGGGTTAAGGTCAAGTATAGGACTACCCTTTGGCCTTAATGGCGTACCTTGGTAATCTGCGGGTAGAAAACCGTTGGACCAGTTATTCGCACCACCCTGCGGATAACTGGTTCGCGGAAGCACGACAAAGCCAGGCAGATTATCATTGAACGAACCCAATCCATAGTTTACCCACGCTCCGACCGCAGGATCACCACCGAAGCGGTTGCCCGTATTTACATGATAACAAGCGGTGGGGTGATTTACTGATTCGACTTGGCATCCTCGATAGAAGCACATGTCGTCCGCATAATTTTTCAAATGATGCCATTCGGATGAAAAATCAGCGCCGCACTTGCCGGCTTTAAGAAAATCAAATGGACTCTTGACGAAATAACGTTCCCCCGAAGACATAGCACTCTCGCGATCGCCACTACGGTTAAATCTTTGGAGATGTCTTTTATCCAGTTCCGGCTTTGGATCGAAGGTGTCGATATGAGACGGACCACCTTCCATCATTAAAAAAATGCACCGTTTTGCCTTTGCAGGGTGATGGATACCAATAGAATTAATGCTTTCGGCCTGTGCCATAGAGGAGAAAGCAAGCGAACCAATCCCCGCACCCAAACCATAAAGTGCCTCCCTGCGGGAAAGCTTAGCGATCAAGTTTTGCTGTTTCATAATGTGTATCAGGTTGAAGTCTAATCGATGTAAACGAATTCGTTCGAGTTGAAGAGAACAAGGCAGATATGAGCAAGCCCACGAGTCCGTGCATCCGCGTCACTCCTTTGCAGGTCGGGTTGATAAGATTCGTATGCCGGAATAAATTCCCAAAAATCATAGGGCTCACCCGTTTTTTCCGCCATTACTGTTCTTTTAATCTTCCGGGGATAGGCTCGGGCAAGAGGCGTCTTTTCGCTTTCTGTTTTTGTGGCGTTTTTCCAACGGGTAATGCAAGCCGTGATTTCCCCTTTGGTAGGAGAACGTCCAAGGGCGAGTTCGAAAGCTCTTTGGATAATGGAAGATTCACTACTCTTCTTTTTCAAAAGACGATCGGCAAAGGCAAGGGCCCGGTCTTGCACTTCTTCCCCGTTCAAAAGAGTAAGAGCCTGGGGAGCAACAGTAGATGATTCGCGCTGTTCGCAGGAAACATCAGGACCGGGTTGATTGAAGGCTTCAAGGAAAGGATCACGCAACCCACGTAGTTTTTCCGCATAGATGGTACGCCTGTTTCTTTGTTGGGGAAGAGGATCCGGTTCGTAGACCGAAGCAGTACCACCCATTATTTGACGAGGTTGGAATGCCACTTCAGGATTAATATCGGGCCGAACGGGAATTCCGCCCACATCGGAATTCAATTCTCCACTAACCCGTAGCATGGCATCGCGAATTTCCTCTGCGACCAAACGACGGGGAAGAAAGCGGGCATAAAGAATTCCCTTCGGGTCTTTCTCGTTCAGAGATTTTGAATCAGGATGACGGCTGCTGCGACCATAGGTTTCAGAGGTTAAAATTAAATGATTCAGCTTTTTTACAGACCATCCGTTTTTCATGAACCAATCCGCCAGATAATCAAGCAAGGCCGGGTGCGTGGGTAACTCACCGGTTCCACCAAAGTTGTTGGGATTCCCCGCGATTCCACGGCCAAAATGCCATGACCAAATACGGTTAACCATCACTCGTGCGGTAAGTGGGTTTTTTTCGTTCACTATCCATCGGGCAAGAGCCAAACGTCGCTTCCCCTTCCCTTTAGGGAAAGGCTGGACACTCATTCCTCCAAGAGATTCGGTCGCACTCAGGCCTCCAGGTATAACTAGCTCACCCTCCGAGTAGACATCCCCTCCAGTGTAAATAACATCTGAGTCAAAATAACCTTTTAGCCATGGATTCTCTGGCATATCAAGACGTCCTTTTACCTCTTTTCTGGATACGGTTTTACCGGTAAAAACGGCATGAGTGAGCGGCAGGACTCGATCCAGTTCGATCCGGTGGCGAGTCAAGTTTTTGAAGATGCGCGACTGGGAAGCTTCGTCCCCAGGGTCCAATCCGTTGTCTCCCACTTTCGCACTTCCAGACTCTTCTTTTTTCAACCGTTTAAACTTTTCCTTAAGCTCTGCTCGTTGTTGCTCATAGGAAGAAATCTTGGAATTAGCAAGTTTGGTGAAAGAATCAAAACCTTTCCTGGACTCAGAGGGAAGAAAAGAAGCGTCACGTTCTGCAAACTGCGTCGTCGAAAAGACGGCCATCATGCTATAATAATCACGGGTAGGAACAGGGTCAAATTTGTGATCATGACATTTGGCACATTGCATGGCATGGGCAAGAAAAGCCTGCCCCACTGAATCAGTCACATCGTCCAACCAAAGCTGACGGGTTTCTTTAAATACACTCATTCCAGTTTGTTCCCATGGCCCCATTCTAAGAAAACCGGTGGCAACCAAATTCTCGGGCTTACTCGGGTCCATCTCGTCCCCTGCCAATTGTTCCATCACGAATTGATTGTATGGCTTATCCTTATTAAATGCCCGGATGGTGTAGTCACGATAGCGCCAGGCGTTTGGGCGAGAGTAATCATTGGCGAAACCCCCGGAGTCGGCGTAGCGTGCTATATCAAGCCAATGCCTGGAGAAATGTTCTCCATAATACGGTGAAGCCATTAACTTCTTGGCATAAACAGACAAAGCATTCTTCGATTTTTTAAACTCTTTCTCAAACTTACTGGCCTCGATGGGCTTTGGTGGCAATCCGGTCAGTCCGAAAGAAAGGCGGCGGTATAATTCACGGGCTGTGGCACGCGGTGCGTAATCCAGATCGAATTCCTTAAGCTTTCGATTCACAAACCAATCAACCGGATTTATGCCAGCGGGAACCTTCTCTACCTTGAGTGGACGGTAAGCCCATAACTTTTCGGTCTCGTATCGGCGGTTCTGCCAGTCTTCGGAAAGTGCCTTCGATGTGACTACTTTCTCGCCCTCCGCATACTCTTCCTGAATATCGGCAATCTGCTGGTCACTTGGCCAGGGTGCCCCATAATTAATCCAGTCACGAATCCACCCGGTCTCTTCATCGGTTAATTGATCAGTTTCCTTAGGAGGCATCTCAAGGTCTTCTTCCACTCGGGTACTGAGAATGTAAAGATAACTTTTTTCTCCCTGCCCCGGGATCAGGACTTCATCTTCAAAGATTTCTCCTCCAAGCAGCATCGATTCTCTACTCCGCATGTCAAAATCACTTTTAATCTTTTCCAGTTTATCACCATGACAAGCCATACACTTCTCAGCAAACAGGGGTTTAAGCTTCAAAGAAAAGAGTTTCTCCCCTATTGAGGGTTCTACTGAATATGCAGAGTTTGCGAAGAATAAGAAAACAATGAAATAGCGAAGGTTCATACTCATCGATTTGGTTTCCCCATATTGTAGATATCTGCAATTTCATCTGGGGACAGAACGACTGAAAAAATACCAAACTCATCAATTCTTCCATTGAGGCTACGGATTGAACCTTGATTTATCGGTTTACTCCAATTACCCAGATCGCTTTTTCCGATTCTAAGTTTCTCAATTGACTTGTGATGTTGGAGTCCGTCGACCACCATGATTTCTTTTCCATTAATATAGTTATGAACTTTGCCAGTGCCCTGTTCCACTGTCACTGCAAGAAGAAACCACTTGCCGCTATCTGCGGGCGTCCAAAAACTTTCAGAATAAAAACGCCTGTTATTTTCATACAGATCCACAACGCCTGTCGGGCTGGTTGAGAAATGAATGAAGCCCGTCTTTGATATTTGCCAATGAATCTCGTAGGGATCGAAGTGGTCTGTAAGAAATAAAGAATTCAGGGATCGGTCCAGTGCGTCGATCCTAACCCAGGCAAAAAGACTCAGTGCTTCCCATTTACCTTGAATGTCAAAACGGACCCTGTCCCCCTCGGAACGAAAGTCCAGGGCTGGTTTTTTCGACCAACGGCCATGAGACACCCGAGCACCAACTATTCCACCGTCACATTCACTGCCGAGTCCGTTTACGGCACGATTTTTTAATCGACGCGAGGAGGGACTTAGATTCTCAAAGTCATAGTAAGCAATCAATCTTTGGTCTTTGGCGATTCTCTCACTCGATTCCTTCCATTCTAAATAACGTAAGCTCTCGGTATTTGCGGACGCAGATACCACATCACTTATATCAGGAAAACGATCGGGTCTGACGGGGCTTTGTAGAATCGGATCCTCACCGGTTAAATTAGCCGCAAGACCCTCTGTCAGAAGAATCGGGGTGCCGGACTTACCAGTGATCCGAACTTCACCGTCAAAAACCAAAACGTCCGCTTTTCCTGTCTCGTAGTTCACTTCCAATCCAAAACTGGTTCCTAAATCCTCAAGCAATACCTCTTTTGCCAAAATCTCAAATCCTCGGGCAGCGGGTGGAACTTGAGCAGTGACTCTGCCATAATGGAGAACCGCTTTATTTTCGTTAATTAACTCGAATTTTGCTGGAGCCGAAAGACTGATTGCAGCCCCACCGTAAAAGTCTATCTGTGCAATTCCTTCAACAAGAGTTATGAGACTCGGCTCCAAAGGTGACCCAACCTGAAAATCCTCTTTTTTCCATTTAGCTCCTGCCTGTGCTGTTATGACTGCCACGCTTTGAACGGGTATGCCCAAGTCAGGTGAATCGGATTCGGGAAAATCGGTTTTGGGTAACCAAGTAAGAATCAAAAACGAAAAAATACCAACTAATGCGGTGGCTGCAATCCAGCCCCAACCCCATCGATGAAGCCAGGGATTCTCCTGTTTTAATTCGCTGTCTTTTATCGGCGATTTGGATCCTTGCTCATAGTGAGCATCTTGCAAAGCTGCATCCATTCGAGCCGATTCGATGTACTCGCGCCGTGCATCGGGATTATCCTGCAGATAAGATTCAAGTCGTCTGAATTCTTCAATGGAAAGCATGTCATCCAAATGCTTTTGGACTAATTCTTGTAATTCGCCGTCATTCATTTTAACTTTGCTTTTATATGGATGGAAAAGTCATGCCGGCGGCAGTCGAGCTTCAACGCAGGATTTGAGTTTCTTTCGTATTCGATCGATCATCTTGTAAAGAGAAGTTGCGGATTTTCCAATTTCTTCAGCTATCTGCTTAATGGTCTTTTCGCCTTGATAAACCAAGTGGATTAGTTGTCTCGATCTTTGAGGTAACCGGTCGATACAAAGTTGAAGCGCTTCAGTATAATCTTTGCTTGATAATTCGCCCTCCAATTCCTCGCTGGATTCAGCCAGAAGGTCGATTAGATCTTCGTTAAAAACCAACCGGTCTCTGCTCATTTTTCGGCGATATTTCAAGACTTCAAAACGAGCAATACCCCTAGCCCATTTCATGAAGTCAGAACCGACCTCAAACTTATCCCATTTTCTCCACATGATAACAGCTACTGCCTGAGATATTTCCTCGGTAGCATTCCAATCCATACCAGTGGAACGGACAAACGAACGGATGTGCCGTTCATTTGTAGCTAAGAGCTTTACGAAAAGTTTATCTGTATTTGAATGGGACAAAGACTTTACTGTTTTAAAATATTTTTAATTTTAGCTGGTGGAAATAAGTGATCCGCCGGCGCTGGCTGATTTGTAAATTCTCTCGATAATTTGGATATCCCGCAAGCCCATCTCACCGGACGCCTTAAAATTTTTCTCCCCCCTTTTAATAGACTGGGCAAATTCGTCTAACAGCACCCCCTGCTGGAGGGTTTGTTTCAATTTGATTTCTTTTCGGCCATGAAAGAGAGTCTTCGGGTTTGGTTTACCAGCTCCGGATTGGCCGTATGCACTACCCCATCCTTTGTTTTCGCGTGGTCCTCCCTTTATCTCGATCGAGCCATGATCTCCCAGTGTGATGCACTGATGATGGCTATGGCTGTAACTTGCCCTGCAGATCGCTTGAAAGCCATCGTCGAAAAGTAGTTCGTAACTCATTGTTTCTTCTATCCCATCAGGAAAGATATCGGGATGCACTTTACTGCTCATTCCACGAACAGATGAAGGTGTTCGCCCGCTAAGGTAGCAGGCAGCCTGTATAGGGTAAACACCCGTATCGAAGAGTGCACCACCACCTGCCATCTTGGGATCGAGTAACCATTTTTTAATTTTGTCTTTATTGGGGCCCTGCAAACCTCTTGCATACCCCCAGGAAAACTCGTAATTACCGGAGGAAATTTGGCCAAACTTATCGTTGCTGATAATTTCAGTAGCTTTGACATGGTGGGGCTCCCATTGCAGGCGATAATTCACTCCAAGTAGCACTCCTGCCTTCTTTGCTGAAGCGATCATCGCTTCACATTCACCGCTCGAGATTGCCATCGGTTTTTCAACCATTACATGCTTACCGGCTTGAGCACACTTGATTGCATACTCGGCATGCATGGCATTTGGCAGGGCGATGTGAACCATATCGATTCGATCATCCTCAGCCAGACGATCAATCTGATCGTATCCGTAAACTGCATCTTTCGGGAATTGGTATTGGCGACTCCATTCCTCACCTTTTTGCTTACTGCCCGTAACCACGCCAGCCAATCTTACATGAGCACAACTCGATACTTCTGGGGCAATACACCCGGTTGCATATCCCCCCAGACCGACAATCGCGAGGCCCAGCTTCTTATTTTTACTGGATGCTGCTTTGGTAATCAAAGGCCCTGATTGCAATGCCATAATAGCTGCCAGACCTTTTACAAAGGTACGTCGTTGGAAATTTGATTCAGAATGAGGAAACTGTAAATTATTTTTCATTTCAAACAATATACTCCCGGTTGGTCTGGAGATTGCCCATAAAAAATGATTATTGGAAGAAATTTAGACTCTTGTGGTAACACTTCCGCACTATCAATTCTACTGCATTAGAATTGAAACTTGGCAACATATGCAAAACTCCTTGTAGTCACTGCCACCCAATGGAAGTCACCACTATCATCAGTCATAAAGTCGATCGATGACGCTCGCTCGGGTAACGCAAGATGTGCTATAGACTTACCGCTTGGAGAGATAATAGATACCCCTTCTTTACCCGCTACCCATAGGTTGTTTTTGGGATCCACGGAAACCCCATCCAGACCTTTGGGAAAGGTGGCCACGAGCTCAGGAGTATCAGAAATAAGTTCGCATTCATCATTCAAAGCAAAACGGAAGAGTTTTCTTTGCTTTGAATCGCCAATGAAAAGGCTTTTTCCTGTCCGATCAAAGGCGATGCCATTTGGTAGCTGCAGGGTTTTAATCGGAGCGGTTAATTGTTTTGTTGTTGGATCATATCTAAGCACATACTGACCGGGTAATTCCTGACTTTCCAAAGGTCTCATCCGGAATAGATAATTTGGATCGGTAATCCAAATGCTTTTATCACGCGGGTGAACTCGAAAGTCGTTCGGGCGATTGATTCGTTTATCCCCCAGTCGATCCGCGAGTATTTCGTTCACCTCACCCTGTGCTGATAAGGAAACGAGTTGTCGTGTAGTCTGTGCAACTGCGTAAAAGCCCTCCTCCCCTGTTCCATTTGGTCGCACAGCACTAATTTCGGGCGTCGATTCGACCCAAAGTCGAAGTCCTCGTTTTTCGTTCCAGCGATACAATAAACCATCATGATGGGCAGCAAAGATTAGTTCAATTTGGACCGGAGCATTGAGTCCACCGGGAAACCGGACCCACTGGGCACCCTCACATCCGTTATAACTCCCCCCCAGCCTTGTCCAATTCTCACTTATCGACTTGGGTGAGTCTTCAGGTAGATTAGTTTGAATTTGGAGTGGGATGGCTCCATCTTTACCCTTGCCAAGATAAACTTCAAAAAAATTGTCGAGTGCTTGGATTGCAACTTGACGGTGCTCGTCAGCCCTTAGTAATCCATGAGGAGCTCCTGGGATTACAGTTAAACCAGTAGGGACTCCGAGACGAAATGCCTGATGACGAAAAGCATTAGCACGGGTCGACGGTTGATCGTATTCCCCGCAGATGATGGCGATGGGTGGATCATCGGGAGAAAGATGAGCGATTGGGGACTGGCTCGCGTAGTTCTCAGGAACATCGTGATAGAACCCCCCCATGAATTTTGACCAGTTTAAGACTGTTGAATTTTGGATATGCGGGGAGGTCAGATCCGTCTGTGCCCCCATGCCGACGGCTGCATTCGGGCGGGCTATTGGGTCGCCTCCATTAAAAGTTGCTGCCATCACCGCTAGGTATCCACCAGCCGATGAGCCCGTCACTCCGATCTTTGACGAATCGATACCATACTCATTGGCATTTTCTCGAAGAAAACGGATTGCTGCAAATACATCATTTAACTGAGCCGGAGCAGGTGCAACATCCGTCAGACGATAATTAGAGGACACCGCAACATAGCCCCGGACGACTAAATCTTCAGCAAGGGGATGCATAAACTTCTTTGAACCCTTTGCCCAAAATCCTCCATGCAGGCACAAAACTGCGGGTCTTTTCTTACTGTCACTCGGTCGAAATACATCGAGCACTAGCTCTCCTGTAGGGTGAGACGCGAAGGCAAGATCTTCCCATTTTTTTACTGGCGAATGAGAATTCTCTTTTGCGTTTCCATTTGAATATGCCAAAAAGCCCAAAAGCCAAAATATAATACGATCAAAAATTCTTTTCATTCTAATATTAAACTCCCGCAATCTATTGTATTGCCCAAAGAATTTCTTTTCATTGTAAAAAAGTCTATCTAAAAAAATCTTATTGATTGGGTTATTCGTATACCTAAATTTAGAATTTTCGTACAGTAAGACAGTTCAGCTTGATTATAAAAAATTCAAAAATCCTCTTCGGTTATTTACTAAATGATTGAACCATGGTTGAAATTTTACATGACAAGAATCCTCGTACTCCTTAGTTTTTTTTCCTCATTTCTCTTTGGACAAAATCCGCCCTATGATATTTCTCCAGAAGCGGAACCACCGTACTATCGGGTAAGATACGAAGCTTCCGGAAAACCTGGGGAACTCATATTTCCTGTACAATATACAATTTGGATCCCAGAAGAGGTTGAAAAACTGAAAGGCGTGGTGGTTCATCAACACGGGTGTGGAGAAGGGTCTTGCAAGTCCGGACTTACCGGTGCGTGGGATCTTCACTGGCAAGCCCTCGCCAAAAAGCATGACTGCGCCCTGCTCTCCCCAACCTATGAACAGCCTGGAAAAGCGGATTGTCAAATGTGGTGTGATCCACGAAATGGATCCGATGAGACCTTTTTAAAAAGTTTACAGGACCTGGGCAAAATGAGCGGACATCCTGAATTAAGTGAGGTGCCGTGGGTACTATGGGGACATAGTGGTGGTGGGCACTGGGTGGGAGGAATGACCATGCTCTACCCCAATCGAGTGGTCGCCTGTTGGTTACGCTCGGGGGTTCCCATGTTGGAAGCAAATCCGGAGCGACCCCAAATTAAACCGCATGATCTACCGACAGATGCCCTTCAGGTTCCAATTATGTGCAACCCGGGAACAAAAGAGGGAGTCACCGAAAAAAAAGGGAGGTTTGCACGGGTCTGGCCCAGTAATGAAACCTTCTTCAATAAAGTGAGAGCTGCAGGTGGATTAGTGGGGGTATCGATTGACCCGCTTAGTTCACACGAATGTGGAAATTCCCGTTACATGGCAATTCCCTGGATTGATACCTGCCTCTCCGCCCGTTTGCCTAAAACTTCTGGTAAAAAACTCAGACCAATGCCCACAAAAAATGCATGGCTCGCTCCCCTGTTAGGCAAAAAAGCTCAACCTATGTTAACATTTCAAGGGAACCCACTGGAAGCAGCCTGGTTACCGAATGCAAAAATTGCCCAGGCCTGGATGCAATTCGTAGAGGACACCAAGATCACAGATCCCACTCCTCCCCCACCCCCTTCGCACTTAAAAAGAAAGGGGAAGCAATTGTCCTGGAAGGCGGAAGCAGATTTGGAAAGTGGAATTTCCCACTTTCTGATTAAGCGAAATGGAAAAGTAATCGCACAGGTACCGGAGGACCCCACGAATAAATTCGGGCGTCCTTTATTTCAGGGTCTTCTTTACAGCGATACTCCAATAATGCCTCTCACAGAAATGGTTTTCATTGATGAGTCAGCAGATAGTGGGAAGAAATATAATTATCAGATTATTTCGGTTAATACTGTCGGACTAAAATCTAATTAAGGTTAGTCTGTAACCATCCTATCACTGCGTCAATCATGGGCTTCTGTCCATCCTCGGAAAAAACATGATTAGCTCCCTCGATCTCAACTAGTTTCTTGGGTTCGGATGCGAGGGAATATGCTTCACGGGAATCGTCAATTAAGACCACATCATCGGCGGTTCCGTGAACAAGAAGCCAGGGCACCGTAATCTGAACGGCTTGAGGTGCGGTGGAATGAATGCCATTCAAATCATTTTTAAAAGCAGAGGAAAGTGGACAGTCTGGCTCCTCCCACATGCAACCAGTATCAGGTGTTTCCTCCCCGAACTCAGTATCATAAAATTTTTCCGTGCTTACCATTCCGGCCAGGGAGATGAGGAATTTGATCCGTTCATCCTTTGCGGCAGCTAAGACTCCGACTGCACCCCCCATACTGTGACCGGCATAAATAGCCCGATAATTTTTCTCTTCCACCACGGATAAAACTGCCTGTAAATCTTCCACCTCTTTGGAAATCGTACACGCCCGAAAATCGCCAGCGGAATCCCCGTTACCGGCAAAAGAAAAGCGAATCACATTTATGCCGGAAGCCGAAACAGCATCAGCTAAGGCGACCACAAACGGTCTATCTTTGTTTCCGGTGACCCCGTGTCCGATGAGTAAAAGGTCACGGCAATTCGCCGAACCTTCATGAAAAGTGTAATCGAGCGTTTCCCCGAGCTTGTTTTTTATTGTTCCAAACATGAGAGCAGGCATATTCCAAGATTAGGGATATTGGCAAGTTCAGTTTATCATTTCTTTTGGCGAATTTAGCCTCCAATAAAAAAGCCGGCCACTACAGGGCCGGCTTTCTCCAAAAGAAAATAACCAATTAGGCGATTTCTGATGCGTGAAATTCCAACCAGTCGTCTAGGTTATTCAAATTAATTGCGTCCTTGGGATCCCCATCGGATAATCCGTTGGCAGACAAAA
>JGI20160J14292_10001769_pt1 | contig 17813 bp, 19 predicted proteins | sample COG_10_FD_14292 | JGI IMG/M metagenome (IMG submission 14292) | reverse complement strand
TGATGTACGCAATGTCCTCCATGTAATGTCGTTGCCGAACCGCCGCGTATTGCTTACGCCACCAACGCTGTATTTTCACGTAGTGCATTTATACAAATAGATAGTATATTTATAATATTAAAACAACTTTTTTACAGAAATTAGAGTAGTGTCCTTGTCGATATCAAATTCGCTTACAACTCGTACTTTTCCACAACGTTTTAACGTTTCGTCAAACAGATCCAAATCCAAATGCGCTTTAATCAGGTTTTTCTTTCCGGAAAACGCATAGATCTTGTAGGTGTCTGTCACTTGAGACATGGCGCCGGACCAATGCATGCGTTGCACGTGCTCGTACATCAAATTGCCCATTGTCTGGTTCATGTACTTGCTGAACAAGTAATACTTATCGCCACAATCCTCATATAGCAACAGCAGGGCGTCTCTAGGGTCCTTAGGAATGGACTTTCCGTTCAAATACCACTCTACCGCTCGTCTGCCGATGTCCACCAGAAACTGACGGTTTACGATTATTGGACCAACGCCTACTACCCATATACTAGTTTCCATTGTATAAATATATTAAAGTGTTATTATAATGTCGATAATTACTTTATTCGTCGCTCTACATATTATATTGGGGTGCGTCACTCAGATGTTACAGGGGATTATGCCCGGGGTGGTCAACGTAACTCTATTGAAAAGGTATAGTACACCTTGGATTCTTCCAAAATTTAAATACGTTCGTCTCATCTTTCTTGCTCTCATTGTATATAACTCAACCCTTCTTCATTGGAAATCGTGCTTTCTGTATTTTGCATGGTACATGCCCTCCGTTGCATGGATACACATATTTACATCTTGTCGCTTTCACACCGGTGCCAAACTATCCCTGTTTCTATCCTTGTACGCCATCTTTATCACGGTTAAGTTTCACGCTCCGATTACGACGATCGTCTGGTCCGTGTACATACTGTACATTTCGTGCTGGTACAATTGGTGCTTGCCTAAATAAACTTTAAAGATAAGGTATTGTAATTACGAACACTGTCCGGCGTCGTCATGTCTCGAAGGACCTTGAACAAAGCTTGTGGATGGATTGAAGCATTTAAACTTTTGGAGAGTACGCCTCCATGTTTCAACGCCTCCACAACGATCTCCGAACAAAACCAACGAGGGGAGAAGCCCATGCTCGTCATCGTGTACGGACCTGGCGACCAACCCGTAGGCTGTAGGAAATAAGACAAGTAATTGAAATTCTCGCCCATGTGACTCTTGCAAAATTTCAACGTCTCGTCGTACTGCTTTTGTGTACAAGACAGCGTGCGAAAACACCACTGCTTGCGACTGAAACGCTTCTGCTTTAAAAATACAGAGCCGCCATAATGAATCGAGCAGGCTTCCCCCTGAACTACATCTCCCATTTCCTTATCCTCCGACGGAAAGAACAGTTCTACATGGATTTTAGGATTGCTCTCCGAACTTGGCGAAAACTTTGCGGCAGCAGCGTTCAGCCAGTGACGCTCCATGATTTCGTCGTCATTCTCTAGGAAACATACATAAATTGGTGGCATTTTAAGGAACTATATAGTATATTTATATCATTTTTTTTATATTTCCATGTCAGAACTTGAATCATACGACATTGCGGTTTGAGACGAATCCGAACTAGAATCGTATGACTTTGCCTGTGCTGACGAATCCGAACTAGAATCGTACGACTTTGCCTGTGCCGACGAATCCGAACTTGAATCGTACGACTTTGCCGCCAACGAATCCGAATCGTATGCCATGTTCATATCCGATGTCTCCGATGTCTCCGATGTCTCCGATGTCTCCGACGTTACAGAAGCCTCCGACTCGGAGTCGTACGCCATCTTCTCTGCTTCCTTTAAAATAACATCCAATTCTTGGTCCGCTACACCCTCGTATTCAAACTCCAAATCGTCCATTTCGACGTCGCTAAACTCCAAAAAGGTTGCTCGGTCGGACTGAAGAGTAGAAGGCTGACCAACGAGGGAAATTTCTACCCCACTGTCATCTATAACGTTGTTATCTTTTAAATAAACTGATAATACAGCTCTGTCTACGGATGTGATATCCACCGTGAAGTCGGGCACAGCTTGTTTTAGGTAGTGTCTTACCTCACCGGCAGTATAACCTCCTCTTCGAGCAGTTTCTCCAGCAGCAGCCTTAATTAGACGTTTGCGTTCATAGAGAGAACTTCCGTTACTCATTGTAAAAGGTTTACTACGGTCGCCGTCTTTGTAAAGTGCCTTGTCTTCAAGCTTTGGTGAACTGAGTGGCGTGCTATTTGGCGTACTAGCTGCCGGTGGTGGTACTAGTTGTGGAGCCTGAGCCTGAGCTTGAGGCTGAGCTGCCGGAGCCGGTGGTGGTTGTGCTACTGTTGCTGGTGCTGGAGGGGGTGAAGCCAGATTGTTTCCACTTATTGGAATTAATTTGGACAGGTAGCGTTTGTATCCGCGGTAGGTGTCCCCCGCAAACACTTTCCATTCTCTGTACGCTACGCTCAGGACTCTCAATTTGAACGCCGGATTAAATTTATCCAAAGTAATAGGGGTTCCGTCTATGACATCTTTCTGTACGCCGCTCGACAGCGAGTTAAACGTGTGTATTCCATGCACGTACTGGCTAGGGACCTTTTCCCCTTTGAGGTAGCTCTGTAATTCAAAGTTGATCCTATTCTCCATCAATTGTTCGTGTGCGTATGCTCGCTTCTTAAGATCCACTAAGAAAGCTTTTAATGCCTCATATATTTTCTGGTGAACGTCGAAAGGCTGCTTGTTGTAATCTAGGTACTTCTTTAGTTCGCCGTCTGCGTTTACAGCCTCTATCTGACCCCAGTATGAATCAACGTTGTATGTGTTCGTCTGAAATGTCTCGTGAGAGAAATCCAACGTGAGTAGCGGGTTTAACACGGGAACAAGGACGCGCCTCGAGATGACCGTAGTCGGGCTTGAACTCAGGGAACCTTTTCTCGTGTCGGGATACATCTTTGCAATACCAAGCACTCGTAGTATCTTACCGGCTTGTCTTCTTTTATCTTCATCATCATTACCATCCACAAACGGGAAGAGCTTCAGGTCATCGTCCTCTGTGCCATCCGCCTTCAAGAACGGTATCCCACGATAAAACTTCTGACGATATTGATCGGTGTCGTCCTCGTTCCAATCTCTTGAAGTACCATCTGGTTTCTTTACCTGTGGCTTTTGCATCCTATCAACATAATCGTCTAAGCTAGGCATAGGTATATTAGAATCATTTTATAAATATATATATTGGTTTTTCTCTGATATATGTATATATATTCAATTGTTTTCCATCAAACGTGATGTGTAAGTGTATTAAGATTCGTAAACTAGGGCTTCCAAAGCCATCGGAGTGGCGTGTAAGCCAACCTTCAAAACATGGTAAACTTCATCGTCTCATATTCGGTGTTGTTTTGGCGGCGTTCGTAGTGTATGTGACCATGCATATATCGAGTGTAGCGGACGTTGAATATCGCGGGTCCAGACGCATGCAAAACGAGGCGTTCAAAATAACTGGCGTGGACATGATGGACGACGCGGTGCGATTGAAACATCAGACATTGTTTACAGAGATGCAGTACGCATGTGGACGAAGTTCGGACGACGTGGTGTTCGCTTTCCAATTTGACGCACAGGATACCATGATTGAGGACCATGTGTTCTACCTGTGCGACGAGCACATTGCGTTTGGAAACGCGATGGTGATGCGCGGACACGGTAAGATACAGTGTACAGAAGAATTTAATGGGGAACTCCGCCAAGTGGTTCGTCACAAGAGGGTTACGATAAAATACGTGAACATTGCGGACTGGAAGCAGTCAGAATACACGTCGAAGTCTCCCAAAGACGCCTGTACGATTCAGCATGCAATAGATGTGTTGGAAAATAATTGGGTATAAATACAGTATTAACAATTATAAAATGTCGTTGTACGCAAGCCGTAGCGCTATCGAGAAGACGATACAGATCTTTACGGAGATGCACCAGTGTAAATATTGCAACAATTGGTTTACGGAAATGGAAAACTTTGGATCCTGGACTTGTATGTACCACCCCGGTAAATACGACTACGACAGGGACATGTACACCTGTTGCGGTGAATCTCATACACGAAATGCCAACTTTGCACATAGATCATACGGTCATCTGATGACCTTCCACCCGTCCCAACGCTACGACATGGCGCCCTCCGTTAGCCAGGGATGCACTAGGTGCGACTGTGTATCAAAGAAAGAGACGATGATCTCCGATGAGAAGTGTGTCAAAGTGGAGGACGTGGCGAGTCTTATACCGTACATGGAAAATCCGTTAACTGAACGTCCCGGGCTGAAAAAGGGTCCGTTGCGCCTGGTTCGCAAGCAAGAGCGTGACTTTGCGCTTTGGAAGGTAGAGCCCTCAGACCGTTGAGACGTGTTCATAGGTTCGACGAATCAAGGCGTCCATCTTGCGAGCGGACAGTTTCCATTGGAATAAATGTACCAGTAATAATATCAGTATACTAATTACCCATAGTTTTGCTTGCAAAGAACGTTCTAACTCTATATGATCTGCCTGAAACGCCCAATACATGGTCAAATTGACACCAGTCTGAATAATAGTCTCCGTCCCTATGATACACACCGTAGTCTTTTTCGGTATGACATACTCTACCTCTGCCAGGTACATGAAATCCTTCTTCCAGCGTACCCATGTGTAGTAGGACTGTACAAGTGCTGACTTGACGGCGATGGGCACCAGCAACCATATGTTTTTTGCCTGAATGAACTGAAACATGGTCAGTAGTGCTACAAGTAGAACGGACGGCGAGTAGAACCGTGCCATGAAATCAATAACAGTGGTTTTGTTTTTCCACTTTATCAATTTCGGCACGTGATTCACATGGATGTCCATGTTTAATTAATAATGAAACAAATATATAGTAGTATAATTTGCGTATCTGTAGCATATAGATGGATTGGGCAAACATTGGCTGGGGGATACTTATCCTCGTCGTTACATTTGCCATAATTTATGTATTGTACCTGCTCATGCGAACAGCGTTTGTACGTTCGTTTACGTCCAGTCACAGCCACGTGTTTCAGCTTCTGTTGAGCACGCTTTTTATAATCGGCTTAACGACGGCGGTCTACGAAGCGTTCGGAATAAAGATTGCGGAGTCTCTCCTGTCCGGTATAGGACTTGCATTGGGACTGGCATTGCAACCATTGATGAAAAAGATGGTAGCTGGAGTAGTGTTCGATTCTACAAGCGGCGCACAGAATAAATTTATCAAGTGCGGTGATTTTGAGGGAAAAGTAACCAGCGTTGGGATGGTACATACGTGGATTAAGACCAGAGAGGGGATGGTATGTGTACATAACGATTACCTAGAGAAAAACCCACTCACTATAATAAAAGATTCCGATACCTTAGTTGAGGAGCCCCAACTTCTAAAACTGTGGTAACCGGTACGGACACCGATACGGGCACGGGCACGGGTACGGGTACGGGTACTGGTTCCAGTTTTGGCTCCTTGTACTTGGAATGAAGCAATAGGTATATTCCCGTGAATACAGAGGTTAGACTCATACTTAAAATATATATACAAAGACGGTACTCATTTTTCTGGCATACCATATTATTTTACTTAGTCCATTAATTTATACGTTAATTCCTTTATAATTTCCAGACTGACCAAGTTTTTGCTCTTAATGGCTTCTTGTACGATAATGTTGATGTACTCAATTTCTGGCTCCGTCCGACTTCTAGCAAACTCAAACAGTAGCACATTTTGTTCCAGTTCGAAGACTCGATTGTATTCTATATTTAACATTGTAGTGTCCACCAACAGGTCTGCTTTGTTGTAACCGCGTTTTCTTTTCATTTTGACTATAAATATACCCTTATATATAACATAAAATGGAAAAATCATTTGTTATCAGCAATGATAGTATGGAATTTGTCTGGAACACGTTTCACAACAGTACCATGCTACAAATGTGTCGCCAGATGCTGAATACTCATCTGTTGAACAACGGAATTGAGTTTATAAAGGGAAAGGGAAACAAACCGATGAAACTGGACGCGGAGTTGGAGGATCTGGTCGATGAGAAGTGGCTTCCATTTTGTGCCGAAGCCATAGACAGTATCCTATGCTTTGGATTTTGTCCGGTGTCGTTTGAAGGTGGCTTTCCAAGTATACTTAAACTCGGCTCCTACCGGCTCAAAGTTACCATAAAGAACAACTCGTACGACTGGAAGGTACAAGGGATGTTAGACCCGGGAAAGGACCTCACCAACTGTGAAGTATTCGACCATTACGGCATGTCTCCACGCATGGACGGTACATTGACTTCACCTGTGTCCAAAATATTGCCCAGGCTATTGTTCCTCAAAAAGCTACGAGAAACATGCATTGACATGGAACTTCGCAAGGCAAACCCGCATGTNTNCACAGAGATAAAGGAGAGCAANTCCACCGCGCACAAAGAAGGAGTGGACTATGATTTCTATGCAGATGCTGGAGCAGCGGAATCTCGAGACGACATGCAATATTCACGCAACAAATCAGCCGTGGAAATGCTCAANCGACAAAAGGAACTGTACGAAGAGTACATGGGNCGGGGGCACGCCGTCAAAGCCATGCAAAACCTGAACAACGTCGTCCAGCTGCCGATGGGACACCATGTCGTCAACCCTCAGATGACATCGGGGCGTACCGATCTGGTCAATTTGCACAAAATTATTCAAGAAGAGATATGTGCCGTGATTGGAGTGCCGAGAAGCATGATGTTTGCGGACGGGGGGAACCATAGGTCCGACAAGGAAGGAATACACGATAGCTTCATGCACACGCTCCTGTGGTACAAGAAAAAACTAGGGATCATGTTGTCCGACGTGTACAACACGCTGTACACTGAAAAGATCATGAAGTCGATTAATTTTAAGAAGGAAAAGGACCGGGGACGCGACGTCTACGAACTAAAGCGCAAACACAAGGTACAAGTGTTCTTTCCAGTCACGCCGTTTGTCCCCAATGACCAGTTGCGCAAATTGTACGAACACGGTGTCATTTCATGGGATTCATTTGCCACCTACTCCTTACGGAATGTATCGTTGCCCCTCAGTGACAAGCTGGCTAAAGCGCCCCCTAGAGACGAGCTGCTGTTTGAGAAACCAGAACCGAAGGCAGACCCTAAGGCGAAGGACCCGAACCAACCGAAGGAACCTGGAGAACCAGACAAGAAGAAGCGTAAAGTAGATGTTGTTGAACAAAATTAGATGTTGAAAAAATTTAAATAAGATGTAATTTATCGTCCGCCTGAACCGCGATCTTGTAGTCTACCTTGTTAATAAAGTGTTTCCCCTTTGTTTGTTTCATGGATACAAACAGTTCTCCCTTGTGCGACTGGTTTGTAACGGATAGAACCACCGTTTTCTCGTTGTTCTTATCAGCAGCAGCCTCCAGTGCGTTGGCGAGTTGTCCAGTTTTCAATTCCATACACGTGCTTTCCGCGTGATCTCCTTCTCGTAGCGCATTGACGCGCAACGTCAGGTTCTCACTAGTTAGCTTCGGAATCAAGTCTTCTACAGACATGACTTGCCCGTATAGTTCTTTGGTCTGGTATAGACGTTCGCCGGCGGTGGACTCCATGACGGTCTCATTCGTCTTGAACAGATCCTTTCCCTTTTTGGTAAGATCCTCAATCGCCTTGGTCTGTGCTTCACGCTGATCAAGAGTCGTGGTCTCGCTCTGACCCACGGGAATGGGGGCAACATCGACGCGTATGCTGACCTTGTTTGTGCTGGTTGCCTGCTTGGCTTCAATTTGTGTTTCCTTTTTAAATCGTACGAAAGACATGTATTATATGTATATTGTACCCAGGATATATATACGTCCTCGGGTCTGATTGGACTTAACCTTTAAAACCGAAACGAAAAATTATACGTATATTAGGTAAACCGCTATACTAGTAAAATGAACGATTCAGCCCTTACGCAACGTTATACCAATGGAATCCCCGAAGAATTGAGCGATGGGGTGCAAATGTTCAAAAAACTAAGCCAGAAACGCGGCATTACGTCCGTCAAACTCATGAGCAATTTTGGAAAAGATTTAGAACAGTCATTAAAGGCTGGTACGGACATATACAAGGGTGTCATTGTTCAAACTACACCGCATTACGAATTGTCCGTAGCAGATAAATTATGGCTTCATCCGGAACTTACCAAAGCAAGACGACTATTCAACGGCAAGTCCAATATGGACGCGTCCAAACTAGGCGAGTTCAATTCCAGTGTCGGGACGTACTCCACGTACTCTGTAGACGAATTGGGCGGGCAGAAAACAACCAATTACACGATTGAAGACACCGCGTCGAACATGAGCGCGGTCGTAAATCATTGGATGGCGTCCAGAAATACCATGCGTGACGCCTACGCGGATTTCAAGAAATCGAAACCAGCGGTACCAGAGCCTAGTCTTACCACGGAATATGTCAGCTTTTTCAAAGGGGCGTCTAGTTTCCACTACTACAACCACGCCATTAAATCAGACGGGGAAGCACTCGTGCTACAGAGCCCGCTCATGGGATACGTGAAAGTCAACCAGGAAGGGGACATTGCGTCCGACACCATGTCCGGGTTTTTAGAGGTCAACAAGCTCTCCGAAGCCCACCTGGAAAGGGCGTTCAACGACTGTTCGTGGGAAGGAAACAGTCTGGTCAACACCTTTACCATGCGCAAAGGAGAAGCCATCTCAGGGGAAGCCTTTAGGATGGTGAAGGGCGTGTACTCCAGCAACAACATCCAGAACAAACTGGACCTAGCCACCCTCTTGAAACTCACGCCGAAGAAGGAAAATATACCAGCGTCCGTTAAGTGTCACGAAAGCGCCAGAAAAGATGTCATTTCCGTAGAAGCGGGCGAGGAGATGGTACAAAAGGTCATGAAGAAACATTGGAAGACATTGATTTCGAAGAAGTACCTTGTAGACAACCAGCTCATGTTACCCAGAAAATTACTCGATACATTAGTTTAAATACATTTTTACGCCATTTCTATTGTACCAATTGCTAGACATCCTAACACTAGGAACATCCAATATTGTACCCTCTCCCACACGCGTATACCGACGCCGTTTCTCAAACACTAGCACGTCCCCACGGAGCTGAACGTTCTTGAACGTCGTCATCAGACGCGTACGCTCGTAGTTTATTCTACGGTAGTTCGCGTCCAACTGGTACTGCTTTCCAGACAACACATCGCTCATGCGGATGCACATGGCTACTAGACGCGCGAACAGGCAACGGATCTTTGGAGCATTGATAAAGTGCTCGAGCTTTGCATCTTCCAAATGATGGTACCGCTGTGTCAGGGCTGTCATCGCCTCCTCTATGTGACTGTACGCCATCGGAGTCAAGTACACCGAAGGGCACGCGAAATCGTTGTTCTGGTACCAATTGTGAAGCTTCATCATGTTTGCTTTCTTCAGATCATCCTCGTTATCGACATCCTCGTTATCGCTTCCGGCTCCTGGAGTTTCTCCGTCACTCTGCGAAAGGGTGACTCGTCTACCAGAGGTGGTCATGTACCTCTCCTGTTTAAAACTAATCGTACCATCCGGATCACGTACGCCGCCCCGAGTAGCTTCCATCTCGTCCGCGTTCCAAAATTGATGCATGTCTTGATTTGTAAAACCAGCCAACATGCACACGAATTGGTACGTCTTGTCCTTCATCATCTGACGCACTCTCTTCTCGTTTGCCGTCTCAAAGTCCGACAGCTCCTTTAGGGCGTTCTCGTCCAGGGAACCACGTAGCCAGGGGGGAACGATGTTCTTTAGTTTTAGTCCTTTAGTGTCATCTTTATCTATAAAATCCTTGAAGTGTTGTGGGTTGCCCGCTCCAACATCTTTGTCCACCGTCATGTCACCATCGCGTAAAATCTTTACACTGATTGGACTATCGTCGCTGCTACTCATTTTATCAGTACCTTGAAGATATTTATAGTTCAAATGTGTTCCTTAAATTAGTAATTTAATATATATATGTACCAGCTCTGTGTAATAAAAATATGTCACGAGTTAACAAGAATACCATTGCCAAACAAGAAGAAACCGAAGTCACCGCAGAAGATTTTTCTGTCGGGGTTAACGATAGCCAAGTTGCCTCCACTCATGCCAGACGTGTAGTTATCACGTGCACAGCCACCGCACAAGAACTCATGGAAGGGAAATCCGTGGGGATACAGAATGCCGAAGACGTGTTCAAACCAAATTACAGTGTCGAAGACCTAGACGAAGAGCAGAAAGCATCCTTTAAGAAGCTTGACCTCAGCAAGGGAATCGTTACAGGGATTAAACTCAAAGGAATCTATTCCAATTGCCCTGAAAACGTTACCCTATCTCTTAATCTTTATGACAACAAACCGCAAATTACGAACAACGAAGGCAGCCTGTACACACCACAGAGCACCGACATGGGCATGTCCCACGTCAGCGAAAATGACGGATTCATCAACCTCGTCAACGTACTTCCATACGAACGCGCCCGCCCTGATATTCCATGTTACACGCCGGCAAACGTCCTTAACAACCGATTCATCTCGGAATACGGCGGCTACACACTAGAGAAGCTGTGGGACGGTATTGTTCCGTTTAAGGGAGAAGACTACTTTTACGTAGAATCCGACCATGTTATATTGCGCGTGATCTCAAGAAATTGGGAGATGTTGGGAATCAATACGGAGCAAGAGAAGAAGCGAGAAAACAAGTATGTTAAGGTATCGCGCGACGTAGTAAACAACGTCATTAAGCAGCTGTATGAGCAGGTCATTTGCCAGATCCCGTACACTTCCTTTGATACCTTAAACGCTAAGTTTAGCGGGAACAGTGTTGAGGAAGGGACCTACAAGCTTAGCGCGGAGCTTCTTGTAGAGTACAAGTACCCGACGATGACGACGGAAAATTAAATATATTAAACTATTATAGTACGACAATTAGGACAACTACCACTCTCTTTACACCACCTTGTAATGCACTCACTATGGAAATAATGCCCACATTCCAGTTTCCTGCCCTTAATTCCTATACTTTCCATGCAAATGGTACACTTTTCCTCTCTATCTTCTACAATTATTATTTCAGGTGTTGACATTTCTATTTCTAGTTCCCGCTGTAGTTTTCGTAGTTTATACCTTAAAATCCGTATGTAAATTCTGCTATATATTTCATCCAATAGGAAACACAAACAGACAGATATTACGAAAAGAATACAAAGTGACATTGTAAATGCTATTGCGTTCTGAAGAATAAATCTAGAAATCTCATTGTGTGCTGTTAGTGCAAATACAAATATCCCTAAAGTGATACAACAATACAATGCTTTTAGTTCTGAAAAAATAGTATCTGGGTCCATTTGCTATTTCTATGTTAATTTGTTGTGCGTGATTTATAATATTAATAATTATCTTTTATACTAATTATTATTGATTGATTGACTCCGGACGGACTCTGGACGGACTCTGGACGGACTCTGGACTAACTCCGGACTCTAAACTAAGTTCGGTACTCCGGTCTTTAAAAGTAAAAGGACCTTTTTTAAAGGACCTTGAGGGCTTCGAAACTAAGGACCTTGTGAACCATGGACCATTTTAAATCTTTTATCGACAAGTATGGTATTCTCAAAGAATACGATGTTTTTAGGAAGAAAATATTGGAAAAAAAACGCGATGAACCTAAAAACTACTTGTGGCACGCCTATAGTTTGGAAAAAGATAGGGAGCCTCAAGACCAACGCCGATACGAAAATACTTTACGCTGGGAAGAATCAGATGTTGAAGATGGGGGTATAGCGTTCTGCAGGTATAAATTCAAAACACCTTCAATGAAAAGACTTTACCCGACTGGCGTAAGTACACGGTATTGGGTACCCGGGTGGGGGGTTTCTACGGAAAGTATCAAAGGATACCTGCGCGGAAAACGCGGTTGGGCAGATGATGAGGACAATGGGGATTCATGGGCTAACCATACCAACAAACTTAGTGATGAAGACGTTCGAAACTTCGAGAAAGGGCGTAACGATTGGTTGTACATTCGCGACCGTGATCGAATCCTTTCTATTCTTTATTATATTCTCGAGGACGGCTTTTTGCATGCTCTGGAATTACTATGTAGTATCAACACGCCTGAAATGACCGAAATATTGTCACAAAAGATGTATTGGGCTGAATTCGACAGCGACGAACTATATATGGACAATGTTCATAAACACTATCGTTTTTGTGAAGCAAGGATGTATACACCGCTCGAATATGTGTGCAAACACGGGCATGCCCAGGCATTTGACATTTTGGCAAATCGACTAGGGCTCACGTGGACAGACGGAATGAGAGAGCTTGCATTTATGCCACTGGCACCTCAAAATTGGGGGCTCCGCGAATGGCACTATAAAGTGGAAGCTAAAGTAAGAATACGTGCTTGTTACGCTGACTCTAACCTTTCAGACGTCCCGGTTTACTTCGAGGAATTTCTGAAACGTATGCAAGACCCCATGAGGGAACACACAGTCTATACCAAACTTATTCACAAAGAAGACCTAACGGATGATGATACAAAACGGTTTTCAAAACGAATTGTACAACTTGAGGATGGACTCTTTAGACGGTTGTTAGAGCGATATAATGATATATTCGGCTACAAATACTTTCCCGAATTGTTTAGCTCCGGTGTCGATAACGTCCGTGAGAATATTGACGCGTTTATCAAGGTACGTCCCAGCTTTTTTAAACCGATCCTCTCGCTTCTCGATATCGAATACAACTTATTTGTTGGGAGATTTGTATGGCTACAAGGCAGACTGAATGGCAACGAGAAAAGCAATTGGGAAAAGAATTTTACTTTCTTCATTGATCATCATAAGGACAATTTCTATTGTCATCTTGCATACCAGGACTTTCTAGACTACGATAAATCAAAAGATGGGATTCTAGATTTCGAACTGTCCATGATAAACTCACAACGAGGCGGCATAGGCAACTACAAAAAAAGCCCCCGTGATTTATTGAAAATGTACGACCATTGGCACGAACTTCACGAAAAAGGCGAAGCGATATACCCGGACGTCAAGAAGTACATTGACGGTATGACAGGGTTTGATGATATAACGATTGTAGACACCGGCAATTATGGAAGGGACGTGAAACCCCATATCGATGTCATGAAGAAAATGAACACTGACAGAGCTCCCCTCTGCTATTTTGGTCCTGATGGTGCCGAAAACAATATCTCCTCACCTAAATATTCTAATCATTGGTTCCTTGCAAAAAACAAAAATGGCGAGGTTGTTGCTTTCTTAGCGTACAGAATCGACACAGTCTCGTTTTACATCGCATGGGAGGCTTCGAATCCTAATTATCGTGGAAACAATAAACCGTTAAAAATTCTTGTTTTGGCAAAAGCGATTGATCAACGCGTATCTAGAATGCGATTGGACCTATGTGGAGGTCATTGGCTATCCAATCCAAGTGCGAGAAAGGTGGATTCCGCCTTTGGGTTCAGATACCTAGAAGATCCAAGTGATCAATTGGACATGTTTCTGTGTATTATTCAAGGCAGGTGGAAAGATAACTATTGCGATGAACTGGTGGGAGATGAAACGGAAAGGAAGAATGCCATTGAGACTATAAAGACTATGAATCTCTGTCCCGTCACATTTCGAAAAAAAGTTATTTTAAGTGAAGACAAGTCAGTATTAAATCTTTACAATATTATTCGAAAAAAGTTTTATCTCGAGTGGAACGGAGCTCGTGTGAAACACAAGGGTGCACAGTGGACGCCTGTCAAGGAGGATCCTCTAGACAAAAAGAAAATGATCATAGAAAAAGATGGCATTGAAAAGTCTGTCGCTATCACGGCTACATTGAAGAAAACGATGGAAATTGATTGTGAGTGTAACATGGAACTGGACGATCTGAATGTATCCCATCTGGTTCACATGTTTAATGTGGTCATGAACAGTGCTTTTCGAATAGCTACAGGAAAAGCAGAAGACCAAGGCGATATAAGTATGATTACCAACTTCAATCGAATCAACTGGGCACACCGGCGTCGAATGTCGATATACGAAAGACCGACTTTCCCGGCATCCGCCGCTTCAAGTTCGGCTCCGACTGCTTCAAGTTCGGCTCCGACTGCTTCAAGTTCGGCTCCGACTGCTTCAAGTTCGACAGTCCCGGTTATAAAGCCACGCTCCCCACCTTCGGTTCGTCAGCAGCCGGAACGAAACAACGCGTATCCCCTGACATTGACCAAAGGCTGTAAAGTCATAACAAAAGACGATAATAACATGTTTCAGGAAGCCAATGTCATCGATATTAATCTACCAACTGGTTCCCGTAAGCACACAAATTATGAGATCAAATGGAAACGTCCCGATACCAAAGGCACCACTAAACTAAAAACCAGACACAAGGTGAATAATAAGACTTACTTGTACACAGCAGAAGAGTTTGAGGATAAGTGTAAACCCTTGATGGCGGGCGTAAAAGTCATTGTTTGGCATATAAAAACTAACAAGAAACGCAAAAGAGACGAGGAACGGGTGCCAAGACGTGCTAAAATAATCGATTACAAATATCCGAATCAATACAAAGTTGAATATGAAACCGATGGAACAAGACCGGCGCCATGGTACCACAACTTTTTCGAGCCATCGATAATAGAGAGCACTTATGTAGATGTACGGCGACTTTACACTCACGAAGGGTTCGTCACAGAGGCTGGCAAAGGAACATACAAAACAGCGCGATAAATAGGACTATATAAACAACATATGTTAAAGTAAATGAAACTAATTATTCTACTACTGCTCGTAACCTCCGCACTGGCAGACATCGTAAGTGTCGAATTGATGGTGCCCCTTAAAAAATTAACAGCCTACGATTGCAAAACCGACGGACATTCCATCATTGTTAAGGAGAGCTCCTACGATGGAATTCCAATCGATAACGGTGAAACGATCTTTGACTTCCATGTCCCGGAGGGCACCGTTTGGGAAGACATTAAGTACAGGGTCAACATGCAAACACTATACATCACCCTACCCGTGCAATACCCCCACGTATACACAGTAGTTTCTATAAATGAACATAGTGTTATTGTTTAAAATAAGGGTTTGCCGCTTTTAATCTGTTTCATTCCCGCTTCGTTCAGTTTATACGGATAACGCTCGTCTCCGTCGTGAACGTAACGCCAGGTAGACTGCTTCACCTTAATTGTGTCGGTCGTACAGAACGATTCCTTCTCGTCCTTGTCCACCCAGGTTACCTTCAGTTTGTTCGCGCCCTTTCCATCCACGATCGCCTTGAACCACCGGAAAGTGCCGTTAGTCATCTTGTACTTCACTTCGATCAACCCGTGAACCGTCGGTAGTTTCGTATTCACCTTGCGAATCTTTTCCCCGTAAGACACAGACTCACGCTTCCGCTTTGTCTTGCGCTCTCTGTACATGCCGTTAAACGTATCGCGGTATTCACGAACCTTCGAGGAACCCTTCGTCATAATCATCATGTACATCGGGACAGTCTCGCGGTACTGGACCTCCTTCACCAACGTCATAGAGTGCGGAATCATCTCGTTTGCCTTCTCGATCGCGTCGCTGGTGCGCCTGCTAAATGTTACCAACAACAAACCATTTTCACGCAAACGATCCGCACAATATGCCAGATCCAGGGAAGGGGAGTAACCACTGTTGGTCGCCTCAGGGTTACCACAATAGTCCAGGTAAATTATGTCGAACGTCCCCTGAAAAGTTGGTAACACCTTGGTCGAGACACCCGCCACCGAATGAATATGTCCCCTGACAATTGCCTGTTCAACAATATTTTCGTCGTAGTTAATCACGTGGACGTGCCATGGTATCGCCCCTCCCTTTACCAGTGCGGTCGATGATAGGAGGGTTTCCGCGTCGATCACGATTGCCCTGCTCTCCTTTGTTACATATTTTGACAGGTACTGATTTACAGTACACTTCATCGTAGAGTATTGTTTCATTTCGGTTGCGTAATTCATGGTTATAATTGATAGGTGTATTTTGTACTTAAAAGTTATATACTTTTATTTAAGTTTTTAAGTTTTTAAGTTTTTAAATATTCCTACAGGAGACCGGAGACCGGAGACCGGAGACCGGAGACCGGAGACCGGAGACCGGAGACCGGTAGTGGACCTTATGTGCTCTAGTGGACCTTGTGTTCAGCGAAGCACCTTATGTGCTCTAGTGGACCCTGAAGCGAAGCATCCTGAAGTTGAAAAATTGGAAATGGTTCTATAAATAACGGTATACACACAAAGCAAAGATGCCCAAAACCAAAAAGAAACAATCCTACAAGCAAATGATGGCGGCGATCCTCAAACCAAAAACCAAACCGGAGGAGAACAAAATTGAAAAAGTGACCGGAGGCGGAGTACCCTCTAAAATAGATAAGATTTAAACACATATACCTACTGTATTACAGTTTTTATTACCACACGATGACACGCATATACTTGTACCAGGAATAAGCGTCAGCCCCGCGCTACAACTCTGAGTCTGAAAATTAGGACACGTTTCACACTGATCGCTGTAAAAATCACCGGAAAGACATGCCTCGCATGCGTCTCCCTTAAACGCCCCAATACCTCCTGGACGTACGTCTACATCACACTCACATGTACCGTCTCCCTCCAATGTATCACTACAAATTCCATGCATATTGCACTGAGCGATTCCAGATCCACCTGGACAGCTGTCACATTTCGCTCCGAACGACCCATCGGCACACTCGATACATGTCCCGTCCAACCCCATCTTACAGTTGCATGTGTCGCCGCTCCAGCTTCCCGCACAAGCGCAACTCAACCCCACGTAGATTTTGTCCGCTACGTTTTCTATACAAGTCCCATGTCCCCCACACACCGTCTCACTATAAATCCCATCGTAGCCTGGACAGGCTCGACAATCGTCCCCCTGGTAGCCAAGACTGCCACACTTACATGTGCCATCGCCATGTCTAGATTCAAGGCAGCACTGTTTGAATTCACATGTCCCCGGAAAACATTCGTCGTCCAACTCACATGCTTTGTTGTTTGTGTTGTCTCCCACCACACAGATGCCTTTGCAATTGCTGCTCTCACAATCGAACTTGTCCGAACATGTGCTTCCAGCCGGTGTACAGGTCAGCGCGTACTCGTTTGCTTCGTACCAGTTGTTATCCTTGCAAATGGCGAGCGAATCGTGTAAGGTACAGTCGGTACAAGCTTTACAGTACGGACCGAAGTGACCAACCTTACATTTGCGACAAACGAGACCGTTGATATCCTGTTGAGATTCAAATCCAAACGCGCATCGATCGCAATTGTTTCCAGTGTACCCCGGGTAACACTTGTCACAGGCTTCCCCGGTAAACCCGCGTTTGCATACGTCACAGTCCCCCGTAAATTTTTTAAATGAGAAGGCACACCGGTCGCATCGCTCACCCGCCCAGCCTACGTCGCACTCGCACAGACCAGAGCCCTGGTTGCCTTCGTCGCATTTTCCATTGACACAGTTGCACGGGATGCACGGATATTTACCGTAGTACCCGACAGGACAATTACAGTCGGTCAACTCCAACGGGTTGTTAACCACTGTAATAATACCATAGACTATAACAAAAAGACTCAAGATCATGCGCATAAATGACGGAGGTCTTAGCCAGCCAGCCGGATTCCCGTCCTTCAGTGCATGAATGTACAGTACCCCGGTCCCGAAGAGTAACGAATGACCTAGG
>JGI20160J14292_10001761_pt1 | contig 17882 bp, 14 predicted proteins | sample COG_10_FD_14292 | JGI IMG/M metagenome (IMG submission 14292) | reverse complement strand
GATCATTGGACAATCCCAGTACCTGTTTCATGCGCCAATAGAGACGAAGCTGCGGTCCGGCGATACTCTTAATCGAACGCTAGAGCCCTAAAATCGTTCACATTCGTACCAGTTGGGCCGGTAATAAAGGCATCGCCCAAAGCCTCAAAGAGGCTGTGTGTATCATTGTTGTCCAGGTATGCGTCCGGATCCAAACCGAGTGCGCGCGCCCGCGCCCAGGATGTCCCGTCACAGAAGGCACCCGCGTTGGGAGCGTTGCCGTCCTGACCGTCGGTGTCGGCAGCAAGAAACTGCCACGCCGGTACGCCGTCCAGCGCCTGCGCCATCCGCGCGGCAAACTGGACGTTTCGGCCCCCCCGTCCCTGCCCCGACACCCGCACGTCAACCTCACCCCCCATGAGCCAAACCTGCGGGCGCCCAGCAGGCCGCCTGCGGACGCGTTCAGCGAGCATGAGCGCATTGTCATCGGCAAGACCGACCTGACTGTCAGCGGTAATGGTCGCATCGAAACCGCGGGCTTGCAGGGCAACTTCTGCGGCTTTGAGCGAATGAGGACCGGAAGCGATGATGCGGAACGTGCTCGAAAGAGCAGTGGCAGCGGGGCGCTGTTTGATCCAGTGGGCAATCTCTGGCAGGCCGCCGCCAAACTGATCCAACAGGTCAAGTGCCTCCGCGCTGCCGGTAGGATTGTCCACCGTTGGACCCGAGCCGATGGCAACGGGATCATCGCCCACGACGTCTGAAATCGCCAATGTCTGCACCCGCCCCGGACACGCCAGAGCGGCCCCACCGCCAAGCAGGGGCGACAGCACACGCCGCACGGTATTGAGCGCATGGATATCCGCGCCACCGTTCAGCAGGGCTTTTGTCGCTTGCTTCAGAACATCAGGCGCCGGGCCACCTTCGGTCGCCAGCAGCAGGCTGGATGCCCCTCCAGAGAGCAAAAACAACACCTCACGCCCTGGGGGAACCGCCTGCAAGGCAGCCAGAAAAGCCGATGCAGACACGGCACCCGCTGCGTCAGGAAAGGGATGCGCCGCCGTGCGGAGTTCTAAGGAAGACAGCCGGCCATCGGTCCCGTGCGGTGCGATAACCATGCCCTGCAACTCGCCACCCCAAAGCGTCTCAACCTGCTGCGCCATGGGAATGGCGGCCTTACCAACGGCAAAAACGTACGCCAGACCCTCTGGGCGGGGCGGCAGGGTTGCCGCCATGATCTTTTCCGGGTGCGCCGCATCGACGGCGGCCCAAAACGCGCTTTCGAGGTCGGCTTTCATGGCAAACAGAGTTCCTTGTCGAGCGAGGCGTTCCAGGGCCGAGATTATTCGATCTGTGCGGTTACTTCGATCTCGACCTTCATGTCGTCGTTCAGAAGCTTGCAGACGACCATGGTTGCGGCCGGTCGGATGTCGGCGAAGTAGGAGCCCACGAGCTTAAAGACGTCTTCGCCATAGCTCTGATCGGTCACGTAGTAGTGCGCGCGTACCACCTGCTCAAGCGAAGCGCCCGCCTCGGCCAGCGCCTTCTTGATTGTTTCCATGCAGTTCCGAGCCTGCTCGGTCACGCCTTCGGGAAGGGTCATGGTTTCGTAGTCGTAGCCCGTGGTTCCAGCCACGTAGACCATGTTGCCAACGCGAACAGCTCGGGAGTAGCCCGCGACCTTTTCGAAGGGAGAACCAGTGGAAATCAATTGACGGTTAGACATGGTTTTACGGCTCCTAACCGAGTTTCTCGTTAATCAGTTTATTGACGACACCCGGGTTGGCCTGACCGCCGGTAGCCTTCATCACCTGACCCACGAACCACCCTTTAAGCTTGGGGTTCTCCTTGGCCTTTTCGACCTGGGCCGGGTTGCTAGAGATGATCTCATCCAGCGCGGCTTCGATGGCGCCTTCATCAGAAATCTGTTTCAGGCCCTGTTCATCAATAATCGTATCAGCAGATTTGCCGGTCTCGAACATGGTGGCAAACACGTCTTTGGCGGTGCGGCCGGAAATCGTGTCACTGCCTATGGCTTCGATCAGCCCACCCAGCGCGTCTGCGGACACGGGCGAATTCGACAACTCGACCCCGGCTTTATTGAGCGCACCAAACAGCTCGCCCATCACCCAGTTTGCGGCCAGCTTGGCGTCGCGACCCTCGGCCACGGCCTCAAAGAAATCGCCAGTTTCTTTCTCCGCAACCAGCACACCTGCGTCATAATTCGACAGGCCGTAGCTTGCCTCGAAACGCGCGCGCTTTTCGTCCGGGAGTTCGGGCAGGTCGGCTGCGATGGCGTCGACAAAAGCCTGATCCAGCTGCAACGGTAGCAGGTCCGGGTCAGGGAAGTAGCGGTAATCGTGCGCTTCTTCCTTGGACCGCATGGAGCGGGTTTCACCCTTGGTTGGATCGTAGAGGCGGGTTTCTTGAACCACCTGGCCGCCGCCCTCAAGCAACTCGACCTGACGCCGTGCCTCATATTCAACGGCCTGACGAATGAAGCGGACTGAGTTGACGTTCTTAGTCTCTGTCCGCGTACCCAGTTCAGTGCTGCCCATTGGGCGCACCGACACGTTAACGTCTGCCCGCATCGAGCCCTGCTCCATGTTGCCGTCGCAGGTGCCCAGATAGCGCAGGATTGAGCGCAGCTTGGTCATGTAGGCCGATGCCTCATCGCCGCCGCGAAGGTCTGGCTTTGAGACAATTTCCATGAGCGCCACGCCTGTCCGGTTCAGGTCGATGAAGGAGCGGTGCGGGTCTTGGTCGTGGATCGACTTACCGGCGTCCTGCTCCAGATGGATGCGCTCAATCCCAATCGCCCGGCTCTCGCCTTCTTCAAGATCGATGGTCAGCTCCCCTTCGCCCACGATCGGGTGGTAGAGCTGGCTGATCTGATAGCCCTGGGGCAGATCGGCGTAGAAGTAGTTCTTGCGGTCAAACACGCTGTAGAGGTTTATGGCTGCCTTTATGCCCAGGCCGGATCGGACCGCCTGGCGCACGCACACTTCGTTCAAAACCGGCAACATGCCCGGCAGAGCCGCGTCGACGAGCGCAACATTGTGGTTGGGCGCTTTGCCAAAGGTGGTTGAGGCGCCTGAGAACAGCTTGGATTCAGACAGAACCTGCGCGTGAACCTCCAAGCCGATTACAATTTCCCACTCGCCGGTCTGGCCTTTGATGGTCTGTGCCATGGAATTGCTCTCCCTTACGCCATCAGCTGTGGTGTTGCGGTGAAGTCTGCGGCGGTTTCAACCGCTTGGGCCACGCGCAGCAAACCCACTTCTTCAAACGGCTTGCCCAGCACCTGCACGCCCAGTGGCAGGCCCGCTTTGGACATGCCTACGGGGACGGAAATACCCGGAATACCGGCCATTGATGCGGGAACCGTGAAGACATCGTTCATGTACATTTCAACCCCTGTTGGCTCTTCAGTGATTCCGAAAGCGGGGCTTGGCGTGGTTGGGGTCAGGATCGCGTCCACCTGCTCAAAAGCCGATGCAAAATCCTGCGCGATGAGCGTGCGGACCTGACGAGCCTTGTTGTAGTAAGCGTCATAGAAGCCCGCCGAAAGAACATAGGCGCCGATCATGATACGGCGCTGTACTTCCTGGCCGAAGCCTTCGCCACGAGTGGTGGCGTACATTTCTTCAAGGCTGGCGAACTCCGGTAAGCCTTCGGGTGCATCCGCGCGGAAACCGTAGCGCACGCCGTCGTATCGGGCGAGGTTGGAAGAGGCCTCTGCCGGTGCCACGATGTAATAAGCCGGCAGCGCAGCGTGCGTGTGCGGCAACGAGATATCGACGATCTCTGCGCCCTCCGCCCGCAAACGGTCGGCTGTTTCCATCCAGAGCTTTTCGATTTCTTCGGGCATGCCGTCGACGCGATACTCGCGCGGGATGCCGATTTTCAGCCCCTTAACGCCGGCACCCAGCTCGGCGGTATAGTCCGGCACCGCCGTATCAACAGACGTCGTGTCCATTGGGTCATAACCCGCCATCGATCCGAGCATCAGTGCGCAGTCTTCGACCGACCGCGCCATGGGCCCCGCCTGGTCCAGCGAAGAAGCAAAGGCGACCACACCCCAGCGGGAGCAGCGGCCATAGGTCGGCTTCAAGCCGGTGATCCCACAAAACGCCGCCGGTTGGCGGATCGAGCCGCCCGTATCCGTGCCCGTTGCGCCCAGGCAAAGCCGCGCTGCAACCGCAGAGGCCGAGCCACCAGAGGAGCCACCAGGCACCAGCTGCATGTCTGGCTTTTCGCTGGACTGCCAGGGGTTCACCACATTGCCGTAATAGGAGGTGGTATTGGACGAGCCCATGGCAAATTCATCGAGGTTCAGTTTCCCGAGGAACACCGCGCCATCGCGCAAAAGATTGCTGGTCACCGTGCTTTCGTACGTCGGCCTGAAGCCTTGTAGAATCCGCGAAGCGGCGGTTGTCTGCACGCCTTCGGTACAAAACAGATCCTTGATACCCAGTGGAATCCCAAGCAGCGGTCCTTGATCCCCGGCAGCACGCTTTTTGTCGGCCTCAGCTGCAGCTTCTAGCGCCGCGTCAGGTGTCGGCGTGATGAACGCACCGAGATCCGCACGCGTATCCATGGCGTTCACGCACGATTGGGTCAGCTCAACGCTGGAGAACGAGCCCTCGGCCATGCCCTTGCGGGCCTGTGCGATGGTCATACGGTTCAGTTCACTCATGATCAGCGCCCCCTACTCAACCACTTTGGGAACGGCATAAAAATCCGTCACCCGGTCCGGTGCATTGGCGAGCACCCGCTCAGGGTAATCGCCCGCGTTGACCTCGTCCTTCCGCATGCGCGCCGTTGCGCCCACCACAGAAGTCAGCGGTTCAACATCATCGGTGTTGATCTCGTCCAGCTGCTCTACAAATCCGAGGATGGCTGAAAGCTCGCCAGCCAATCGGTCCTTGTCGTCGTCTGCAACAGTCAGTCGGGCTAGCCGCGCTGCCTGTTCCACAGTTTCTCGTGTGATGCTCATTGAGGGCGCTTTGTCTCAGGAAATGATGTCTATCTGTCTGAATTCTTGGTAGCAGCCACTATATGAGCGATCAACACAAGCCCTCCCCAAACAGGGGTCGAAGTTTCAATGAAGTCGATTTGGCTGGTATGCGTGAAGCAATCGGCACCGGCGATCGGCTGCTTGGCATCGATTTTGGTGACCGAAAAATCGGCATTGCGGTCTCGGATGGCCTTCAATCCATCGCCTCCCCCGTCGAAACGCTAATCCGAGCCAAGAAATTTGCCGCGGATGCCGCCAGCCTGACGACCATTATTGAAGAGCGCGAGATTCGCGGGATTGTGTTGGGTTGGCCGCTGCAAATGGACGGCAGTCAGGGTCCGCGCTGTCAGGCTACCATCGCCTTTGCCCGGAACCTGCGCAATCTGGCCGGGATTAACCTACCAACCCTGCTCTGGGATGAGCGCCTGACCTCTGCCATGGTCGAAAAGTTCCTCATCAACGACATGGATATGACCCGCAACAAACGCCGCAAGGTGGTGGATCAGATGGCCGCGGTTATTATCCTTCAATCCGCCTTAGATGCCCTTAAGGTTGTTCTTTAACTTATTTTTACAATCTTTTGATTGACGATTGCGGCGGGCGCGTTATGCAGAAGCATGTCGTACATGTTTTCCAGCGCGATCGAACCAGCCGAACGTGGCGGCTGGCTCCGTCTGATCCGAACCAAGCGGATCGGTCCTCATTCGTTCTGGTCTCTGATTGAGCGTTTCGGCACAGCCTTGGAAGCGTTGGAGGCACTGCCTGAGCTGTCAATTCGAGGTGGGGCAAAGAATCCGCTGACACCCTTTTCAGCCGAGCGGGCTGAACAGGAGTATCGCGGTCTCCGCGACATCGGCGGCAGTCTGATCACGGCGGCAGATACAGTATTCCCGGTCTTGCTGCGGCAAATCAACGATCCGCCACCGGTTCTCTCCATTCTGGGCAATCCTGAGCTTCTGCCTCGACCGTCGATCGCCATGGTCGGCGCGCGCAACGCTTCAACCAACGGCGCACGCTTTGCCGGCAAGCTGGCCCAGGGACTGGCGGCTGAACGCTTCAACGTGGTCTCGGGCTTGGCCCGGGGAATCGATGCTGCCGTTCATGCTGCCACGGTCAAAACCGGGACGGTTGCGGTGGTCGCGGGCGGGGTTGATGTAATTTATCCGCGTGAGCACGACGACCTGTACCGCGCCATCATTGAAGACTCGGTCGTGATCGCCGAAATGCCGTTGGGCATGCAGCCCACTGCCCGCCACTTTCCGCATCGAAACCGGATCATCGCGGGAATGAGCGCCGCGACCGTGGTTGTTGAGGCTGCCCATCGCTCTGGCTCCCTGATAACCGCGCGTTACGCTGCTGATTTCTCCCGCGANGTCTGCGCNGTACCGGGAAATCCGCTGGACCCCCGCGCCGAGGGCACAAACCAGCTGCTCAAGGANGGAGCCACGCTGGTTTGTGAGACGCAGGACATTCTCGACTGCCTGCCTTCAATCGAGGAATTACACGAGCCTGCACCCCTTGCATCACAGCCCAAAACACTCACTAAACTATCCGACGACGACGTCAGAAAAGCCCGCGACGCTTTGTTAAAAGTTCTGTCACCAACACCTTGCGCCATTGACGAACTCTACCGTGAGTGCCAATTACCCGCCCGATTGGGAGCGGCAGCTCTGGTGGAACTGGAACTCGGCGGTATAGTCGAAAGAACCGCCGGAAACATGGTTTGCCGCCTTATTTAGGCGCATCGCTTATGTTAGGCGGTGCATCGTCATTCATGTCGTAAGGGCCGGAAAAACACATGACCGTTGTTGTCGTTGAGTCCCCATCTAAGGCAAAGACTATCAACAAATACCTGGGCAAGGATTTCGAGGTTTTTGCAAGCTTCGGACATATCCGTGACCTGCCTGCAAAAGATGGTTCTGTAGACCCTGACAACGACTTCGAAATGTCTTGGTTGGTTGAATCAGACAGCAATAAGCGTCTGAAAGAAATAGAAAAAGCGCTGAAGAACCACGATCAGCTTATTCTAGCGACCGACCCCGACCGCGAGGGCGAAGCGATCTCCTGGCACATCCAGGACGAACTGGAAAAGCGCGGCAAGCTCAAGGGTAAGGACGTCCAGCGCGTCGTGTTCAACGAGATCACGAAAACGGCCGTCAAAGAGGCATTTCAGCACCCCCGCGCGGTGGATCAGGATCTGGTGGATGCCTACATGGCGCGCCGGGCTTTGGATTACCTTGTTGGCTTCAACCTGTCGCCAATCCTGTGGCGCAAGCTGCCCGGCTCGCGTTCAGCTGGTCGCGTGCAGTCGGTTGCGTTGCGGCTGATTTCTGAGCGGGAAGCGGAAATCGAAACTTTCGTGCCTGTCGAATACTGGGATGTTATTGCCACGCTCAATGACGGAAAATCCCAACGGGTTTCAGGGCGCCTGACGTACCTCAATGGGCAGAAGATAACAAAATTCTCTCTGGGCAATGAAGACGCAGCGATGGCGGCCAAGCAGGTGGTCGAAGGGGCGAGCACTCTGCGCGTGCTGGAGATCGAGCAAAAGCAGCGCCGGCAGAACCCGGCTCCGCCGTTCATCACATCCACCATGCAGCAGGAAGCCAGCCGCAAACTGGGCTTTTCCGCTGCCCACACCATGCGCGTGGCGCAGAAACTTTACGAGGGCATGGATATTGGCGGGGAAACCGTTGGTCTGATCACCTACATGCGGACCGATGGCGTTCAGCTGTCCAAAGAGGCACTCGATGGTGCGCGCGAACTGATCGCCAAGGAATACGGCACCGCCTACCTGCCGGAAAGCCCGCGCTTCTACAAATCCAAGGCCAAAAACGCCCAGGAAGCCCACGAAGCGGTGCGCCCCACCCAGCTGTCTCGAAAGCCGGCCGAACTCGAAGGCATCCTCGACCGTGATCAGATGCGGCTGTATCAGCTGATCTGGAAACGGACGATTGCCTGCCAGATGTCGGCGGCTGTGTTTGATCAGGTGGGAGTGGATATCGATGTTGACGCCGGTGCCGCACAGCTGCGTGCAACCGGTTCCGTGCTGGCCTTCGACGGCTTTATCAAGGTCTATCAGGAAGGCCGCGACGACGCCTCTGACGATGAGAGTGAGCAGCGTTTGCCGCGCCTTGAAAAGGGCCAGACCCTCAACCGTGAAACGGTGGTTGCAGACCAGCATTTCACCGCGCCGCCGCCTCGCTATACCGAAGCGACGCTGGTGAAAAAGATGGAAGAACTGGGCATTGGTCGGCCCTCGACCTACGCCTCGATCATCTCGGTTCTGCAGGACCGCGAATATGTCCGTCTGGACCAGAAGCGATTCATTCCAGCTGAGCGTGGCCGCGTGGTTGTTGCCTTCCTGTCAAACTTCTTTCGCCGCTATGTCGAATACGACTTCACCGCCGGTCTGGAAGAGCAGCTCGACGATATCTCCGGCGGTCGGTTGCAGTGGAAGCACGTTCTGACTGCCTTCTGGAGCGATTTCCATAAGCTGATCGAGGAAACAAAAGAGCTGCGCATCACCGAAGTAATCGACGTGATGGACGACGTTCTGGGGCCCCACTTCTTTCCAACCCAGAAAGAAGACGGCAGCCCCATCGACTTTGACCCGCGCGCCTGCCCCAGTTGTGGCACCGGTCGCCTATCGCTGAAGTTTGGGCGGACAGGCGGTTTTATTGGCTGCGGAAACTACCCCGATTGCCGGTTCACCGACCAGCTCACCCGTGGGACCGATAAACCACGCGAAGCGCCGAAAGAAGACACGCCCATTGGCAACGACCCCAAGACTGGTTTGGGGATTTTCCTCAAAAAAGGCCCCTACGGCTGGTACGTGCAGATCGGTACGCCCGACGATATGGAAGAAGGCAAAAAGCCCAAACGGGCTTCCCTGCCCAAGGAGCTGGAACCCTCTGAGCTGACGTATGAACGGGCTCTGGACCTCCTTGCGCTGCCCCGCGATGTCGGCGAGTACGAAGGCGAGATGATCACCGCAGGCATTGGCCGTTTTGGCCCCTTTGTCAAATTGGGCACGACCTACGCCAACATTCCTAAGGACGAAAGCGTGCTCGAAATCGGCCTGAACCGGGCTGTCGCGCTGATCGTGGAAAAGCAGGAAAAGGTGAAGGCAAAAGGCGCCCCGGGCACGGAATTGGGTATGCACCCAAGCGATGAAAAGCCGATCACGCTCAACGATGGCCGCTATGGACCTTACGTCAAGCATGGCCGCACCAACGCGACCCTTCCCAAGGATAAGGATCCGAAAAGCCTGACGCTGGAAGAGGCCATTGCGCTGATCGATGCCAAGTCCGGCAAAAAGGCTCCTGCCAAAAAAGCCGCAGCGAAGAAAACACCGGCCAAAAAGACAGCAGCGAAAAAAACCGCTAAGAAGGCAGGCTGATCGAACACGGTTTCCTTAGTTTTTTGGGGAAACCGTTGACCACCGGCTGATCAACAAGGGGCACAGGCTGCTGTCATGGCTAAATTGAACAGGGCGGACACTGGGCCGCTTGACCGCGACGCGATCCTTGAATTCATCCGTCGCCACCCTGAAAAGTCTGACAAACGCAGTATTGCCCGTGAATTCGGCATCAAGGGTGGTGCGCGAGTGTGGCTCAAGACGTTGATGAAGCAGTTGGAACGAGACGGCCTGATCGACGCGCCCAAGTCGAAGTCCCGCTGGCAGAAACAAGGGTTGCCCGCTGTTTTGCCGCTTGAAGTCCTGCCCCCTGACAGCGATGGGGATGTCATCTGTTTGCCCATTGAACGCGATTTCCGTGGAGCGCCGCCGCTGATTTATCTCGGTGCCGGCAGCCTGGAGACAGCGCCAAGTGCCGGTGACCGGGTTCTGGCCAAAATCGAATCAACGAGCGAAGGCGCTTTCCGCGCCTTGCCATTCAAAGCATTGCCGCGCCCCCGGCATGACGTTGTTATTGGCGTGGTCGAGGAGGGAAACAGCCTGCGGCCAACGGACAAACGGACAAAAACCGACTTCATCCTCAGCGCTGAAGACCGCATCAAGCTCGAAACTGGAATGCTGGTTCGGGCGGAAATTATCGGAACAGGACGGCTCGACCTGCCCAAGGCCCGTGTGATCGAGGTTCTGGGTCACCAGGGTGATGTTGGTGCCATATCCCTGATTTCCGCAGCCGAACACCGCCTGCGCCTGCATTTTCCAGAGGCTGCGATAGACGAGGCTGAAGCCGCCCAGGCTGTGCCAGAGACCGGGCGGGTTGATTATCGTGACGTGCCACTGGTGACGATTGACGGGGCAGACGCCCGTGATTTTGACGACGCCGTGTGGTCGGAAGCGCTGCCCAATGGTCAGGGCTTCAGGATTATGGTCGCCATTGCCGATGTCGCTCATTACGTTCGGCCCGGCTCGGCTTTGGATCAGGAGGCGCAGCTTCGCGGTAACTCCTGTTACTTTCCTGACCGCGTTTTGCCCATGTTGCCCGAAGCATTGTCCAACGGTTGGTGCTCACTCGTCCCGCATGAAGACCGTGGCTGTCTGGTTGCAGATATGACCATTGACATGCGGGGCAAGCTGACATCGAAACGGTTTCAGCGAGGCATAATGCGATCAGCCGCGCGACTGACCTACGAGCGTGTTGAAGACGCGCTGAGTGGCCAGCCCGACGCCGAAATCGAGCCGTTGCTCGACACGAGTTTGCGCCCTCTGAAGGCAGCCTATGAGGTACTGGCAGCGGCCCGCGAAGAGCGAGGGGCGCTCGATCTGGACGTACCAGAACGCATGATCGAGCTGTCTGAAGACAAGTCCTGCGTGGTCGATATTCGCCCGCGCGACCGCCTCCTATCGCACAAGATCATCGAAGAACTGATGATCCTCGCCAACGTCGCAGCCGCGCAGGTTCTGGAGGCCATTGAGCATTCCGTCATGTACCGGGTTCACGACCATCCCGACCCGGTCAAGCTGGAACATCTAGCCAACCTGCTGGACGGTACACCCGTGAACATCCAACGCGGAATCCGACTGACAGCGGGCAAGCTGAACGGCATTCTGAAAGGCGTTGCGGGCGAAGACTACGCTGCAATGATCAACCAAGCCGTCCTGCGCGCACAGGCCCAAGCCGTCTACGCGCCCCGCAACATCGGGCACTTTGGCTTAGGGTTGGAAAGTTATGCCCACTTCACCAGTCCGATCCGCCGCTACGCTGATCTGACGGTGCATCGGGCTCTGATCCATGCCTTTTCACTGGGGCAAGGCGGGGAAGCTCTGGGCGCGTCGCAAGCCCCCATTCCGCTCGCAGAAGCCATTTCAGACTGCGAACGAAAAGCCGCCTACGCGGAACGCAGCGCCAAAGACCGGTACCTTGCGGCCTATCACTCTGATCAGATTGGGCAGATTTTCGAGGGCAGGATCAGCAGCGTGACCAAATTTGGTTTGTTTATCGAATTGGATCGATCCGGCGCGCATGCTTTGGCGCCAATGGGGTTGTTGCCCGACGATCGCTACGACTTTGACGCAAAGTCCCTAACCCTCGAAGGACGCCGTTGGGGGCGGGTGTTTTCGGTCGCGCAGCGGGTTCAGCTGCGATTGGTTGAGGCCGATGGCCTGACGGGTTCTTTGGTGGGCGAAATCGTTGGTGAAGTGGAGCCCAGCGCATCCAGCCGTCTAATGTCCGATTCGGCTCCAGTGAACGCGTCAAATCGTCGGATTTCAAAGCAAAAGAACAGAGGAAAGCGAGGTCAGAAGCGCAAACAGCCATAAGCTAGGCTCATTTACCGCGCATAAACCCTTGGAATAGAGCCTAGCGAACCCGCACGCGCTATGATCTGTAGGTATTTTCAAGGAAATAAAGATGCCTCTGAGCCTATTTCGGTTTGGCCCCCTGCTGACATTTTGCGCGCTTGCTTTGCTGACTGCGTTTCTTTCAGCGTGTGAAGCCGGAGACGTCAACGTTCGCTCAGCGGCGCGTAATACGTCTGGCTCGAACATTACTATGCCGGATGAACTCCGTGAGGCGCTGGAAGAGGCGTTGCCGACGGGGCATTCAGGCGGCCAGCTACCAGACGCGGATGAAGCCTTTCTGTATGGCGTGGGCATTGGTGCCATTCAGGAGCTTTACGTCGAGGCCTATCATCCACGCGAAGTTGCCATGGCCGGACTGGTCAACCTGGGTGAACAGGCCAATTTTTCCCTAAAGTCGGAAAACGGTGTCACTGTCATCGATGGACCGGGCGGTTCGACCGAATTTGATGAACCCAAGGGTGACTACTACCTCGAATGGGGCCTGCATTCCGCGTTTGTGGCCTTGCACATGATCACCGCGAGTGAGCGCATTCGCCGGATGCCGCAATCGACTCGCGAGACTGAGATTTTTGAGGGCTACATGTCCCTGCTCGATGGCGTTTCACGCTATCTGCCCGCGGCAGATGCCGAGCTGTTCCGTGATGACGTGTTCGGCTTTGGCGGGATGGGAATCCTGATCGCTTACGAAGAAAACGGAATTCGCGTCCGCGAAGTCGTGCGGGGCGGTCCGGCTGAGGAATCCGGTTTAGAAGATGGCGACCTGATCACGCACGTCAACGGCCAGCGCGTGACTGGCGATATGAGCGAAGATTTGGTGCTCAGCCTCCTGCGCGGCCCGGTCGGCTCACTGGCAACCGTTTTGCTACAACGCGAAGGGCGCACGCTGCGCCGGACTGTAAGTCGCCAGATCGTCGCGCTGCCGTCGCTTCGAGGGCAGATGGTTGGCGACGTGGCGGTCATCCAAATGGCTGTTTTCTCAGAACAATCGACTGCAGAGTTTCTGGACGTTGTTCGGCGACTGCGCAAGGAAGAGCCCTCAAGCTGGCTCTTGGACCTGCGCGAAAACCCTGGCGGGCTGAAAACCGCGGCACAAGAAATCGCAGATTACGTGATTGGCCAAGGCCCAATTCTGGTTTCCGCCGGACGCGACATCGACACGAAGGATACCGTTGAAGCCAAGCCCAACGATATCCTGCTAGGCGCACCACTGCTGGTTCTGATCAATGGCAACTCTGCCAGCGCGTCAGAAATTCTGGCTTCGGCCATCCAGGATAACGGTCGAGGGATCGTCATTGGCTCAACATCGTTCGGCAAAGGTTCGATTCAGACCAGCTTCGATCTACCCAATGGCGCCATGATGACGGTTACCTCAGGAGCATTCTTCGCACCTTCGGGGGCGCCCCTGAACAAGGCAGGCGTGACGCCCAACGTTTGTTTCACCGACCGTACCGCCAAAGCCGTCATAGATGACGCGCTAACCAGTGATCCGAAGATCGCGGCATTGCGAGCCCGTTCCATCATCGCCCGCAACATGAAGGACAAGGAAACCTACCGCAGCGTTTGCCCACCTTCTGAGCGCTATACCGAGGACGATTCCGACCTCGCCTTGCAACTGGCAACCTCGCCAGAAGCCTATCAGCGCATCCTGTCCGCCAGTGCAAGCCTGTCATCCCTGCGATAGTCACGGTTGACTCAGCACAGGTTGGCATTAGGGTGCGATCCAACTTGTTGATTCTAGGAGCTCGGGGCTATGGCTAAACCCGCTAACGTGCTCATCAAAATGGTGAGCACAGCTGACACCGGTTACTTCTACGTAAAGAAGAAGAACACGCGTACGTCCACTGAAAAGCTGGAAATGCGCAAATATGATCCCGTTGCACGCAAGCACGTTGTCTTCAAAGAGTCGAAGATGAAGTAAGCGTTCCAACGAACGATGTTACGAAGAGGCGGTATCCATGATTTGGTTACCGCCTTTTTTCTTGGCCGCATAGAGTCGGGAATCGGCCTCAGCGATCAGGGCTTCAGTGGTTGAGGACCAATCGTCAGGCTCCAAGGTCACCAGACCTGCCGACGCTGAAATGGGTGTTCTATTGTCGTCAGACCCCGCGTGGCTGATGGAAGCGATGCCGTCTATGAGGCGCGCCAGAACTTTGCGTGCGTCGCCAGCGCGAGCGTTAGGCAGCACCAGCGCGAACTCATCACCACCCAACCGAATAGCTGAGTCCGAGACACGGGAATTTTGGCGTAAGCGGTCTGCAACGCTGATCAGAAATTGATCCCCGGCAAGGTGACCAAAGCTATCATTGAGACCCTTGAAGCCATCCAGGTCGAGAAGCGCCAGGGAAAGCGAGCGCCGCGACTGGCGGGCAATCTGCATCTGCACGGGCAAATGAGCCATCAAGAATCTCTTGTTGAACAGGCCGGTCAGGCTGTCAGTTATGGCCAAGTCCAACGACTGCACCAAGGCCTCCCGCGTTTGTTGCGATTGCTGATATCGGCGAACGTGTTCCTTCACCTGCAAGGTCAGCGCAAAGTCTGGATCAACCCCAAGCCAAAACGCCTGAATATCCAAACGAGACACGGTATCGCGAACCTCTGCTGGCAAGGTTGGTGCCGCAATAATGATTGGGATGTGACGGCCTATTGATGTGCTCCGGCACGCGGCAACGGCGGCCAACAGGGACTGCCAACCGCGCGTCGAAACCGCTCCCAAAACCGCCCCGCTCACACCATCGAGTTGCAAGGGCTGCCCGCAGGGTTGCAGCTTCGGCTCGAAATCAACGGAATTGAAAACGCTCAATAAGGATGCAGCAAAAGCCTGATCTTCGTGACTCAGGACCAACCCCGCGCCCAGTATAGACGCGTCGTGAACGGCGAGCATCATCGGATCAAAACCCAGAAGCCGCAGGACGCCTTCGGTCGAACCCGCGTCGTCCAATCGCCTTGCCTGCCTGATCTGTGCGGTAAGATGCAGGGTTAGGTCGTCACCGGACATGGGAAGTTCCAGATAAGCATCAGCGCCATGCTGCAAGGCTGCGGCCTTGGCCTGAGAGCTGGGAATAGGGTCGATCAACACTATAGCCTGATGGGAAAAATATTGTTTCAACCCAGCGAGCCGCGCGAGTGGCAGAGACGGACTGCGAACCAGCGCCACAACTTCGGGCGCTGTTGCACGCACAGAAGCGATATGTGCCGCCTGTTCATCCCCCGCGCAGGCGGTAACGTGAAAAAATGCCGCTTGCAGTTGTCGTTGCAGCGTCGCACCGAGCGTCGTATCTGAGTATAAAAGGTGAACGTGGCCTGACATGGCGCTCCTTGCCCTGTTAACCAAATCTTAGCGGCCCGTCGATTCAAGGTGAAGCGCTTTATGTCCAGCCTGTGCCGGACCTGCCTGACAGTCACCCCTGACACCACGCCAACCCACCGCTGTGGGGCCTGTGGCAGCCCTAGAGTGGTGCAACACGGTGAACTGGATGATCTGACACTGGCGCACATCGACTGCGATGCCTTCTATGCTGCGGTAGAGAAGCGCGACGATCCTAGCATCCGGCATAAGCCAGTCATCATAGGAGGCGGTCAGCGGGGCGTGGTGACGACTGCTTGCTACCTCGCGCGGATTCAGGGCGTGCGCTCAGCCATGCCGATGTACCGGGCGAAACAGCTTTGCCCCAAGGCGGTGATCATCAAACCCAACATGGCGAAGTACCGCGAAACCGGAATGGAAGTACGTTCCTTCTTCCGGGCGCTGACACCTGATGTTGAGCCCTTGTCAATTGATGAAGCCTTCCTCGATCTCGCCGCGGTTCAGGCGGCGAATAAACATCCCGCACGCGAACTCGCCCGCCTCGCACAGACTGTACAAGACCAGGTCGGCATCTCGATTTCTGTTGGCCTCTCATTCAACAAGCTTTTGGCCAAAATTGCTTCTGACCTCGACAAACCCGATGGTTTTGCGGTTCTGGGGCGGGCCGAAGCGTTGGATTTCCTCGCTGACAAACCCGTCAAGTTGATCTGGGGCGTCGGACCGGCGACGGCCAAGCGGATGAGCGCGTTGGGCATCACCCGGATTGCCCAACTCAGGGCCTTCCCAAAAGACGACATGGTGAACATGTTTGGCCGCTTTGGTGAGCGGCTCTATCAGTTTTGCCGCGGGGAGGATTCTCGCCGCGTTCGGGAAGACCGCGGCTCCAAGTCCGTTAGCTCCGAAACCACCCTAATGACCGATACCGGTGACCTAGCTGAATTGACGGCTGTGGTGGAGCGGCTCGCCAATCGCGTAGCTGAGCGGTTGCAAACGTATGAGTTGGAGGGCAAGCGGATCACGCTAAAGCTCAAAACCACCGACTTCGACATCCTCAGCCGAAGCCAGACCCTCGACGGCCATACAGCCGAGCCCCGCGTCCTGTTCTCCGTTGCGCAACGCCTGCTGGCCGCGGAAGTTGCCCGCGAGCCGCTGCAAACCTATCGCCTGCTGGGCATAGGCGTGGCCGGGTTTGACTAGCGCCTTGGTCGAGATCGGGCGGGACTGAGCCTCAGACCGCTTCGAGGAAGGCCTGTGACCACTGGGCATAAATTGGTGACGCATGCCCACGGGCGTGAAAACCGACGTGGCCACCTGTCTGGCAAATCACGGGCGTCAGCAGCGGATTCTTGGCCCATTTAACGCTGTTATAAGGGCGGACATCGATCCACGGATCATCGGAGGCGGTGATGACAAGGCACGGCAGCTTGGCATCGAGCACGAAGCGACGGGCTGAGTTTTGCTGATAGTAGTCGTCTGCAGAGGCGTAACCGTTAACTGGGGCGGTGAAGTTTTCATCAAACTCACCGATCGTCTTGATCCGCCTGAGGTGCGCCACTTGTTCGGGNGCCAAACCCGGCTGCTGCGGCATCTGCTTACGGATTTTATTCACCAGATAGCGGGAATAGAGGACGTTTCGGGGCCGCGCGAACCGCTTTGCTGTGGCCACCAGATCAAATGGCGCGGAGATAGACACCAGTTTGCTATGGTCAGCAGCCTCCAGAAAGTGTGCCTCACTGGCGGCCTTTAACAGCATGTTTCCACTCAAACTAATGCCAATCCAGGCGAGCTTGCCCGTGTCCGGCCGCGCCGCAAGCCTGCGAGCCATCAGAGACAGGTCCTGAGTAAATCCCGCGTGATAATTGCCGGTGCACAGGGGCCGTGAAGATCCAGCTCCGCGTAAATTCATCCGGACCACCGGATAGCCTTGATCGACGAAATGCCGGGTCAGCAGCCGCATATAACCCCGGTCAAAGTCACCCATCAGCCCATGCAGCAACACCACACTCAGCGCTTTCACCGGCGCCTTGTCTCCCTGCCCTGTGACCCGCTGTCCCGTCAGGACATCGGCCGTTCCATCATCGGTGGACATGTGCAGGTCTTCGATGAGCGTGTCGCTCAGGTCGACCCGAGGGGGTGAGAACACCGCTGACATGGTCTGCAAATCACCGCCAAACCAGGGCGCTTTTGGGCGGAATTGAGCGTTAAAGGCGAAGGTCATGGCGGTGAGCTCGAATGAGGGTCAGGAGTGTGTCTGCCGCTAACTTGGCTGGGCTCTGGCCTGCAGGCAAGGCCAAGCGCGCCAACGCCTGCTTCTGCTCCTCGATCTGTGTCGCGCGCTGTGCGGGGTCGTTTAGCAACACACCAACCGCCTCGGCCAGGCCATCGGGTTCAGCGCGGTCCTGCATCCGTTCAGGCATGACTTCGCGGTTTGCGAGAATATTGATCAAGCTGAGATGACGCAGGCTGGTTTGGCGCATGATGCGGGCGTAACTCAGCGCGGACAGCCGGTAGGTGATGACACCGGGCACTTCTGCCTGCGCCAATTCCAGCGCGACGGTCCCGGAAGCTGCCAGCGCTGTTCCGGCTTGCTCAAAGGCCCTTTGCTTGTCTTCGGCGCGAAACACGAATTCGATAGGCGTCGGCCACGCCCCCATATTCGCGGTAACAAAACCACGGGTCGTCGAAACGGTCGGGACGACACAGCGCAACCCTGAAAACCGGGGCACCAGCCGTTCTACGACAGCCCGGAACAGAGGAACCATGGCCCGTGCCTCGTTCATGCGGCTGCCCGGTAGAAGAAGCAG
>JGI20160J14292_10001739_pt1 | contig 18035 bp, 13 predicted proteins | sample COG_10_FD_14292 | JGI IMG/M metagenome (IMG submission 14292) | reverse complement strand
GTTCGAAAGTAGCTACGAAGAAACCTGCGAAAGCAGCGCCTAAAGCAGCGCCTAAAGTAGCGCCTAAAGCAGCACCGAAAGCTGCTGCTAAAGCTGCTGCTAAACCTGCCGTCAAAGCAGCGACCAAGGTCGCAGCAAAACCGGCTACGAAGACGGTGCCAAAGGCAACGTCCAAGATGCCCGCTAAAACGGTAAGGAAAGCTGCACCCGCTGGGAAAAAGGCTGCGACGCCCTCCCCCAGCAAAACGGTGAAAGCTGTCAAGGCGGTGAAAACTGTTAAGGCAGTGAAAGCAGTGGCAGCGAAAGCAGTAACGGCAAAATCGACAGTCGCAAAACCCTCAGGCGCCAAAACTGCCTCGAAAGCCCCTCCCTTGACTGCCAAAAAAGAAACCACGACCGCCAAGGTCAAAGCCACTGCTAAAACAGCGGCTGCTAACGCAACAGAGAAAAAAGCAGCGCCGGCAAAAAAGGCCGCAGCCGCTGCAACGGCTACCAAGCCAACAACCAAAACCAGCACAGCCGATAAAAAGCCAGCAGCAAAGAAAACCAGCGCAAAAGCAGGCAAAGCCGCCAAGGGTGGCAAAGGCCGCGCGTCAGATAACGACGATGTCGATCTCTCTGACATTGACGACGACGTCAATGAGCCAGAAGCCGAAACCGAAACCGCCACCGCAACTGCCAGCGACAAACCTGCGGAAAAGGTCAAGCCGTTGCGCATGAAAATTAGCAAGGCGAAAGAACGCGCACTCGCTAAAGAGTTTGGACTGGACGATACCGTCCTATCTGAAGAAGAAACCATGACCCGTCGTGCCCACTTGAAGGCACTGATGAAGCTTGGCAAGACACGGGGCTACTTGACCCATGGCGAGATCAACGACCACCTGCCCGACAAATTGGTTGAGGCTGAGACCTTAGAGGTCGTTATCTCCCTGTTGAATGACATGGGCGTCGCCGTTTACGAGCAGACCCCCGATGCGGAAACACTGCTGCTGAACAACACAAGCGGTACAGCAACCAGCGAAGAAGAAGCGGAAGAAGAAGCCGAAGCGGCCCTCTCAACTGTGGACAGCGAGTTCGGCCGTACCACGGACCCTGTGCGCATGTATATGCGCGAAATGGGTACCGTCGAATTGTTGACCCGCGAGGGCGAAATTGAGATTGCCAAGCGCATTGAGCAAGGCTTGACTGACATGGTCGAGTCCATCTCAGAGTCGCCCGCAACCATCGCCGCCATTTTTGCAATGGTCGAAGAGATTCGCGAAGACAAGGTGGTTATCTCCACGGTCGTGGACGGTTTTTCCGATGCCGATGAAAACGATGACTACGTCGCAGAAGAAGACTTCGACGAAGAGTATGACGACGACGACGGCAAAGGCGGCTCGAAGTCACTCACCAAGCTGTTGGAAAAGCTCAAAAACGAGGCACTCACCCGCTTCGACAGCATGCTTGAGAACTTCGACAAGTTGCGCAAGGCCTATGACAAGGATGGCTGGGGTTCACCCGGCTACATCAAGGCTCAAAAGGCCATCACGCAAGAGCTAATGACCATCCGCTTCACGGCGAAGACGATTGACAAGCTCAGTAACATGGTCCGCGATCAGGTGGAAACCGTGCGAGCCAAAGAGCGTCAATTACGCCGCATCTTGGTGGACAAATGTGGCCTGCCACAGGAGCAATTCATTAAGGCTTTCCCTGCTAACTTACTCAATACCAAGTGGATTGAAAAGGAAGCGGCTGCCGGCAAGTCGTGGAGTGCCATCATGGAGCGGAACATCCCGCCCGTCCAAGAGCTACAAAACGACTTAGCGTCTATGCAGGCGGTCGTTGTGGTGCCGTTGGATAAGCTGAAAAGCATTCACAAACGCATGATTCAGGGCGAGACCAATTCGCGCAGCGCCAAGCGCGAAATGATCGAGGCCAACTTGCGACTGGTGATCTCCATCGCTAAAAAATACACCAACCGCGGATTGCAATTCTTGGATCTCATCCAAGAAGGCAACATTGGTTTGATGAAGGCGGTTGATAAGTTCGAATACCGTCGTGGCTACAAGTTTTCGACCTATGCCACCTGGTGGATTCGCCAAGCGATCACGCGGTCTATCGCAGACCAAGCGCGTACCATTCGCATACCGGTGCACATGATTGAAACCATCAACAAGATGAACCGCATCAGTCGCCAGCACTTGCAAGAGTTTGGTTTTGAGCCAGACGCCAGCGTTTTGGCCGAAAAGATGGAAATTCCTGAGGACAAAATCCGCAAGATCATGAAGATCGCGAAAGAGCCGATCTCAATGGAAACGCCTATCGGTGATGACGACGACTCGCATTTGGGCGACTTCATTGAAGACACCGCTAACACCGCGCCACTAGAGGCTGCGATGCAGGCGGGCTTGCGTGATGTGGTGAAAGACATTTTGGACAGCCTAACGCCACGTGAAGCGAAAGTTCTGCGTATGCGCTTCGGTATCGAAATGTCGACTGATCACACGCTAGAAGAAGTCGGTAAGCAGTTTGACGTCACGCGCGAGCGCATTCGCCAGATCGAATCAAAGGCTGTGCGTAAGCTAAAGCACCCCAGTCGCAGCGACAAGTTGCGCAGCTTCATGGACTCTTTGTAACCAAAAAAGCTTAATGAGAAGACGCCCCGTATGGGGCGTTTTTTCCGCTCTTGAATTCTGCCAACCCACCCCCACCTACTTACTTGTAGGGGCGGTATGGCTTGTCGGTCACGCCCATCCCACGTCTTCTTAAAGTAAATTTAACGATGTCAGAATCCGAATCAAATAAGCCCAACGAAGCGCCCGACGCACCACAGGCTGGCAATGCCAGCGAACCCTCGACCCAAGACGTGTTAGCGGCGGCCCAAGCTGCCGCGCCTGCGCCTGAAGCGCCCTCGCCTGAGGCGGTCGCACCTGAGCCCTTCGTCACCCTCGAATCGCTGCAAGCCCAACTCGACGAGGCTAACGACACCGTTCTACGCGCCAAGGCCGATGTAGAAAACGCGCGTCGCCGTGCTGATGAAGAAGTGCAAAAAGCCCGCAAATTTGCGGTCGAGAGTTTCGCTGAGAGTCTCTTACCCGTGATTGACAGCCTAGAGGCCGCGCTCAGCGTTGAGCAAAGCACTGTTGAGCAAATGCGTGAAGGCGTGTCCGCCACACAAAAGCAATTGGTCAGTGCTTTGGAGCGCAACAAAGTCGTACAAATCAATCCGCCTAATGGCGAGAAATTTAATCCGCATCAGCACCAAGCCATTAGCGTCCTACCCGCAGAGCAAGAGCCCAACACCGTGGTGAGCGTGCTGCAAAAAGGCTACCTACTCGCAGACCGCGTTTTGCGCCCTGCCCTCGTAACGGTCACGGCACCCAAGTAACTCGGCGCCAGCCACTAATTTTTGTCTCTTGACCTTGAAATCTGTCAAAAGACAACGACATAAATTTCATAGTTTCAAATAACCCGCATCACCGCTACAAGCATCAGGAGTCCATCATGGGAAGAATTATCGGCATCGACTTAGGCACCACCAACAGCTGTGTGTCTGTCATGGAAGGCAACACCACACGCGTGATCGAGAACAGCGAAGGCACGCGCACGACCCCTTCTGTTATTGCGTATCAAGAGGACGGCGAGATTTTAGTGGGCGCACCAGCCAAGCGCCAAGCCGTTACCAACCCACAAAACACCATCTACGCGGTTAAGCGTCTGATTGGTCGGAAATTTAATGAGAAAGAAGTCCAAAAAGACATCGATCTCATGCCTTACAAAATCGCTAAGGCCGACAACGGCGACGCATGGGTTGAAATACGCGGCGAGAAGCTTGCTCCTCCACAAGTCAGCGCTGAGATTTTGCGCAAGATGAAGAAAACGGCTGAAGACTACCTGGGTGAAGAAGTCACTGAAGCGGTCATCACCGTGCCCGCCTACTTCAACGATGCACAGCGCCAAGCAACCAAAGATGCGGGACGTATCGCAGGCTTGGACGTAAAGCGCATTATTAACGAGCCTACCGCTGCTGCACTGGCCTTTGGCTTGGACAAGCAGGCTAAAGGCGATAGAAAAATCGCGGTCTATGACTTGGGCGGTGGTACGTTCGACGTGTCCATTATTGAGATTGCCGATGTTGACGGCGAAAAACAGTTTGAAGTGTTGTCTACCAACGGTGATACCTTCCTGGGCGGTGAAGACTTTGACCAGCGCATCATCGACTTCATCATTGCGGAGTTCAAGAAAGACCAAGGCGTCGATCTCAGCAAAGACGTATTGGCTCTGCAGCGCCTCAAAGAAGCCGCAGAAAAGGCCAAAATCGAGTTGTCCAACGGTGCACAAACCGACATCAACCTGCCGTACATCACAGCGGACGCGTCTGGTCCCAAGCACTTGAACATCAAAATGACACGTGCCAAGCTCGAAAGCTTGGTTGACGAGTTGATCGAGCGCACCATCGCACCTTGCCGCACCGCGATGAAGGATGCTGGCCTCAGCGTCAGCGACATCAACGATGTGATCTTGGTCGGCGGTATGAGCCGCATGCCCAAGGTGCAAGAAAAGGTCAAGGCCTACTTTGGTAAAGAGCCCCGTCGTGACGTCAACCCAGATGAAGCCGTTGCGGTCGGTGCGGCGATTCAAGGCCAGGTGTTGTCAGGCGACCGTAACGACGTCCTGTTGCTAGATGTCACACCATTGTCTTTAGGTATCGAAACCATGGGCGGCGTGATGAGCAAGATGATCACGAAGAACACCACCATTCCAACGAAGTTCAGCCAAGTGTTCTCGACAGCGGATGACAACCAACCAGCGGTGACCATCAAGGTCTTCCAAGGTGAGCGTGAAATTGCTACGGGCAACAAAATGTTGGGCGAGTTCAACTTAGAGGGCATCCCACCGTCACCACGTGGAACGCCACAGATTGAAGTGACATTCGATATCGACGCGAACGGCATCTTGCACGTTGGGGCCAAAGACAAAGGTACTGGCAAAGAGAACAAGATCACCATCAAAGCGAACTCTGGCTTGTCAGACGCAGAGATCGAGCAAATGGTGAAAGATGCCGAGCTAAATGCGGACGAAGACAAGAAAAAAGTCGAGATGGTTCAGGCACGCAACCAAGCAGAAACCATGATTAACAGCGTGAAGAAAAGCGTTGCCGAGCATGGGGACAAGCTGGATGAGGCTGAAAAATCTAGCATCGATGAAGCGGTGACCGCGCTAGAGGAAGCCCTCAAAGGCGACGACAAGGANGATATCGAAGCCAAGACCAACGTACTCATGACCGCCAGCCAGAAGCTGGGTGAAAAGATGTACGCCGACATGCAAAGCCAACAAGCCGAAGGTGCGCCAGAGGCGGGTAGCCAAGCCAATGACGACGACATCGTTGATGCAGAAGTCAAGGAAGTGAAGAAAGACTAATCGGTCTCCACCCGAGGTAACGTGCGCTGCACGTTTATCTAGCCAACGCCGCCCAAGTGCCTAGACGCTTGGGCGGCGATTGGCATTCAAAAGCACTTATTTTCAACTCACCTAAAAACACCTCGCGGCGACGTGGGGTATGCGGGCATTAAGTCCAAAAGACTATGGCAAAAAGAGATTTTTACGAAGTACTCGGCGTTCCAAAGAACGCCAGCGACGACGAAATAAAGAAGGCTTATCGCAAGCTCGCCATGAAATGGCACCCTGACCGCAATCAGGGGGATGCGTCTGCCGAGTCAAAGTTCAAAGAGGTGAAAGAAGCCTACGAGATGCTCTCTGACGCCGAGAAGCGCGGCGCCTACGACCAGTATGGCCATGCGGGCGTGGATCCCAATATGCGCGGCGGCGCAGGGGGCCCCGGCGGATTTGGCGATGCCTTTGGCGATATTTTCGGTGATATTTTCGGTGGCGGTCGACGGGGCGGCGGTGGCGGCGGCGGACGCCAAGTATTCCGTGGCAACGATTTGTCGTACGCAATGGACATTACGCTTGAGGAAGCCGCGGCTGGAAAAGAATCCCAGATTCGTATTCCATCATGGGATAGCTGCACCCCTTGCGATGGCACGGGCGCCAAGCCCGGCACGCAGGCCAAAACCTGCACCACGTGCCATGGTGCGGGCCAGGTGCAGATGCGCCAAGGCTTCTTTAGTGTGCAGCAGACCTGCCCACACTGCCATGGCAAAGGGAAAATCATTGCGGATCCCTGTAATACCTGCCACGGGCAAGGCCAGACCAAAACCAATAAAACGCTTGAAATTAAAATCCCTGCGGGCATCGATGATGGCATGCGTATACGCAGCACGGGCAATGGTGAGCCCGGCCAAAATGGCGGCCCTCCCGGTGACCTGTTCATTGAAATCAGGCTGCGCAAGCACGATATATTCGAACGCGATGGCGACGACCTACACTGCCAAGTCCCTGTCAACATGACCAGTGCGGCGCTCGGCGGCGAAATTGATCTGCCAACACTCGCCGGAAAAGCCACCATTGAAATTCCAGAGGGCACACAAAACGGAAAAACTTTCCGCTTGCGTGGCAAAGGGATTAAAGGGGTACGATCGAGTATTGCGGGTGATTTGTACTGCCACATCGTGACCGAGACGCCAGTCAAGCTCACCGAGCATCAGCGCAAGTTACTAAAAGAACTTGACGAATCGTTTAAGAAAAATCGCGACAAACACAGTCCCAACGGCGGTGGCTGGTTTGAGAAGGCCAAGGCATTTTTCGGCTAAGTAAATAAGGATGAACTGCCAATGAGAGACTTGTTATCACTGACCCAACCGGGGACAAGGCTATGCAAGCATCTCATTGTCAGCCTGTTGCTCGCTCAGACCGCACTACTGAACGCGCAGACGACCGCCACCGAATCGCAGGCTGAGGCTGCCGCCCCCTTACCCGCAGCCTGTGTTTCAGCGCTGCGCCAGAAAGCTAAGCGTGCGGGTGTGCAGCCGGCCTTTTTCGATAAAACCATGGCAACGGTCACCGCACGACCTGAGTTGTTGGAACGTCTGAATTATCAGCCTGAGTTCAAGTTACCCATTTGGGACTATCTAGCAACCTTGGTTGACGACGAACGCGTACTAGATGGCATCGCCATGTTGCACCAACATAGCGCTGTTCTAGAAGAAATCGCGGCGACCTACGGCGTCGACGCCGAAACCATCGTGGCTGTCTGGGGGGTTGAGAGCAATTACGGGCAGAACACGGGCGGACGCGACATCATCGAGTCGCTGAGTACCCTGAGTTGTATGGGTCGGCGTCAGACATTCTTTTCGCGCGAACTNATCGCCGCCATANAAATTTTAGAAGCGGGTGACTTTGAGCGTGAGCTGTTCAAGGGGTCATGGGCGGGTGCCTTTGGACAAACCCAGTTCATGCCCACCACTTTTCTACGCTTAGCCAAGGATGGTGACGGCGACGGCAAGCGTAACCTCATCACCAACCCCGTGGATGCCTTGGCATCTACGGCGCACTTTCTGCGAAAAGCGGGTTGGAAGGCGGGACAAGTCTGGGGTTTTGAAGTTCGCCTACCGCAATCAGGCCCGCCGGCAGCTGTTGGCCGCAAAAGCGTACGCGACCTTTCTTACTGGATCGCCCAAGGCATCGAGCGCGTCGACGGCAGCCCCTTGCTGCAAGCGCCGCTTCGCACCACCTCAGATGCCGCACTCTTGCTACCGTCTGGCCCCAAAGGCCCTGCGTTTTTGCTGCTCGGTAACTTCAAGTCCATCTACAGCTACAACGCATCGGAAAGCTACGGATTGGCCATTGCCCACTTGTCAGACCGCCTGCGCGGCGCTACGGTCTTCACAACGCCGTGGCCTACGGATGACGCGGGGCTGTCACGTCAGGAGAAAAGAGACATACAAACCTTGCTCTTGGCCCGTGGCCACGACATCGGTGCCGTAGACGGCGCACTGGGTAGCCGTTCACGCGCCGCCATTCAGCTTGAGCAACAGCGCTTAGGCCATGACGTCAGCGGGCGCGCCGGCCAAAAGCTACTGACCGCGTTGCGCCAAGAGGCCAGGCAGTAGCCGTATTTCAGGCTGACCGCGCCTGATGCCTCACAGGCTCAAACGTGCGCGCGCTGCAGCGTACTGCTGCTTCAAGCGCGCCACTAATTCAGCGGTAGTTTGTACCCGGTCGACCGCACCAATGCCTTGCCCGCAGCCCCAAATATCTTTCCAGGCCTTGGTGGCTTCACTCGAGAAGTTCATCTTGCTGGGATCGCTCTCAGGCAAGTTGTCTGGATCCAGTCCGGCGTTGCGAATACTTGGCGCCAAGTAATTGCCATGCACACCCGTAAAGAGGTTGCTGTACACAATGTCATCGCTGTTGCAGTCCACGATTGCTTGCTTGTACTCGGGCGTCGCCCGCGCCTCATCGGTCGCGATAAAAGCCGAGCCAATGTANCCGAAATCGGCCCCCATGGCTTGCGCTGCCAACACCGCATCACCGGTCGCAATAGAGCCACTCAGCGCAATGGGGCCGTTGAACCACTCACGAATCTCTTGGATAAGCGCAAATGGGCTCTTAACGCCTGCATGGCCACCCGCACCAGATGCAACGGCAATCAAACCATCCGCACCCTTTTCAATCGCCTTGTGCGCGAACTTGTTGTTGATAATGTCATGCATCACCACGCCACCATAACTGTGAGCGGCTTGATTAATTTCTTCGCGCGCACCAAGACTAGAGATGATGATCGGCACTTTGTATTTCACGCACAACGCCGTGTCGTGCTCTAAACGGTCGTTACTCTTATGCACAATTTGGTTGATGGCAAACGGAGCAGACGGCGCCTCAGGGTGGGCAAGATCATAGGCAGCCAAGGTCTCTGTAATCTCTGCCAACCAGTCATCAAGTAGCTCTTTTGGACGAGCATTCAGCGCGGGCATAGAACCCACAATGCCCGCTTGGCACTGCGCGATAACCAGTTTGGGGTTGCTGATGATAAACAGGGGCGAACCGATTACAGGAAAAGGCACGCGTGCCAAGGCGCCAGGTAAAACGCGTTGTTTGTTGTCTGTTGTCATCTTGCTCTCCAGTGGGTGAAATGAGTCGCTAACCAGTTATCTGTAGGGGGTTGGCTTTGGCGCCGTCTGCCTAGAACGCCTCAAGCGCCATGGCATTAACGCTATCGGCCCCTTGCACGATGCTGTCGCGCAAGCCTGGCACCTTAGTGAGAATGTGGTCGGCATAAAATCGGCACGTGACGCGCTTCGCTTGTAAGAAGGCATCGCCAAAGACCTCGTCCCCGCTNAANCCCTCTACTGCGAGCAANGCNCGGGCCATCTGCCAACCGGCCATCACGTTACCAGTGAGCATGAGGTAGGGCACACTACCCGCAAACGCGGCGTTNGGATTAGCGCTGGCGTTCGCTGCAATAAACTGTGCTGCCGACTGAAAGGCCTCGCGAGCCGCCTTCAGACTGCTCGCCATCGCCTGCGCATCGTCGGAGCCTACGGCCATCAGGTCAGCTTCTGTCCTAGCGATCTGCTCGGCCAATGCCAACGCTTGCGTGGCACCATCTCTCGCTGTCTTGCGCCCGACCAAGTCGTTGGCTTGAATCGCAGTGGTTCCCTCGTATATGGTCAATATTTTGGCGTCGCGGTAATACTGCGCTGCACCGGTTTCCTCAATGAAACCCATACCGCCGTGGACTTGTACGCCCAAACTGGTGACCTCCAAACTCATTTCCGTGCTGAAGCCTTTGACCAACGGCACCATGAACTCGTAAAAAGCTTTATTGGCTTGGCGCGTCTCGGCGTCTGTGTGATGGTGCGCCGCATCGAACGCGGCGGCGGCGGCGGTCGCCAATGCGCGACAGCCCTCCGTATACGCACGCATAGTCATCAGCATGCGCTTCACGTCTGGGTGATGAATGATGGGGGCTGATTGGTTCATAGAACCATCGACGGGGCGACTTTGCACGCGGTCACGCGCATAGGAAACCGCCTTCTGGTAAGCGCGATCCGCAATCGCAATCCCTTGGACACCCACGGCATAGCGTGCCGCATTCATCATGATGAACATGTATTCCAAGCCGCGGTTTTCTTGCCCAACCAAATAACCGGTTGCACCGCCCGCATCGCCAAACTGCAGCACCGCCGTCGGACTGGCCTTGATACCCAGCTTGTGCTCGATGCTGACGCAGGTCACATCGTTGCGCGCACCCAGACTGCCGTCAGCTTGGACCAGCACCTTAGGAACGACGAACAAGCTAATGCCTTTGACCCCCTCCGGAGCCCCTTCCACACGTGCCAACACCAAGTGAATGATGTTCTCTGCCATGTCATGCTCACCATAGGTGATGTAGATTTTGGTCCCAGAGATCAGGTAAGTGCCGTCCGCCTGCGGTATCGCCTTGGATCGCACCAAGGACAAGTCTGAGCCCGCTTGCGGCTCCGTTAGGTTCATGGTTCCTGTCCACTCACCGCTGATGAGTTTCGCTAAGTAGCGCTCCTTCAAGTCATCACTGGCAGCCGTTATTAGGGCCTCAATCGCGCCATCAGTCAGCAANGGGCAAAGAGCAAAGCTCAAATTGGCGGCATTCAGCATTTCACCGCANGCAGCGCCAATGACCTTAGGCAAGCCCTGACCACCGTAGGCAACCGGGTGTTGCAGCCCTTGCCATCCGCCTTGGCCGTACTGTGCGAATGCTTCCTTGAAGCCGGGCGTGGTCTTGACCGCAAAGTTATCCCAATGACTAGGCTGCTGGTCACCAATCCAATTCAGCGGCGCCACCACGCCCTCGTTGAACTTGGCGCACTCGTCCAAAACGGCCTGCGCCGTCTCAAAGCCCGCATCTTCAAACTCGGGCATACGCGCAATCGCATCAATATCAGCGACATGGCGCATGTTAAAGAGCATGTCTTGCGTCGGGGCTTTGTAGGTCATCGCATTCTCCAGTCAGTCAGTTACAGCTTTTTTTATCTACACCGCGCTGTTCGGCGGTGCATTGAGACAGAAAAAGGCGCTGACAAGCAGCGCCTTGGAGCCAGCCTCAAAGGGCTTTGGTTAGCTCGGGAACGGCGTCGAACAAGTCCGCTTCCAATCCATAGTCAGCCACCGAGAAAATAGGGGCTTCTGGGTCCTTGTTGATGGCCACAATCACCTTGCTGTCCTTCATACCAGCCAAGTGCTGAATCGCACCGCTGATGCCTGCCGCAATGTACAGCTGGGGAGCAACAATTTTCCCTGTCTGGCCAACCTGCCAATCGTTGGGTGCGTAGCCCGCATCAACCGCCGCACGGCTGGCACCGACCGCGGCACCTAGCTTATCGGCCAGCGGAATCATGACTTCCGTGAACTTCTCTTCGCTTCCCAACGCTCGTCCGCCAGAGACGATGATCTTGGCCGCCGTTAGCTCCGGACGGTCGTTGGCGGCAATTTCGCTACCCACGAATGATGACTGGCCACGACCCAGTGTCGCCGCCACCACCTCAATGCCCGCCGCACCACCCGAGGCTGCCGCGGGGTCAAAACCTGTGGTGCGCACCGTCATCACCTTGGTCGCATCACTGCTCTGAACAGTCGCAATGGCGTTACCCGCATAAATGGGGCGCTCAAAGGTATCCGGTGAAATAACCTTGGAAATGTCCGACACCTGCGCCACGTCCAAACACGCAGCTACGCGCGGTGCAATGTTCTTCCCTGAGGCCGTGGCTGGAAAAAGAATGTGGCTGTAGCCTGCGGCGAGGGCTAGCACCTGCGCTGAGACGTTTTCTGCCAGACCGTGCGCAAAGCCGGCATCATCCACATGAATCACTTTTGATACACCGGCGACCTGCGACGCAGCCGTCGCGGCGGCACCCGCCTGATCACCCGCCACCAATACATGAACATCGGCGTCACAGGCCAGCGCGGCCGTCACGGTATTTAGAGTAGCCACTTTAATGCTGGCGTTATCGTGCTCAGCGATTACTAATGCAGTCATAGGTTTCCTGAATTCGTTCGTTTGTTTGTTTAGCTCGTTACCGTCTGGATTAGCCCAGCACCTTGGCTTCGTTTTTGAGTTTGTCCACCAGTGCCGCGACATCGGCCACCTTGACACCCGCGCTGCGCTTCGCAGGCTCTTGCACAGACAGTGTCTTCAAGCGCGGTGCGACATCGACGCCCAAGTCTTCTGGCTTGAACGTATCAATGGTCTTCTTCTTCGCCTTCATGATGTTTGGCAGCGTGACGTAACGTGGCTCATTGAGACGCAAATCTGTTGTGATCACCGCTGGCAGGGTTACGCCCAAGGTCTCTAAGCCGCCGTCTACTTCGCGCGTCACGTTGGCTACTGCGCCTTGCACGTCGACCTTGCTCGCGAATGTGGCCTGCGGCCAATCGGCCAACGCCGCCAACATTTGGCCAGTCTGGTTGCTGTCATCATCAATCGCTTGCTTGCCCATGATGACCAACTGCGGGCCTTCTTTGTCGACCAGCGCCTTGAGTAATTTAGCGACGGCGAGCGGCTGCAACTCAACGTCGGTTTCCACCAAAATGGCGCGGTCGGCGCCAATTGCCATCGCCGTGCGCAGCGTCTCTGTGCACTGAGTCACACCGCATGACACCGCGATGACCTCGGTCACGACACCCTTCTCCCTCAGGCGCACGGCCTCTTCAACCGCGATTTCATCAAAGGGGTTCATGCTCATCTTCACGTTTGCGATATCCACCCCAGATCCGTCTGACTTCACACGGACCTTGACGTTGTAGTCCACAACGCGTTTAACGGGCACCAAAACCTTCATGATGAACACTCCTTCGTGAAAAAAGATGGCTTATACAAACTGTATGAAGCCCAAAAAATAGTTGAATCAACTGTACACCAATTGATATTACGTTTACGTAAACGTCAATTAAAGCCTGCGTTGATTACGGGTCTTCAATGTAAAAAAGCACGACCGTACTTTTTCGTATTATACGGATGAATCCCGCACTCAGCGCTGGTGGATGACACGTTGGGGAAATGGGATCTCTATTTGGTGGCTGCGTAAGGCCGTGAGAATCGCGATATTGACCTCCGAAAGGACGTTCATACGGCCATTCTCTGGGTCACTAATCCAAAAGCCCAGCGTAAATGCCAAGCCATCCGCCTCAAAAGCCACCAGCGAGGCACTGGGGCCGGGCTCTTCTAAGACACGCGGATGCTGGGCAGCCGCGTCGGTCAGCAAGGTGCGAACCTGCTCCACGTCACTGTCATAGCCCACCGTTACATGGGTGCTTTGCCAAATACACTTATCAGCGAGCGAGAGGTTCTCTATGCGGTTTACCAATAACATCTCGTTAGGAACCACTGACTCCCCCCCGGCTGCGGCACGAACCACGGTGTAGCGTGCCTTGATATCGGTGATGTGTCCTTCAAACCCGTCCACGCGCACCAGGTCACCAATGCGCAAACTGCGCTCCGCCAAAATAACAAAACCGCTGATGTAATTGGCGGCTAATTTCTGCAACCCAAAACCGATACCGACACCCAAACCGCCGCCCAGAACAGACAGCGCCGTCAGGTCAATACCCACCGTAGACAAGGCCAGCATCAGTCCAACAAATAGCAACACCACACGGAAGATGTTGCTAATCGCCTTACGAACGGACAACTCCGCACCAACGCTATTGGCCAGCAGCCGTGTTTCAATCGCCGCCGATAACCAAAGCGCGATGATAAAAACCCCAATCGCGCCGAATAAACCGCTTAACAGCATCTTCAGTGACACGGTGTCCTTGCCTATTAGCCATTGCACGTTGTCCAACTCGGCAATCACCACCGACGCAATACCGCTAAACCAAGCCACCACGCACAGCCAGACCAGCCACACAATGAGGGTGCGAACCGACGCAAACCACGGCGTGCTTTTAAAGGCAAGGCCAACCCCTTTAATTAATAGGTTGACCACCAACAAAGCCAAAGCGACGGGGAAAGCCACCCGNAACGCGAGCGTGCCGTAGCCAAATTGAGTCATGGCAATGCGCAAGCCAAACAGCAGCAGNAGCCAAANNAGGGGGAATAGCAGNCCGTCNGTAATGCGCGCGCCGAGTAGCCATGCNAACTCGNTAGGCGGCCACTTNAGGGCACTGCGCGCNAACTTCAACGCCGACAANGCNCACAGCGCCAGTATCAGAGCCCCGAAGATACCGACCCACAAGCCCGTTTGAGCGGCGACCTGTTGCCAACCCGCGGTATCTGTGAGCGCGGGCAAAAGAATATGAGAGGCGGTGGGTACGAGCGTATCGGTCATGGTCATTGATCTGAAAAAGGTGTCCTATTCTGCTACGAATTCAGTACGATCGGCCGATCTGCATTAACCCAAATCAACTAATACCCGAAGATGTGACGCCACACTTTTGGCCAACGCCTGCAGGTGATAGCCCCCCTCCAGACAACTCACGATACGGCCATGCGCATGGGTATCGGCCACCGCGCACAACTGCGCCGTGATCCAAGCGTAGTCACTCTCCAGCAAACCCAATTGCGCGATCTCATCGTCACGGTGGGCATCGAAGCCTGCACTGATCAAAATAAGTTCTGGGCGAAAAGCGGCCAGTCGTGGCAACCAACTATTGCTNACAATGGCGCGCACGTCCGCCGCGCTCGTATGGGCCGGTACGGGCGTATTGTGCATATTTTTGGCACCTGAGGCGTCGGTATTCGGATAGAACGGAGACTGATAAAAACTCATCATCTCGATACGTTCGTCCCCGGCAACAATGTCCTCGGTACCGTTGCCATGGTGGACATCAAAGTCAACAATCGCAACACGCGACAACCCACGGTTTACGACCGCATGCTTGGCCGCCAGTGCCACGTTACTGAACACGCAGAAGCCCATAGCGGCATCGCGCGTGGCGTGATGCCCAGGTGGGCGAACGCCGCAAAACGCATGACGCAAGCGCGCATCCAATACCGCATCGACAGCAGCAACGGCTGCACCTGCCGCTCGCGACGCAGCCGCCCACGTGTGCGCATTCATACGGGTATCCGGGTCCAGTTCAATCCAAGGGGGTGCCCGCCCGTCCGCCAGGCTCAAACGTGCCGCTTGCGCCTTCACATGCGCAACATACGCTGGCGTATGCGCCAACAAAAGCTGACGCTCCTCAATAGCGGGCGCCTCTTCATACGCCAACAGATCGCGCAAGCCCTCGGCCTGCAGGCGCTCTGCGATGGCATCCAAGCGCTCTGGACACTCCGGGTGTCCTGCGCCCATGTTGTGCAGGCTACATTCTGCGTGGAAGAAAAACCCAGTCGCGTGCGGGGAGGTGCTGGTCATATGGACAAATTAAAGGGCAAAATCAAGGGTGAAAACAGCTTAGCATGACGACCACCGTAGCCCCTATACCCACCGCCGACGCCAGCGTAAGCCTGCGCAGAAGCCTCGCTGTCGCCGCCAGCTTGGTTTTGCTTGCAACGCACGCATTAGCAGCGCGCAGCGATCGATATCGCGACCATGCCCCCGCCATGGCGTTCGCGCAGCAATGGGCGACCGACAACCAGCAGCCAGTCGACGAAATTCAGGCCGTTGTGGGCAAAGCCAAACGGCTAAAGCGCGTCATCAAGTTAGTCAGCCCAGCACCCAAAACCTTTCAAAAAGATTGGTTTAGCTACCGACAACGTTTTGTAGAGCCCATCCGAATCAAGGCAGGTCAGCGCTTCTGGGCCCGCAACCGCGCCACACTCAAACTGGCGGAAGCGCAATTTGGCGTGCCCGCGTGGCTGGTGGTCGGCGTTATCGGTGTGGAGACCCTTTACGGGCGATATGCAGGCAAAGTACCCACGCTTGATGCGCTCGCCACCTTGGCATTTGATTTCCCGGAGAGCCACCCGAGAGCCGCCGCGCGCAGCGCTTTCTTTCGTGATGAGCTGGGCCACTTTTTAACGCTCAGCCGCAGCAGCAGCACCCCCATTGAGGCGTGGCGTGGCAGTTACGCGGGGGCACTCGGCATCCCGCAATTCATGCCGTCTAGCTGGAAAAAATACGCCATTGACTTTGATGGGGACGGCATCGTTGACTTAAAAAATAGTGAGGCCGATGCCATTGGATCAGTTGCCAATTATTTTGCCGAGTTCGGCTGGCAGCGAGACATGCCCACGCACTTTCCTGTGACCCTGAAAGCCAAGGGTAAGCCACTCAAACAGCTACTTGAGCCCGATATCATTCCGAGCTTTCAACCCAGTGAGATGCACGCCTTGGGTGGCCAACTTGGCGCAAAGGCAAAACAACACCCTGGCCTACTCGCGCTGGTAAAGCTTGAAAATGCAGGCAAGCGCCGCGACACCTTCATCGCGGGCACACAAAATTTTTACGTAATCACCCGATACAACTGGAGCAGCTACTACGCGCTCGCAGTCATCAAGTTGGGCGAAGCCGTGCAGCGGAAAATGCCGAAGACACCTAAATACNACANCGCGTTAAATTAGCNCAACAAATGCCCCGTCTTCACAAAAATAGTGCACCCCTCTTTGCTAAAGGGCTGATGCATGCTCATGTGCGGACTTCTTATCCATGAGCCTGTGGGATAGCGCCCATGCTCATCTTCAAACACGCCACTGACCACGAAGATTTCTTCACCACCATAGTGCCTGTGCGGATTGAAATAGGTTTCAGGAGCCCAACGCACTAACGTCGAGCCGCTACCCTGCCGCATCAGTGGCATCACGTGCAAGCCCGGCACCATGCCTCGGTGCCACACATCGGTTGTCGTATCTAAAACCTCACGCTCTATTTGGTCAGAACCAAGGTGGCGTAACTTGACGAACAGCGTACAGCCCGTTTTGCTGTGGGGCGCATGGGAGGAGCCGGGCGGGTTCATCATGTACGTGCCAGCAGGATAGTCGCCGGTCTCATCACTGAACACCCCGTCTAACACCAAGATCTCTTCACCAAACTCATGGCTATGGGTTTGAAACGCAGATCCGGGCTGATAACGAACGATAGACGTGGCCTTGGCCACCTCGCCGCCTGTGCGCTCAAGCATTCGCCTCTCAACCCCGGATGCAGGACTGGGAACCCACGGTAACTCGTGGTGGTTAATCACGATGCGCTCGTTGTAATCTGCGTTGATATCCATTGATGCCACTTCTGAAAATTTTAAAGATCCACCAAAGCATAGCAAGTTCGTGTGATGGCCCTGCTACCTTACGACTTGACCCCTCAAAGCGGGCTATCTAGTTAGCTAATAAGACGCGAGAACCCTCAGTTCGCCCAACTGTTATCCTGCACCATGAACCCACTGAGCCCCAAAAAACTGCTGTTAACCAAATGGACAGCGGTGACGCCCGTTGCCAAACAAAAGCATTTTTTGGTCATCCGGGTCATACCGCCGACCTTACCCACCGACCCCATTGAGTTGGTGGAGATTGAGGCGGCTTACTCCAAAGCCACGCAAATCATTGCCTGGCGCGATCTGCGCGACGACGCCGTTTGGCGGCAGGGCTGGGTGTGAGCGTCTAAATTTACCGCTCATCACGGCTGTTGCCACTGACGCCGTGCCACGACCCGCTCGCAACGTAACTGCGTAGGCGCATCACTGCGCCAATACGCTGCACCGCAGCGTGCGCTGTCAACCCACCGTAAGCCCCAGCGCGGTATCGCCGCATCCCATCGGGCACGCACGGTCGCTGCCGGATGTCCGTACTGGTTGCGATAGCCCGCCTGCGCAATGACGAACCGAGGCCGCAACGCCTCTAACCACGCCTGCCCGTTGGAACTATGACTGCCGTGGTGCCCCGCCAAAACAACGGTCACGCCCGCNCTTTCTCCCAAGGCCGTGGGCTGCGCAGCCCTCGCCATACCTCGAATGACAGCGACCTCCTCGCGCAGCCCCATGTCACCCAGCCCCATGTCACCCGTTAGCCACGCGGTGTGCGCTCCGACACGAATACGCAAGACACACGACAACGCATTGCGCCGCCTCGGCTTGTCGGGCAACCACTGGCTCCCATCCGCATGTGTCAACACGCCCTGTTGTGGCTGCACGATGTCGAACAGCACACCGTCCCAAAGCCAATGCACGCCGGCCTCACAAGGCGTCCAGTCTTGTGCAGGTGCTTGTGCAGGTGTTTGTGTTTGTGCGATCGGCTTGGCATT
>JGI20160J14292_10001689_pt1 | contig 18299 bp, 15 predicted proteins | sample COG_10_FD_14292 | JGI IMG/M metagenome (IMG submission 14292) | reverse complement strand
GTATCAATCATTTGATGTGTCGTAGATAATTTTAGTGGATAAATGTAACGACTACCAACTAAAGAAATATTACCCAAAAATTTACCAAATCGGGGTAGCAACGCATCAAGATATTCATCATTTTTTAAATTATGAATAACTGAAGCTGTTTCAGATTTTTCGGTCCAAACAATGCCACTGCGATTTCCAGTGAGTGGCAGTATGGCCAATGGGCCAGCTGGCAAAAAGTGTTGATATGCAATGCTATTGTGAGGTTTTTCATGTTCGACTGCACAAACTAAAGACGATTGCCCGTAATCCCAGCCTATCCGATGTATTCCAGCTGCTGCGCTGTTCTTGAATTCTGACCATCAGCGCCAACTAAAATGGAAGTAGAGAGTGAGGTTTCATTATTTAACTCAACGATCGCGTTTGGTCCGTTAAGTGTTTGTTTTACAATTTCTACTTCAGGGAAATAGGCCACGTTTGTTCGGCTAAGGACTTTAATAGGGCGTGCCTTAGGTGGCGATCTTCCACAACAAAACCCATTGGGCCATCATTAAAATCTCTCTTGTTAAAGTGCATTGCAAAAGGTGAGGGTTTTTCATCAATAGAACCGTCTGTAACTTTTATTTCAAGCATTGGCTGAGCTTTAGAGTTTAAGTTAGGCCATACATTAAGAGCTGACAGCATTTTCTTACTAGCTGAAGATAGTGCATAAGACCTACCAGTAAAATCACTGCTAGAGAGTGTTTCTCGTGCCTGTTTGTCAATTATAGCTACACTTATTCCAGCATGATTTAATGCTAGAGCTAACGTAATACCATTAAGGCCACCGCCAGAGATGATAACTTCATAATCCATATTACTGACATGATGTAGCTAAGAGATGTTGTCGAGGGGTTAAGACACCGTTAGTTTGTAAATAAACAGGGGAGGTCGAGCAATGGAACGATGGTTGGAAATGAGCGCTGCAGCCCTTGGTCGAGAGATTGGCAAGGGTAATATTAATCCTATAGCCTTGACCCAAAGATATTTGGATGCAATTCACGCGCATCCATTTAAAGATAGAATCTACACGGTCGTCACAGATGAACGCGCCCTGCTAGAGGCTACAGCAGCTGCCGAACGTTCAGCTAGCGGTCAACGCAAATCTGCCTTGGACGGTGTTCCAGTTTCTTGGAAGGATTTATTTGATAGTGCAGGTACGGCTACTGAGGCGGGTAGCTTGCTGCTGAAGGGACGCATCCCCGAGGTGGACTGTGAAGTTCTGAAAACTGCAACTTCCCTTGGCCTGGTGTGTCTTGGCAAAACGCATATGTCTGAATTAGCGTTTTCGGGTCTTGGCTATAATCCTAAAACGGCAACTGCGCCTTGTGTAAATGATCACTCAGCTGTTTCAGGAGGTTCTTCCTCGGGTGCCGCCGCATCTGTTGCATTTGGATTAGCAGCCTTGGCTATTGGGTCAGACACCGGTGGATCGGTTAGGGTGCCAGCTGCTTGGAACGATTTAGTTGGGCTCAAGACTACAAGTGGCCGACTGTCTTTAAGCGGCGTGGTGCCGCTATGTGCTCGCTTTGATACTATAGGACCTCTCTGTCGTTCAGTTGAAGATGCCTCGCTTGCGTTGGCATCTTTAGAGGGTGCTCGCCCTGTAGATTTAACTAACTTTAAATTAGAGGGTTGCCGTTTTGCAGTTTGTGATACGGCTGGATTTGATGATATCCGAGAGGGACCGCAAGAAGGGTTTAGTAATGCTATACATAGATTGAAGGCAATGGGTGCGGTGGTTGAAAACCTTGAACTCCCCCAAGTGCAAGAAGCCCTGGACCTCACTGGCGTCCTGTTTACACCTGAGGCTTATGGAACCTGGAAAGATCAAATTGAGCTCAAACCTGAATTGATGTTTGAAGAAATACTTCTGCGGTTTCGCAGTGGGGCTAATATTTTAGCACCTGACTACGTAGCAGGTTGGCAAAAGTTGGATCAATTGCGAGCTGATTATTACGATGCTACATCAGGTTATGATGCCATATTAATGCCTAGTTCACCAATTTTGCCACCTAATATCAATCGTCTATCTCAAGACCATGAATATTATGTCAATGAGAACCTGCTGGCGCTGCGAAATACCCGTATCGGCAATCTACTCGGAGCTTGTGCCTTAACATTGCCTACTGGCATCCCCTCCTGCGGCTTGATGATCGTATGTCCTCCAATGCAAGAGCATCGCCTTTTAAGGCTTGGAGCAGGAGTTGAAAATGCTTTGGCATGAATTTACTTCAGATTTTCTGTGGCAGTTAAGCTAGCCTAACGATCCTGACGAAGAGGAACTAATATATGATACCTACCCGATTTGACTTGCTCCCAACCGCTACTTGGCCTCGCTTGCGCACTCTCCTGGATTGTCATGCCCCCGGGGGGGATGTCATTAACATGACTATTGGTGAGCCAAAGCATAAGTTTCCTGATTGGGTTGTGCCTGCCCTTGTGGATGCATCTTCAGGATTTAATAACTATCCTGATAATTATGGCACGGAACAACTGCGCAGAAGTATCTGTGGGTTTCTTAAGCGACGATATCGGGTGTCCATGGATCCAGATAATCAGGTAATGGTTCTTAACGGAACGCGGGAAGGCCTGTTTAACGCAGTTGTTGCACTTTGCCCAACAGGCTCAAAAATTTTTATCCCAAATCCATTCTATCAAGTCTACACCGTAGCTGCTATGGCGGTTGGCGCCCAATCGGTCTACCTACCAGCAAGCGCTGAATCAGGCTTTCTCCCTAACTTAGATCACCTTACACCGTCTGAACTAAATGAAGCATCAGCATTCTTCCTTTGCTCACCCGCCAATCCACAGGGTGTGATAGCTGACGTAGATTATTGGACCCGTCTGCTTCGACTGGCTGAGACTTATGATTTTAAAATTTTTGCAGATGAATGTTACAGCGAAATCTATCGTAGTGCGCCACCACCTGGGGCTTTAGAGGTTGCTGCTGAAATTGGCGCTGATCCGGAACGTGTGGTTGCCTTCCACTCACTATCCAAGCGCTCAAACTTACCTGGCTTGCGGTCTGGATTTGTAGCGTCTGGGTCGAGGAACATAGCCCAGATTAAGCAGCTACGAGCTTATGCAGGTTGCCCGGTAGCTGGCCCCATACAGGATGTTTCTGCTAAAGTGTGGGCTGATGAAGAGCATGTTGTTGCTAACAGGCAACTATATTGTGACAAGTTTGAGGCGTCTGACCACATTTTTGCCGGTATTGATGCATATAATTCACCTCTGGCTGGGTTTTTCTTGTGGTTACCTGTCGAAGATGATCAAATGGCAACATTAAAACTTTGGACTGAAAAAGGGGTGCGGGTGCTACCAGGATCATACTTGGGGCAAATCGCAAACGAGCAGAACCCTGGGTCCGGTTACGTCCGAGTTGCTTTAGTGGCTCCAAAAGAAGAAACGCAGCGTGGATTAACTATTATCCGTGACTGTTTGTATAAATGATGTTGAGGTTTACATGGCATATCCAACCCGCGGGCGTGATCCGCTTTTGGACGCTACAACGCAGGCTTTTTTAGAGAAGCGAGGCGTTGAAGCTCTTGGTTTAATTTTTATTCTTGTAGGTGTGTTTTTAACACTTACGTTGGCAAGCTATTCGCCGGAGGATTCGGCATGGATGAGCTCGGGTGGCCGCGAGATTGGTAACCTTTTTGGCCAACTAGGTGCCACGGTTACGGCGCCCTTGATGAAAATTATGGGCCTTGGCAGTTGGAGCATTCCGTTTCTTTTTGTTGTGTGGGGCATGCGTTTAATTACCCATATTGGTGCAGAGCGCATGTTAATTCGTCTTATTTACGCACCAATTTTTTGGGCACTGTGTTCCCTGTATCTAGCCACCGTAACACCACATGCTGATTGGGTTCACAATTTTTCTATGGGTGGTCTTTTTGGTGATACTGTTCTCTATATAATACTACAATTATTGCCTGGCTCGGCTGCTTTGGGCGCAAATGTTATTGCAGTTATTCTTGGGCTACTTGTAATTCTTCTAGCTTATTACGTAACCGGCCTGGTGTTTTCTGAGTTAAAATTGGGCTTTAAGACAATCGGCTTGGGAGTTAGTAAATCACTTTTTTTTACTGGGAGGCTAATCGGATCAGGTATGTGGCGTGGAGTTATTACTGTGAAAAACCGCCGCAAGGTAAGAGATACACCACTTAANTTGGAGCCTTCGCCGATAAGGAACTCAGNTATAGANCCTACATCTTCTGGGCTAAAAGTANACGGTAACCTTGATCCGCTGCGCTCACCGCCGTTGGATCGAGCCCCAATATCAAAATCTTTCTTTTCGCGAGTGCCTGAACTATTAAAATTATCGAATGGGCAGGCTGAAAAGCCTATTCTGGGCTCTGATGTTTCCAACCAAGTGGAGGATATACAGCAAGACCGTATTCGGAATAAAATTGCGGCTGTTATTCAGCTACGGACACCACAAGTCAGTTTAGAAAGTGATCCAAAACCAATATTAGTTACGCCAAAAGTTGGGCGGCCAACGGGACCAGTACCGATGCTGCTTCAATCAGATCTTGAAGTGCAGCGTGAAGATAACCCCATAGATAGTTTTGGTGATGACCTTCTAGATACTGAATTAATGCCCCCGAACCATAATACGGAGCAGTTAGATAGTAATATTGTTAGGCCGGTCGTACAGCACTCTATAAAAAAGCCTATTCAGCCATCATCCCAGGCTATTGATGAAGCTAACCCAAAATTGCAATTTGAGGCGAAAGATTCTGAACAAACTTATGAAAAGCCACCGTTGGGGCTTTTGATGAACCCTACTGCAATACAGCGCCACGTACTGAGTGATGACGCATTAGAGAGTAATGCCCGTATGCTTGAAAGCGTTTTGGATGACTACGGTGTGAAAGGTGATATTGTAAGTGTTCGCCCTGGCCCAGTTGTGACAATGTATGAACTTGAACCCGCACCTGGGTTAAAGGCTAGCCGAGTGATAGGCCTGTCAGACGACATAGCAAGGTCAATGTCGGCACTTTCTGCCCGAGTAAGTACCGTCCCAGGACGTACTGTAATAGGCATAGAGTTGCCAAACGATAATAGGGAAATGTGTGCATTACGAGAAATCTTGTCGGCGCGTGATTTTGGCGATGCCAACATGAAATTACCTCTAGCGTTGGGCAAGGATATTGGTGGTGAGCCAATTGTTGTAAATCTTGCAAAAATGCCACATCTGCTGATAGCTGGAACGACAGGTTCTGGTAAGTCTGTTGCTATTAATACGATGATTCTTTCGCTACTTTACCGACTGACTCCCGAAGAATGCAGGATGATAATGATTGACCCAAAGATGCTTGAACTGAGTGTCTATGACGGTATTCCGCACTTATTAAGTCCAGTTGTCACAGACCCAAAGAAGGCTGTAGTCGCCTTGAAATGGACAGTTGGCGAAATGGAAGATCGTTATCGAAAGATGTCTAAAATGGGTGTCCGTAATATTGATGGCTACAACAGTCGCGTGAAAGATGCTCAGTCAAAAGGAGAAATGTTTAGCCGCACAGTTCAAACTGGCTTTGATGATGGCACGGGCGAACCGTTATTTGAGACCGAAGAGTTTGCCCCAGAGACCTTGCCATATATTGTCGTAGTGGTTGATGAAATGGCAGATTTAATGATGGTTGCTGGCAAAGAAATTGAGGCATGTATTCAACGATTGGCACAAATGGCACGTGCCTCTGGCATACACATAATTATGGCAACTCAAAGGCCGTCTGTAGATGTCATTACTGGCACCATTAAAGCGAATTTTCCAACCCGTATTTCGTTTCAGGTAACATCAAAAGTAGACAGCCGGACTATCTTGGGTGAGATGGGCGCCGAACAGCTTCTGGGTATGGGTGATATGCTCTACATGGCGGGCGGTGGGAAAATTACTCGTGTCCATGGTCCATTTTGTTCAGATGAGGAGGTAGAAGATGTTGTAAAACATCTTAAGACCTTTGGGCCCCCAAAATACTTATCAGGTGTGGTTGAGGGATCACCCGAAGGTAAGGAAAATGACATTGACCTGGTTTTGGGTCTTGGTGGTAATTCTGATGTTGAGGATGCACTTTACGACACTGCAGTTCAAATTGTGATTAGGGATCGTAAGTGCTCAACGAGCTACATTCAGCGGAAGCTAGCAATTGGATACAACAAGGCGGCGCGCTTGGTGGAGCAGATGGAGGATAGTGGATTAGTCAGTGCTGCAAATCACGTCGGTAAGCGAGAAATTTTGGTACCTGAACAAGGATAATTTTTTTAGTACTGATAATGGACATCAAAATAGAGTGTTTTGACTTTCGCAGAGTTCTACAATTGGTGTACGCAATAGTTATGAAATCTCTTTATGTTTTACTACTTTTAATTTCTGGACCTGTTTTTGCTGAGAAAATAAGTTTGGATGAGCTTTCGGCTTATATGAACAGTATTGTTACCGTTGAATCTACCTTTAATCAAATAAATGACAATGGAAGTTCTTCGACGGGTAAAATGTATTTAAAACGGCCTGGAAAAATAAGATTTGAGTATGGTCCACCAAATTTGGGACTGGTTATTGTGGGTGGTGGGCAAGTCGCTGTTTTTGATCCCAAATCGGACAAAGAGCCCTTTAGGTTTCCGTTGAACCAGACACCCCTCAATATTATCCTTAAGGAAAATGTAAATTTCAAAAAAGAGAATATGGTATTAGAACACGTTTCCGATGGTCCGAGCACGGTATTGAGCCTTCAAGATCCTGCTCACGCTGAATATGGCTATATTAAACTCGTTTTTACAAACCATCCGGTGCAATTACGCCAGTGGATAGTTGACAACAATTCTGGCAATAAATCTATAGTGGTGGTTGATGACTGGACTGAAGGAAAAAAAATTCCAGACAGACTATTTAATATTGGATGGGAAATGCAGTTACGGTAGCCGGACTTTAACTTCAACCTTTTCCACAACTTATGAGTTGCGATTTGTACATTTCTGTCCGTTTTTGAAGATTGTTAGCGATACTTGATAAGCCATCTTTTTGATTTATAAGAACCTTTTCGATACCCATTTCGACCCTCATGATAAGCTAAATACTGATTGCGGGTATCCCACATGGAGATCCCAAGGTTTCGCCTGCTTTGTGCCATATACCAACCCATAAAGTCGGTAGCATCGCGAATGTTACTTCTCCGCGCTCCCCAGCGGCCAGCTGTCGATTTATACTCCTCCCACGTGCCGTCTAGGACTTGTGCGTATCCATAAGCTGAACTTTGCCGGCCATTAGGGACAACCCAAAGAAAATAAGTCTTTGGTGTTTTAGCCTTTGATTTGAACTTACTCTCCTGCCATATGATTGCCATCTGTACAGAAATAGGGACACCGTATTTGCGTTTGGCGGCTCTGAAGGCTGGAAGAAAACCCCGACGCTGATCTAGAATTGAACATGCATTGTCCAAGGATTTCGGCGCATTCGTATAATTTCCTAAAGAGGAACACCCAGCAAGTAGGGTCATTAAGATAAGGGTACGAAAAGTCTTGCTCATTTTGCCACTGGCTTTATTTTATTTTTTTTACCTATAGCGTCTTGGAATAATTATGCAACGTCAGGCAGTAATGCTTTAGCTCTTCTTTCGTTTAAAATTCTATTACCTGTTCCAGAAATTTTTTTTGTGAAAGCTGGACATTTTTGCGTTAGATCGTCTATTAAAAAAATACCGATCGGGGGCATGTTGTGCAGACTGAAGCTAAATATCATTTGGGCCAAATTGTATGCCATAAAAAACACCCCTTTAGAGGAGTAATTTTTGATGTGGACCCTGAGTTTGCAAACACAGAAGAGTGGTATGCTTCGATCCCTGAGGAAGCTCGCCCAATTAAGGATCAGCCCTTCTACCATCTATTGGCAGAAAATGATCAGAGCTACTACATCGCATATGTCTCAGAACAAAATTTGATAGCAGATATTTCTGGTCAACCGGTCGATCATCCAGATGTTCCTGACTTATTTGGGCCTTTTGAAGATGGGACGTATTCCATACACTTTCAATTTAATTAGAATTAGTAACCTAGGGCACAGCCATCTTTACGTGGATCAGAAGCCCCAGTTAAAATACCGTCATCTCCAATAACGATTGCTTGAGCGCCACCAATTGGTCCTTCAGGGATTTCAATTTTATGACCCATATCAGCAAGTCTTTGATGGACCTCTGACGCATAGCCACGTTCAATTTTTAGTACACCATTATCATAGAAAGACCTGGGGGCATCTATTGCAGCCTGAATATTTAGGTCAAAATCTAGCATATTCGATAACAATCTAGCATGTCCATTTGGCTGATAGGCACCACCCATAACTCCAAATGGCATGGTGACCTGTCCGTTTTGTGCCAACATCCCCGGTATTATTGTATGCATGGGCCGCTTGCCACCGGCTAGTTCATTGGGATGACCTTTTTCAAGCGTAAACCCTGCACCCCGGTTCTGGAAAAGAATATCATATTTATCAGATGCTATTCCAGATCCAAAGGAATGAAAAATTGAGTAGATTAGAGATACAGCCATTCGATCTTTGTCAACGACAGTTATGTAGACTGTGTCCTTATGAACGGCCTCTGCGGCAGTTGAGGGATTTGCCATAGCTCGTTTGAGGTCAACAAGAGATGCTAGACTTGCAGCGGTTTCGGGAGCGAGCATGTGAGACATACGGGTTGTATAATCGACATCTGCAATAAATCTGTTGCGCGCATCGTAGGCTAGCTTTGAAATCTCTGCTTCAATATGAGCACGTTGGGCGCCAAATGGGTTTAGATTTGATAGTTCAAAATGCTTCATTATGTTAAGCATTAAAAGGGCTGTCGCACCTTGTCCGTTGGCTGGGTGTTCCAACATTTCAACGCCTTGGTAGCTACTACTTAACGGGGTTCCGTAGCTTGCTTTTGTAGCCGCAAAGTCATCAATAGTATGTGAGCCACCGAGCGCTTGTAGGCTTTTGACCATATCAAGAGCTACGGGCCCGCTATAAAAACCATCTCGGCCCTTACTTGCTATTAATTCTAATGCTTCGGCTTGAGCCGGTGAGCGGAATATCTGGCCTACTTTTGGTGCGCTTCCGTCAATCAGAAATTTATCTATTGCGGAACCCTGCAAAGCTTCAGCACCGTCACTCCAGTCGAAGGCGACCCGCGGTGCCACTGGTATACCTTCACGTGCGTAATGAATTGCTGGAGCCAATACTTTGGCTAAGTTCATGCTGCCAAAATCCTTAATCATTCGACAAAACCCATCAACAGCACCAGGTAAGGTTACCGCATCTATACCACGCAGTGGCACGACACTGAGGCCCTTTTCGCGAAGAGTAGAAGCATTTGCTGCTTTTGGAGCGCGTCCAGATCCATTTAAAGCAACGACATCTGAGGCCGAGTTTTTCTGAATAAGAGCAAACATATCGCCGCCTAGGCCTGTCATCTGTGGCTCGCATATTCCAAGTAATACTGCTGCGGAAACGGCCGCGTCTGCAGCGTTTCCTCCTTTTTTTAGTATGTCTATTGCAACTGTTGCGGCCAATGGGTGAGAAGTTGCACACATGCCGTTGGTTGCTAAGACTACCGAGCGGCCTGGGAGGTGAAAATCACGCATTGTATTAGATACCTTTTAAAACTTATTTATAATTAGAATATTTATTCGAGCAGATGTGAAGGGTAATGAGCTATAAAACCTACTTATTTTTTTATTCGTAGTGTGTTCCTTAGAAGTGCTGATTTAAAAGTAAAAATAATGAGGTTTACAGTGTTTTAAATAAAGGCATAGTTATAAAAATTGGTGGGGTTGTGGTACTTCTGACTATCGACTGGGGGAGACTAGAATGAGTAATTTTCCAACTGTGGCAAGGGTTGTGATTATAGGAGGCGGCGTTGTTGGCGTGTCTACATTGTATCACTTGGCTAAAGAAGGCTGGACCAACTGCATTCTACTTGAAAAAAACGAATTAACCGCTGGCTCCACCTGGCATGCCGCAGGAAATTGTCCATCATTTAGTACAAGCTGGGCTGTTATGAATATGCAGCGTTACTCGCTTGGTCTATATGCTGGCTTGGCGGATGAAGTTGACTATCCGATGAATTATCATGTTACAGGCTCTATACGTTTAGCACATGATAAAAGGAGAATGCAGGAATTTGAGCGTGCCCGCACGATGGGGCGGTATCAAGGCTTGGGTGTAGAAATGATGTCTGTGGCGGATATGAAGGATGCCTATCCGTTCCTTGAAACACATGATTTAGCTGGTGGCCTTTGGGATCCTGATGATGGGGATATTGATCCTGCCCAACTTACTCAGGCGCTGGCTAAGGGAGCCCGTGATATGGGAGCAACTATCCAACGATTTTGTCCAGCAACGGGTGTGACCCAAGTTGGTGATGAGTGGATTGTTCACACGGACAAAGGCGACATTCGTTGCGAAAAAGTAGTAAACTGTGCGGGTTACTATGCACAGCGTGTGGGTGAATGGTTTAGGCCTTACGGTGGCCGTACGGTACCAATGACTGTGATGAGCCACCAGTTCTTTCTCACTGAGGAAATCCCAGAGTTAAAAGAATGGACAAAATCTAATGGCCAAAAAGTGCCACTTCTTAGAGACGTTGATTCATCTTATTATTTACGTCAGGATAAAAATGGTCTTAACCTAGGCCCTTATGAACGCAACTGTAAGGCGCATTGGATCACACCAGAAGATCCAATGCCAGAAGACTTCAGTTTCCAGCTCTACCCGGATGATCTTGAACGTTTGGAATGGTATATTGAGGATGCTATGGAACGTGTTCCAATCTTAGGCTCTCAGGGGGTTGGCCGCGTTATTAATGGCCCAATCCCATATGCGCCAGATGGATTGCCGTTGATTGGGCCAATGCCAGGTGTAAAAAATGCATATGAGGGGTGTGTGTTCACCTTTGGTATTACCCAAGGTGGTGGAGCCGGTAAGGTGTTAGCTGAGTGGATCACAGCTGGTGAAACCGAGTGGGATATGTGGGCAGTTGATCCACGGCGGTATACAGATTATACTGACCAAGACTACTGTAATCAAAAAGCCATGGAAGTTTATGGCCATGAATATGCAATGCATTTCCCCCATCATGAATGGCCGGCAGCTCGGGATAAGAAACTATCTCCAGTACATGAAAAGGTAGTAAAGGCCGGTGGAGTTATGGGTGCTTACAACGGCTGGGAGCGAGCAAATTGGTTTGCAGGGCAAGGTGATGACGTATCTGAAGAAGCTTCACATACCTGGGACCGACAGGGGCCATGGGCGCTGAGGATTAGAGAGGAAGCTGAGAACGTGCGGGATAACTGTGGAGTGCTCGACCTCCCGGGGTTCAGTCGATTTACTCTTTCAGGAAAAGGTTCCTCACAGTATTTGCTGGGACTTATTACGGGAGGTTTGCCCAAAACTGGAAGGATGAACCTTGCATATTTTGCTGATACGCGAGGACGAATTTTAACTGAGATGTCCGTTATTCGTCATGAGCATGATCGCTTTACCTTGATTACGGCTGCTTCTGCCCAGTGGCACGACTTTGATATTTTGAACAATGGTCTACCAGAATTTTTAACACTCAAAGATAATACAAATGAAATTTCTACCTTAATTGTGACTGGGCCCAAGTCTCGAGATGTTTTGAATGCTATAGGCACAGACGCAGACTTGTCCCTTGGATGGTTAAGCCACCAATCTGCAGTTTTAGCCGACCAGCCTTGTACGCTAATTCGTGTTTCATTCGCTGGAGAGCTTGGCTGGGAAGTCCATGCTGAGAACGCAAAAATTCCCATACTCTATGATGCTATAATTTCTACTGGCGCCAAACCTTTTGGAATGTATGCGCTAAACAGTTTGCGTATTGAAAAAGGGTATCGAGCTTGGAAAGGTGACCTCTCCACTGATTATAGTCTTTTTGAGGGTGGCCTTGGACGATTTGTTAAATTAGATAAAGTGGAAAACTTTCCTGGGAAGGCAGCACTTCAAAGTGAAATGCAGCAGGGTTCAAAAAAGTTTTTTGCAACTTTAATTGTGGAGGCAGGAGCATCTGATGCTCCATATATGTCAACGATCTGGTATGATGGTAAAATTGTTGGTGAAACAACNTCTGGTGCATTTGGTTACCGCGTGGGTAAGTCTATAGCCTTGTGCGTTCTACGTAGTGATGTGGCAGCCGCAGGGACAGAAGTTGAAGTTGAAATTTTTGGCCAACGATGCAGGGCTACAGTACAATTAGATCAACCGCTTTGGGATGCTAACAATGACCGCCTACGCGCCTAGTGTGATGGTACTCAAGAATAGTAAAATTGCTTTCTTTATGTATATAGAGGTTTTTTTGTGACTGTAAAAATTTAACTTAGCGGCTTTGGGGTTGGACATGATTATTCTAGATGGCGGAATGGGGCAAGAGCTAGTAAGCCGGGCAGGTGCTGCAACGGATCTTTGGTCGATGCAGGCTCTAATAGATGAACCCAAATTAGTTCGTCAGGTTCATGATGAGTATTTTAAGGCTGGCGCGCACATTGCCACCACTAATACATATTCAATTTTGCCAGATCGGCTAGAATCTAAGGACTTGCTTCAACATTTGGTACCTATGACCCACTCTGCCTGCCAAATGGCTGTCGAAGCAAGGGACGCTCATGGCTCAGGACAGGTCGGTGGATCTCTTGGCCCACAAGGCTTTTCCTATCAGCCTGATAAGTCGCCACCCTCAGAGCAAGCATCTGAGATATATGCTGATTTGGCTCGGTTACATTCAACATATGTGGACTTTCACATCTTAGAAACGATGTCGTCAATTGACCAGGCTAGGGGTGGCTTAATGGGTGCCAGTGTTACTGGACTGCCAGTTTGGGTTTCACTATCGGTGAACGATAGTGATGGTGCCAAATTACGCTCAGGAGAACTTTTGGCAGATGCCATACCCATGTTGAAGGAATTTAACCCTGCAGTCGTCTTGATAAATTGTTCTTTGCCTGAGGCGGTGTCTCAGGGGCTGCCAGTGTTGTCAGATAATGGCTTTACTCTGGGTGCATACGCAAATGGGTTCACTGGAATTCATTCAGATTTTAATTCAATTCATGCGACCGTAGATTTGCTTAGATCTCGAACAGACCTGGGCCCTTCAGAATACTTAATTTTTGCAAAGACTTGGGCTGACTGTGGTGCATCGGTGATTGGTGGCTGCTGTGAGGTTGGACCTGATCACATTGCTTCCTTAGCAAAATATTTTGAGGCTTAATTAGGGATTTAAGTATTACAGGAGGGTTTCATGGTTCTGGTTCCTACTAAGGCAAGGGCAGTAATTATTGGTGGTGGGGTTGTGGGATGCTCAGTGGCATATCATTTAGCCAAGCTTGGTTGGAAAGATGTAGTTTTACTTGAACGCAAACAGCTTACTTCGGGAACCACATGGCATGCTGCAGGTCTAATAGCGCAGCTTCGCGCCACTGCCAATATGACGAGGTTGGCTAAGTATAGCCAAGAACTATACGGTAACTTAGAGACAGAAACTGGTGTTGCCACGGGCTTTACGCGTTGTGGATCTATCACTGTCGCACTTACTGATGAACGTAAGGAAGAGATTTTTCGTCAGGCGGCTATGGCCCGAGCTTTTGGTGTGGAAGTAGAAGAAATTACTCCTGAAGAGGTTAAATCAAAATATAAGCATCTAAATATCACTGGTGTAACGGGGGGTGTTTGGTTGCCACTCGACGGTCAGGGTGATCCAACTAACATCGCTCTAGCCTTAGCAAAGGGCGCTCGGCAAATGGGTGCGCAAGTCATTGAAAATACGAAAGTCATAACTGTTCAGCGTGCAGGGCGCCGGGTTACATCTGTACAATGGAAAAATGAGCAGGGAGAAAATGGCACAATTGAATGTGAAAATGTAATTAACTGTGGTGGAATGTGGGGCCATGAGGTTGGTCTTATGTTGGGCATTAATGTGCCACTACACGCCTGTGAGCATTTCTATATTGTCACTGAGCCCATAGATGGATTAACGCAGATGCCGGTACTTCGGGTGCCAGACGAATGTGCTTATTATAAAGAAGACGCTGGCAAAATGTTGCTTGGTGCATTTGAGCCTCTATCTAAGCCCTGGGCTATGGATGGGATTCCCCAAGACTTTGAATTTGACCAACTTCCAGAAGATTTTGATCATTTTGAACCAATTTTAGAATCTGCCGTTGAACGCATGCCAATGTTAGCTGAGGCAGGCATTCATACATTTTTTAATGGACCAGAAAGCTTTACCCCCGATGACGCGTATCATTTAGGTCTTGCTCCAGATATGGATAATGTTTGGGTTGCTGCTGGGTTCAACTCTATAGGTATCCAATCAGCTGGGGGAGCGGGACAGGCCTTAGCGCAGTGGATGGAGGGTGGCCAGAAGCCTTTTGATTTGGGCGACGTCGATATTAACAGAATGCAGCCGTTTCAGGGAAACAAGCACTATTTATTTGAACGTTCTAAAGAGACCCTTGGCTTGCTGTACGCTGATCATTTTCCTTATTTGCAGAAGCGAACGGCTCGAGGTGTACGGCGCACACCATTTCACCAACACTTGAAAGAAAACGGTGCAGTTTTTGGTGAGCTGTCTGGATGGGAGCGGGCAAATTGGTTTGCAAATCCAGGGCAAACCCCTGAATATAGTTACAGCTGGAAACGCCAGAATTTCTTTAAAAATGTTGCAACCGAACATAAAGCAGTTCGTGAAAATATTGGCCTTTATGACATGTCATCTTTTGGCAAGATTCGGGTTGATGGCCCGGATGCCTGCGCATTTATGAACTATATTGGCGGTGGACAATATGACGTTCAGATAGGAAAGATCGTATATACTCAATTTCTTAATGATAATGCTGGTATTGAAGCTGATGTGACCGTGACGCGGATGTCTGAAACTGGCTACTTGGTGGTAACCCCCGCTGCATCACGACTGGCCGATCAAACATGGATGCTGCGCCACAAGGGAAATTTTAACGTAGTGATTACCGATATCACCGCTGGTGAGGGTGTATTGGCCGTTATGGGACCAAATTCACGGAAACTGCTTGAAATAGTTTCGCCCAATGACTTTAGCAACGCCAAAAACCCCTTTGGTACTTCGCAAGAAATTGAAATTGGAATGGGTTTAGCTCGGGCGCATCGTGTGACTTATGTTGGCGAGCTAGGTTGGGAAATCTATGTTAGTTCTGATATGGCAGGACATGTATTTGAAACCCTTTGGGAAGCTGGACAGACCCAAAATGCTAGGCTTTGTGGCATGCATATGATGGACAGCTGCCGGATTGAAAAAGGTTTCCGACATTTTGGACATGACATTACTTGTGAGGATCACGTTCTGGAGGCTGGGCTTGGTTTTGCAATTAAAACTGACAAGACTGATTTTATTGGGCGAGATGCGGTATTACGTAAAAAAGATGCTGGTCTTGATATGAGATTAGTGCAGTTCAAACTTACAGATTCAGAGCCGCTACTTTACCATAATGAAACAGTTCTTCGTGATGGTAAAATTGTGGGTTACCTATCCTCTGGTAATTATGGTCATCATTTAGGAGCAGCCATTGGGTTGGGTTATGTCCCATGTCCGGGAGAGACTGAGTCAGATGTGTTGGCGTCAAGCTATGAAATTGATGTGGCTGGAACACGTGTCAAAGCTGATGCCTCGCTCAAACCAATGTATGATCCCACTGGCTCTCGTACTAAAGTGTAAAGGTCTTTATAAAAAGATCACAATNCAACGACACAAATTTGTTTTTCNAATTAATCTATANGTACTTAATCTTATTGNTCTAAAATGGTGACCCAGGCAGGATTCGAACCTGCAACCTGCCCCTTAGGAGGGGGCTGCTCTATCCAGTTGAGCCACTGAGTCATTAAAGTAAAAGTACCATATAAATTTGACTTGTCAAGAAAATGTCTTGAAATTTAACATTATATTGAGTATAAAATACATACACAAATAATAGAAAATCAATACACCTAGATATGTTGTTAAATGTTCCTTTCCTCACATGTACCAAGAATAAAGGCTGGTATGGCTACAGACGTAGAGTGCCGAAACATTTAAGACATCTGTTCCAAGGTAAGACCGAATATATTCAGGCGTTCAATACTAAAAGCCACGACATAGCATTAATAGAACTAGCTAAAACTAACGAGTGGTTTGATAAACGTGTAACCTCTAATGGTTATACCAGAAAAAAGAAGTCAGGTGTTTTGCCAAGAGAACAGGTAAAAGAGATTGTAACAGACTTAGAGAATACAGGATTACATCCAGATCAACAGCCTGAAGTAAATGTTCATACATCTGGCTCTGATTTAACGGATATGACTAAGGATGCGTTAGATGCGGCAATAGCTAAAGTAAAACTAGATAAAGGTGAGATAAGTCAAAAAGAGTATCATACATTGTTAGAGCCTTTAGAGTCTGGAAAAGTGTGGCAGCTAAAATCTTTCCAAGCACAGCGAGAGTTTCTGTTAGATCGCCTGTACATGAAATACACAAATCACGATAAACTGATTGGCTGGCCTCCAATAGTGGGCGATGATGATTTCCCACCACCGCAGTTGAAGTGGGATGAGTCTGATCCAGAAGTTATTAAGTATCGTATTATGAACGGTGATCCAGTTAACTCAGCACCAACTTGGCAAAATGCGTTAGACACTTATCTGCATTATAACCTTCAAAAGCGTAGAAATCCTGAACAGACAATTAAGCATCAAACTGCTGCGGTTTCCATGGCAAATAAGTTAGCTGCTGCCTTTCCTAAAAGGATGGATACACCTTTAATTGAAGTAGAGAAGTTTATGATTGAGGACTTCTGTAATGTCGTTTGGCCTAATGCTGCCACACGTGATCGAAACTTGCGTACTCTTGCTGCCATTTGGAGGAGCTGGGATGTTCATAATGAAAAGGAAAAGGTAGGGTTTGATCCTTTTAAATCCATTATCAAGCTAAACGCTGATAAGTTGGCGATGGATACCATTGAAAGACGTGCATTAACACCTGCAGAGTTTCAAAATTTTAATAAAAGCATATTAGACGAACCAAAAGCTGAGATAAAATTGATTGGTATGATAATGGCATATTGCGGAGCGCCTACTGGTGAGGCCGCTGGATTAACTCGTGGTGATATAAAACTAAACGCTAGTACGCCTTATATGGTGTTTAGGAATAACAAAGTACGTGTAATGGGAAAGGATCGTCTTGAAAGAGCAGTTCCTTTTATACACAGCGGCATAAAGCTACAGATCTATCCATTGTTTACATTTCTAAAACAATATCTTGATCAAAAGGATTTAGAGCCTGATGATTTAGTCTTTCCTGAATACGGATGTGGGAAGCATGTATCATCTTCTAGGACAAAACTTTTAAGCAATCACATAAGTAATATGCGCAGTGGTTATGATAGCCGACAAGCAGTACCGTATTCGTTAAGGCATACGTTTAAAGACAGGTATGAAGCTGCTGGTGTACCTGCTCAAGTAGGCGAATACATAATGGGGCATAAAACTAAACAAAGTAGTAAGGTACATTCAAAGTATGGAACAGGTATGCCAATACAAATGTTGGTTGATTACATAACTGATATTACTGAAGTACAAGATCATGGTTTCTTTGAAGAGTACGATTAACTAATTGTTTAAACCGTCCAACATTGGACAGAATTGTAAAAGTCTGGGTAATGGAATGATGTTGTATTTGTAGTGTTGAGTTATTTACTATTTAAATAATTACTATGACTACGTTGCTACTGTTAAATTTTCTTGAGAAGGAGAAAAATAATGTCTGTATATGTGATTGCTGAGTTTCCTTTGTCTGAACAAGGCGCAAAGGACGTAATTGAATGGACTACATCAGATACTGGCTACGTCATTACAAGAGCGCATGCTGGCTTTGAGCTAATCCAAACATTATTAGCTGAAGATAATAAAACTGTATACTTATACGAAAAGTGGGCTTCAAAAGAAGAACATCAAGCGTATCTGAACATGCGTGTTGAGGGCGGACTTATGGATTTTCTAGGCCCACTATTAGAAAGTGACTTTAAGGTGACTTACTTCAATGAAGTTCCTTCATAGTTCACGATTAAAAAAAGTCTGGGTAATGGAATGATGTTGTATTTGTAGTGTTGGTTTAATTACTATTTAAATAATTACTATGACTTCAGATAATTCTAATGAGAGTAATAATCCTCCTAGAGATTATAATTATTCAAGATTGTTAGACGTTCATGTTTGG
>JGI20160J14292_10001686_pt1 | contig 18326 bp, 10 predicted proteins | sample COG_10_FD_14292 | JGI IMG/M metagenome (IMG submission 14292) | reverse complement strand
TTTTCCATTGAAAGTAATGGTCCAGGTCAGATAGTCTTCTCAGTCCGTCCAAATCTTTTCATGTTTAACGATGTCAACGTGGGGTCCACATAAACTTTATAGAGTAGGTACTTGGATTTCGAATTGTACAATATCTCAGAGTGGTTGACAACTATTCAGACAGTTCTTACAGTCGTCGGTACTGTGATTGTTGGAGAAGATTTTTCCATTTGTCTCTTCAGTTGCTTCGCGAATGGCAGTATCCATTGCATCTCTATCACCCGGGTCTGTTTTGCCACCCATGTCTTCGTATCTACCTTTACAATTGTTGAATAAATAGAGTGCTTGTCCGTTACTGTTTGTCCAAATGAGAATGCCAGCAGCTCGTACAGGTTTGTCTTTATGGTCTAGGTCGTTCCATATATAATAACTATTTTTTCATAGTATATAGTAGGGTACACCCTTCGCTAAATGGAGTTGTGGATTGTTCTACTTTCGTGTATAGTGTTGTTGTTAATATGTATAGTTAGCTGCAGCATCAACTGCTTATTGGCGTATGCACGGAACGGTCCTATCCGTGTGAATGACCCTGTGAAGAGTGTGAATGACCCTGTGAAGAGTGCGGAGACTGCAGAGAGGAGTGAGTTGCAATTTTAAAGTAGAATCCAACTAATTTGTTCATATATCTATATTTGTATTCCTGGTTTCTATGAAGTATTGTAAATGGAAGAGATTGCTGAAAAGTTTGCTGTGCAATGGCGTGAGCACAATAATCGTCCGTTAGTCGGTGGTGAACACGAGTGCTCGATGGAGCGTTGTAATCTGCAACATATTGTAGGTGGTATCTGGCAGTACAAAAACCAAGAGCATATCTGCGTGCGTGTTTTGTGCAAAGACCACCCGACATGGGCCAATCGTGGTACCATCAAAAAACAGATTCGAAATGTGTACATGTGCTGCGCAACCGGTCGGTCTCATTTTTGCAACGAACAATGTTCCAAGACGAGTGTTGACCATTCTGACGGTGGACATGTCTGTCGCATTTCTGGTATTCGTTACGATTCTATCAATTCGGACACCTGGTTCAACAATCACCGTGTGACTGCCACACACCAAGAGAACAAAGACCCGTTAAAATTGGTGCGTAATACCGATTTTAAGATGAACCACGGTTCTGCCCATACAATCCGTGAACAACAGCATCATTTCATCAGCAAGCAGCAGGTGTCTGCAATCTTGTTCTCGAACGACCGTCTCTTTATGGAGCAGCGCAAGTACGTCGAGATGAAGAACGAAGCGGAAAAGGTGGTGCAGAAATACATCAAGACTTGTGAAAAAAAGCAACATAGTATTCACTTTACACATATTGTGCAATTATACATCAATCAAATGAATCGTCGTCACATTTTTCGAAATTTATTGCCTAAAGACGATTCTGTGGATACTATTATTGACAGTTACGCATTGCTCACTTGTCGATATTGGACTCTAATAACCCAGCGTTTCCCACTCGGTCAGATGACACCAGCACTCTTCCCTATTAAAATCTTTGTTATTAGTATTATGTATATTATGAAAGCTGGTTTAAACGTGGGCGGTGTCAATGTTATCAAAGCCGATAAATATTTGACGTCTGTACTGCCTGAAGCAAACACGTTGGATGCCTACAATATCAACAAACCATCGTTCACAGCTTGTAAAAATAATATACTAAAGGCATACAGGGAGGCAGTAGAACAGTACAAAATGTCTCCAAAGACTTTGTGTTTATTATAAAATTTGAAATTCTGTTAAAGCTGACGTGAGATTTTTCTCTGTTAGACTCTGCGCAGGCAGTTGTGACAAATCGAGAATTTGTTTTCGCACTAGGATTGTAAACCATTTTCTCATTGTTTTCACTGTGTTCAATGTAATGTCTGAGTACTTGTCGTCTTGACGTATGACAGACAGGACATCGTCGGCACTATTGAATCGAGCTCTTTTCTTTGTTTTTCTTTTTTTTGGTGACGGTTGTGACATTTCCCTGTACACCAGCTGACCGCTTTCAACTGGTTGTCGACAGAATGGACAGTGTGTTTTGGTTTCGACCAACGTGTCTACCCAGCATTTGAGACAGGCCACTGCAGAACCACAATGATGCAGTACAACACAATTTGACGACAAACATATTTGACACTCTCCGTTGGCAGGCTTGTCGACCACCCATGATTGAGTTTGTTGAATAAAGATAATCAATTCCTTGAAACTGTGATTCAGAGTTGGTACCCGAAGACCACTGTCAATCGTTGCTGCCGTCTTCCTGCACAGACGTTTGGGATTAAGCTTCTCCTCCTGTGACAGACGAATGTCACATTCTTTGTATTTGTCAAGTAATGCTGGCATAAACTGTTGTATTCTTGTCGCAATGTATTCGTTGGAATGTGTCACCTTGTGAAAAATCTCCATCAATTTTTCTCTTCCGTCGACCGGTAGTAATTCCTCTGGCTCTGCACAACGTAGGAATTGTACTGGATTCACACCGCAGTCCATCAATGCATCAAACAACTCTCGAAGTGCAAGCGTACTGAATTGTTCCTCGATACTGCTTAGAATTTTATTGTAGCGAACTGGACGGATAATGACCGGTGGTTGGCCAGAAGCTCCACCACCACTGTCAAACAGCAACATGTAATTTTGACCTCTGACAGTAATAGTAATCGCATTCATTTTTGACTGTCTTTTGCGTTCTATTCTACTATTGACAATACCACCAAACTTTTGCCAACCGTTTAAGGGAATGGTGTGGTAGTTGTCCATCACCTGACACGATATTGCTTCCATCCCATGTGCACACAGGAAATCGGGAAATTGATAAGGTCCATATTCAGTGGCATCTTCGTTGTCAGCATCAAACACTGTAAATAATCGACTCAATTTGCGTCGCTGGTCTTCCGAAATGTCACGGCAGGTTTTGTCCACTGCCTTTTGCATGCGTTCGACACGAAAGGGTCCATTAAATTCCCAGGTAAACCGTGCTTTTGACATTTCGTCATACTGGTCCTCAGTAACAGGTGTGGGTTTCCATTCTCTTTCTGTCAATTTGCCTCGTAGCTGTTGATAAATTTTTCCACGCTTTGCCATGAACAATTCTGTACCAACATTGACTGGCTCAGATATTTGACGGGGCACAGTCTCTTCGGTTCTTTCCTCAAACAGTAAACGACAGGCACTCGGTGGCAATAGTGTTTCACCATTCACTGAATAAATGGTCAAATCGGTAGAACTATAACGACGTACACAAGAGGCTACAGATTCCTCGTCTTGGTAAAAGCGAAATTTCATTCTTAGCTCAGGAAGTCCCCATAATTCACCGTAAGTGTTTTTGAAAAACAGCGGCGTCATGCTTGGTTCTTCAAAACGAGCATTCAGTATTTGATTGTTCTTTTCAGAAAATTTGATCCATTTTCCGTTTAAATTCCATTGCCATTTCGACATTCTACAATCGAGATAAATAAGATAGTTTAAATACAACTTATTCGCTACACATTACCACCAACACGTCACATTTTTCCCATCGCTTGTAGATGCACTCAATTCCATACCAGTCTGTGGTACAGGACCAGACCCCGTCTCATACTCTTTGACATTGCCTTCATCGTCTTGATATACCACTGTATTATAGATTGGTGGTGTATGGAGCTGTCGTGTTTCACATCTGCGTAGCACGCCGTTGTCAAACCCCTTGCGCAGGATAAAAGGAAATTCTTTGTTCATAAAAGGTAAAATAGCACTAAGAGATGAAATGCTTTGTTGGTCTTTGTGTGTGTAAGCTCTGCCCGATGTATTGTGGTCACATGCCTGGCACCCCTTGACTTTGGTTGGATGTGGTACGAAGGAACTCACGTACATCCTTTGTATATCGCGGCTCGGCAACCATCGCATCGAATGAATATGTTGTCCACAACAAGACCAGCGTTCATCGTTTTGAATATAACCTGGATGCTGGAAACAGCCTAAATTTCCCATTGATTCTAACAAATTGAACTCCTCGCCACATGTCAAACAGATCCACGATTTAGATGCTTCGTCAAATGAAGATTTAATCTCGCTCTGCGAAGAATAGAGAGTAACGGGTGTAATCTTCACACCTGGCCGTGACATTTTCTGGTTTTTAGTCCACTAAATACTTGTTTTTAGTCTTCATCCAAATAATACATCAAAATAATTTCATCATATGTATAAAAAATTAGTATAAAACATGATTAGTAATATAAAAAATGACCCCAAATTCACAACGTTTTTCGATGTACGGATTTTGTATGTTGGTGGCAGCAGCTTTTGTGGGCCTTTTTGCAATCTCTATCGATTACTTTCTCGATTATGTCAATAATATTATTATACCCTGTCAGCACGACTCCATCTGGCAAGATGGCCATTGTGTGTGCGACAATACCAAAGGCATATTTGCAGGTGCTTTTTGTGAAGAATGCCAATGTGAACATTTGGGCATTTGTCGCATGAGTTCGGAAGGCGCTACCGACACACGCTGGAGTTGTCACTGTCCAAATCATCAGAAATGGGTGGGTACGACGTGTGACAAATGCTATGCACAGCTGAAAGACGACAGATGTCACGGTAAATGTATTGAAAATCACTACGGTAGTCAATGTCATACTCTCTGCTACGAAGGCGAAGACACGGACGCAGCTGCTGCAGACTGTTCGAGCATTCGTGCTGCTGGTGGTACCTGCAATACTTGCAATGGTCATGGTACCTGCACAGGTACCGGAGAGTGTGAATGCGATGCTGGTTACTTTACATCGCGGTCAGGTCAACAATGCAGTCTGGGGTGTTCAGATTGTCCAGAAAACAATGGTCTTTGTCAGTCCATCGGTGGTCAACTGCAGTGTATCTGTTATCCTGGATTTTTTGGTGAATCCTGTGAACAAACATGTCAATCCATCAATAATTTTCCATGTTCTGGACATGGTACTTGTCAAATAACGCCAGAAACCGGTCTTCAATGTGTTTGCGATTCGCACTATGTCGGCGCCGATTGTTCTCACCAATGTCCTGGGAATGCTGTTTTGTCGGAGGCCTGTTCAGGTCACGGAGAATGCCAACCAGGTCCCGACAAAACTGCAGTATGTGAATGCTCAGACACTTGGACAAGCAACGACTGCTCATGCTTGGATGAAATAACCTGCAACGGTTTTGGTAGATGCAGCCAACGAAGTGACCAACTCTGTGAGTGTATTGGTAATTATGGCGGTACACATTGTGAACGCTGCAAAGAACATTATTTTGGAAGTAACTGTCAATTATATTGTGACCCCAACGGCGATTTAAGTAGTACTGACCAAATCGGCTGCAATGGTCACGGCAATTGCTTTCTGAACAACGACGGCTTACAAGAAACAATTGAGTGTGAATGTCAATCAAATTACGAATCTACCAAACGCTGTTCCGCCTGTCAGGACAATTATTTTCCCAAAGTCAACCAAATTACTGATGTTGAACATTGTTCAACACCATGCTCACGTGAAAACGAATGCAGTAATAAGGGCTCGTGCAACCCAGACTACGACGGGAATAATTTCATCTGTAATTGTGAAAAAAATGGAGTCGACGGTGATTTTGATACATTAGACCCCGAGGTCGGATGTTCTGCTTGTAAACAAAATTGGTATCCAAAAGACCTTGACGAACCCGCAACCAGATGCACTCGCTACTGTGCGGCAGAGGGACAGACATCAGGCAATTGGATTAAGTTTGGTGATGATATGTTACTGCAAACAGATACAGATGCTCAGTCCGTATGTACGGCACACATTGATACATATGGCAGTCAAACATATAGCGTCAATGCTAATTGTCATGTGTGTTCAGGCAGTGGCACTTGTGATGCTGAAGGTGACTGTGCCTGTAGCGATGGTGTCACCGGTTCCTATTGTGAAATTGATTGTGGCCGAGATGGCCGAGAAGCCTGTTCGGGTCATGGGCGCTGTATTCGTGACGAACTGGAATTGTGGTTTGACCCAAACAGCAACAACTTTCGCTGCGAATGCTTGCCGTACGACACCTATACCGCGGAAGCCCGACAGCGTCTTGTGAAAAACGGGTTTAAAGTAGACCCACCACCTTCTGCCGACTATTATGGCCAACATTGTGATTACCATTGTCCAACATATAATTCAGAAATCTGTGCTGGAAGAGGTAGTTGTAGTACCGTTGTAGCAACAAACGCAGAAGGTCAACCCCAGAAATGCAACAGTGATACAGACTGCAGTAATGCTATGTACGGTGATAAAAATGACACTGAACTTGATGACACTTTTTGCTCAGTGTTGTCAACACCCTGGGACTCATTGACACCACGTTTTTTTGAAATTGGTTCCGATTCGCCAGGTTATGCACAATGTACAAAAACTGGGGGCGCATCGTGTATCGATTCCATTTATAGTGTAGACTGGGGGGATTTCTGTGTACAAATGTTGAACGGTTGGTATCCGAACGAGCTCAATACTGCCCAATGTGCTTTTGAACCGTCCTACCGAGAAATGACTGAGACATTCTTTATTGAAAAGAATGAAGATTCGAAGACATGGTGCGAACGAGCCTTGCAAGACTTGACTCCAGATTCGAATTCATGTACTGCGTCCTCTCATGCTGATGTCAACAAATTCGAAACATATGAATTTCTCTGTTTTGACTTGACTTTAGAAAGTTCGTGTCTAAATGAAGACCATTGCTTGTACGACCAAACATTGCAATATATTTTCGCAACAGACCAATCTTGTTCACTATTGGCTGCTGACCTCTGTACTGGAAAATGTGAAGCTGGTTCAGATGGTGTGTGCAGAACCAAAACGTATTGTCGAGCCAAAACATGCCGAGATGCCATCAACGAAAAATCGATTGAAACTCTCTGTCTCGATTTGCCAGAACCCTGCCCAGCTATTGACGGAGAGCAAATGTGTTCCAGTGCCATGTACGAATTGCGTACAGTGGCAGATGAATATGAGCTTAGTGTGAGTTCTGCTGACCTGTTTTTTACATGCTACATGGCCGACCATTATCAGAGTCCATTGACAATGCAGAAAAGTACACCGGGTAACATTGTCATCGACGGTACACTCGAAGTGTTGGGCCGTCGAGTTCCTGTCACCGAGTACCGTGCTGCTGCAGTGGACTATCGCAGTACTACGAACGATAACTATTGCGAAATACCGGATGATTTCTGTCAGAAACATCTAGCTTCTGTCCTATCAGACAAAATTTGGCACCAAAAAGCATCGCCAGGATGGTACAATAATTGGCGTGTTAAATGCGGAGACTATATGACACTCTGGCCCTCGGAAACAAAAGCCAATGCTCATAGAACTAAAGTAGAATCATCTTCTGGTACAAAGTGCACAGTGATGGATTTTGGAAACAATCCAAATGAAGCTGCGATTTGGTCACTTGACTGTTTAGATTCTTCAGACAGTTCCACGGACAGTATGCCAGAGCCGCATAAGAACAACTGCCTATTGAAAGAAAATCAAATCAATGCTCGCTGGGGTCAATCGCAATGGTCTCCGCATGAAATCGAACAGATTTTTCAAGAAACCTGTGAACAAATGTCGACGTCACCTGCAATACCTACAGTGCCAAACGTACCAGACTACTGCGCGACACACAACCCCTGTGGTGTGAATTCAGTCTGTGGCATCAATTCCTTAACACATGTCAGCTGTGTCCACAAAACAATTGTCAGTCCAGTGTGTGGCCAAGGAGGTATTCAATGCAGTAGTGGTAACTGTTCCTCCTTTGGCACAGAGCCAAATACTTATACATGCGCAGTGAGTAATATTGAACAATATAACAAGAACATTTCAGAGTTGGTGCGCAAACACGACGACTATAGGAATATACAGTGGTTAGACCATTGCAAAGAGGCAAAGCCAACTTTCCTCAGTCTGGAACGCAAGCCAGCTCTCTGGAACACTGATTGGACCAATGTCAATGTTCAAATGGTCGATTCAACACGGGCACACTTTATCTCGGCCACCATTTCTGGTGAACATACCATTGATATTGTTGTCGAAGAAGGCTCGGGGCCTGCCATGTTGGTTGTCGACTGTGGGGAATCGGCTGAAAGATTTTTCGGAAAGAATACATCAGTTCATATTGTAATGACAGGTACATGCACTTTCGAGAGCCATGGTGTCTACATTGTGTCCAGTATCAAGGTGGACAACGAACTGCAATTAGATACATTATCAAATACCATCTCTGACGAAGATAATACAGCAGACACGAAATTTGTTGTAACCCCTGCAATTCTGAAGGAAAGTTTACAATTTGGATATCACCCCAACAAACTTGAGTTTGGGAATACTGGCCTAGTCACTATAGACAAAAACTCTAACGACGACACAGCTGCTGCTGCTAACACTGCTGGGTTGAAGTGGGATTTTGAAAATACTGAGAATGTCCGCATTTCGGGTTGGTTGTTTCTGTCAGAAGGCTCAAAGGCAGAAATGCGACTGCTGTCAAGTTCCGGACAGTCATTGGTCGAAATGTCTGTCGAAAGTGACAACGGCCTAATACTTGCTTCTGGTTCCAAAGAAAAAAGATGGTCCACAGAAGTCGATTGGATACCATGGTACATTGAAGCTCGTTATATCAACGAAACGCACTCTACCGAAGAGGAAACGCATGTCCATCACCAATATTGGAGAGCTCGAGTGTCTGTTGGTGAACATCAACTTACTTTTGACAAAGCACACAAAAGTTTGTCACACACGCGCAAAACATTGGGTCGTATAGCGCCCTCCTTTCATAATATTCCTGGTTTGTCTGAATCGGACTGTCATCAACAGTGTGCCAGTCATGTTGACTGCCTTCAGTGGTCATGGACCGAAGAAGATAATCACTGCTACTTGTACGAGAAACGATGTCATGAAGACAAGAGGTGTGTGCACGGAACACATACTTTACATTCGGCACATAGTCACCATGTTGGTGCTTTTGTGATGAATACATATGGGGAAATGCCTGTCACATGGGCTCACGTACGTCACGACACCATTGTTGATGACATAGTTGATTTCGAAGCAACGTATCATCCAGACACAACAGCAGTNTGTAATGACCTTGCGTCGTCATTTCTACTCCTGCCTGGGTATAAAACGAGAGTCTGTAACGGTGAGTGTGGTCCGCATTATGTAGAGAGCGACCTCGGAAAGTGTGGCGAATTCCTCAAGCACAAAGAACCAGAAAATTGCACCATCAATGCCAATTGGACAGCCTATTGCTATTACAAAAAATCATTCGATAGTCAGGAAGTGACTGTTGACGGTACCCGCAAATATTATTATCCAATTTCTGGTAAGACATCAACTGAAAACAACATTGCACAAATTTGCGAAAAACCTCAAAAACTAATGTCGGATGCAAAATCGAATTGTTCTCAGATGTCCGCATCGTGGTTCGAACAATGCTTGGGCCGTTGGGATATTTATGAGGAGTTTTGTGACGACAGCTGCCTGACATCCATTGAAACGCAATTGTCTGCATCAAATGGGTCAAGCCTCTGCCAAAAGCGCAAGGAATATCTACAATTGAACATCTCAAAAGGTACGGATGAAGCTAGAGATACTCATTGCTCCAAGAATGTCGAGCAGTTGATTGTGACTGATTTTTGTTTGCTGCAAAATGCCTACCACAACAAAGAGCAAGTTCTGATTCCAGAATTATACATGTCGGATTGTCCTCGAGAGCCCTGTGCGTCAATGTTGTCAGAAGTGTTTACACGTCCCATGTGGAGGTCATGGTGCGAAGATTTATCACAAGGCAACATCACCGGTATCTGCTCCCGTACCTCTTGTGACTGCAACGTTGAAGAATATATTGGCGTTGCTGGTCAATTCTGTGAACTGACATGTCCATCAGGGACTGACAATGGTATCGAGGTGGCCTGTTCAGGCCGTAACGGAAAATGTTTTGCGGAGGATTTTAATCAAATTGAAGCAGATTACATTGCACAAGAAACACAAAAGAGTTTTCGAGGAACTTCTAAGGCCTTCGTATTACCATTGCCGGATTACGAGCCTATCTGGTTAGCGGGACCAACGCCCAGTGCTACCGGCATCTGTCAATGCGCATTGGGCAGTGGCGACAGCTGCTCTATACCGTGCGACAGATGCAACAATGGTACTTATGGTCAAGAGATGGCATCACAGTATGGTATTTGTGATGCGTACTATGGTCTTTGTCGAAGTTTACCGCCTTTTATGAGATACAACGTCAAGATGACGACTATTGGTGGGAAAGAGGCTTATGATGTTGGCTACGTTCTTTCCTACAATACAACGAATTTCGAAGGTATCGAATGGCAAAATCCAGAGCGGTTTGTGTATGCAACAGATACTGTATTGTTCGAACAATCCATGTTAGATATGTATGATTATTCTGGCGAGTCGTACGGTATTGAACAAGAACTGAACTACGATAATATTGGCTCGGTTCGTGAAGAAACGGTATTGACAGTACTGAATATTTTTCAGCGTCTGTCACAACATATAGATTGGTCAGCGTCAATACCGTACATGATAAATTCTGAGAATGTACAGAATGCTGGTTTTCAACTGGACTCGGACACGGTCACGTTATTCACTATCCCTATACCAATGTTCCCAACAAATTGCACCAAAGTTGAGATGTCAGAGTGGTTTCTGTGTTTTGCAAATGGACGGTTGCATGCGGCAGTAGACTCGACTCCGCTGCCAACACCGATGATGGTAATCGAATCAGGCAATGACACATTACCTACCTCGGGCATGACCTTTGTCAGAGTGTCCGATAATGTTGTCTATGCATTTGGCGGTTCGACGCAATTTGACAAATTCGGTCAACCATACAGCATTGACCATAATAATCTGTACTCCATATCACTTCGACGTCAACAGTGGGATGAAAAATGGATTGTTTTGGCAGAATGGTCAGAGATTTCTACTACTGGCGCGGCACCGCCGAAACAAAATTTGGCACCGATACATTATATATACAACGACCTTTATGTTGTTAGTACATCAGGAAACGAACATCGACTCTTTGTACTCTCGTTCACATTGGACGAGACGCTTCCGAAATGGTCCTCGTACAATATACCGCAAACGGGTGCGCTCGTTAATATGATACCAGACAAAAACAACAACCAACTTCTGCATATCTATATTGGTGGTACCACTATTACTTACTCAAAACAGGACGGCTTTTTCAGAACATCGTCTCCAGAGTCTGTGTCAGACATCTCACTGCTATATACGCCCACATTGGATGAGACTGACAGACACATACATTGTAACATAAGACATTACAATTTTTTGGTCACAATCGGCGGCAATGTTGTGGCTGATTTTGCGACATCGCCTGTTCAAGTGTTTGTCTTTTTGGAAGAATGGCTAAACCTCGATGTCACCTCTAACTCAAACATTGTTCAGCGATTTTATAATACTATTGAATGGAGAGTTACAAAAACGCTGAATCTTAGGTCAATTAGGGAAGAGGTTGACATGAGTACTGTCATCGACCATGTGGAGAAACTGTATATGCAGCAGGCTCGTTGGCGACAAGGTAGTATGTTGTCATCTAAAATAGCCCTCTATGAGTCCATTGACAGAAAAGACGTACGACTGTCAGAACCGTCCGGCGAACCCTCCGACAATTTTTTGAACATTATTAGTCAAAACGACGGTTCGCTATTCATAAACGGGTTTGCATCGTCATTGACAGTTGAGGCAATTGCAAAAGGTGCTTCTACAATGTTGTATGTTGCTGTTGAAGGTGATAAGTATGAACAAGATCTTGTCATTTCGGGACACTTGCGTGAATTCGACATTGCTAAAATATCGTACCCGTACACTGAACAATTGAGATTTCAGAACGGAGTTATCGACATCGTAGTGAACGAGTGGTCCTCCGACAAATTCTCGGTGTCAATTCAGGAAAATATGGAGAGTACTAGCAAAACGAGCTGGTCGGAAGAGTCTAAAATTTTGACTTTCTATATTGTGATTCATGTTGAAGAATGGATGTACAATACAGGAACGGAATTCAAAGTGCGTGAAGAAATAGCAATAGCCAAAACAGGATGGCAGGCATTGTTAAACATGGTTGTCTCAGAATACTCAGAAGACACCCACCGGATGAAACAACAATTAAGCAAATATCTCTCTTATTATGGTTCGCATTGCTCTTCGTCCGCAGACAACACCTGTCCTGGGACAATGACGTACACACACATGGCATGCTCTGGTCATGGTAGATGTAATGCTATCTGTAACTGCGAATGTGAAGTGGCACCCTCTGTTTTACAGCACAATGACAATGCATTAGACAACATCGACTGGCAGGATTCGCCGTACAGAGGTGATGGATGTGAAATCACCTGTCCGGGATTTGATGGTTATGACTTGAAGTCTATTTGCTCTGGAAAGCCTACTGCTTGTCAACGCGATGGTACCTGTGCATGTGATGAAGGACGAACTGGCGATGCCTGTCAATTCGAGTGTCCATATACCATTGACAAAGACACTGACACAAAAAAACTTACCTGTTCAAGGAACGGAGGATGTGGTACGAAGGCTGTGGAACTTACTTCGACTGTCTTTACTCATAAAGACATTTACAAAAATCGTTTGGCTGGTACAAATCGTCAACATTACATCAATGCTCTGTTACAATACTATGGTGGTGAGTGTCATTCTGAAAATTACCAGCAAGTCAATGCACAATTTGACGTTGCACAGACAGGACATTTAGAAGAAGATGGACAAACTATTTCGTACAGAACTCGGAAACATGCTATCGAGAAATGTACAGACTTGAACGACATTTATTCGAAAACGAAAGATTTGACACAATACGAAAGTGATGCAGTGGGCTCTTGTGTAGGTGTACTGATACAAAACAATCGTTATTACCCTGTACAAAAACAGCCTGTCCGCGATATCTATCCAAATAATATGGTCCTCGTCCACAAGATATTTGACTGTACCTATTCGGATTGTATATTGGTTGTTCACGAAGATGATAGGTCAATCTTGTCAAACGTCGAAATTATTACAGACCCACCCACATTTGAATTTCATGGGACATATGTCCATGGCGCTTCGTCAGGACAAATTATATACAATATAAATGGTAAGACCATTTTTGTGACCATTGACTGGACTGTCGACAATCTGAAGATAACCATGCAGGAACAGTTCAACGAGGCTATTCAGATTGTAGATAAAAAAGGTGCGTACAAACAATTTTCACTCTACCTAGGAAACTCTCGTTTTCTTTCTGCAACAGTCACAGTCAAATTGTATAATGAGATTGACTACACACTGACTGCAGACAACAGCATCTGGTTGGCACCACAATACGGACAAAAATACAGACAGGCTAAATTTGAACAAGGAGGGTATGTATTCACACCGTTCTCGACAGATACGAGAGAAGATATGAAAATAAACCAGAGACACGAGGCAGAATACGAATGCGACATCGAAGAGAATTGCATTGGCATTGTGCAATGGAAGTCATTATCATCAGGGACACTTTTTTCTCTGTACACTTTGAAATCGTCAATTGGAAGTTCGAAAATGTACAATATTGATGGTCGAGAAGGTTTTGATTTCTATAGTAAAATGTCATTGTTTTACAAAGGGAAAAACAATGACATTGCTACAGTCTGTGCGCCTGTTGTTAGTAGACAGACAAACTACCCAATGGTGCAATTTACTACCGAGTATGACATTCCAATTTCAAATGTTGATTTGGCAGCAGTTCGAGACGAAGAAGAACCAGAAGCACTCAAAATTGGCAACGGCATCTGGACAAACTGCTGGGATAAAATTGAAGCAACTGGTAAAACAGACTGCATGAACAAATGCAAACAAAAGGGTAACCATGGCTTTGCCTTTACGGACACTGGACCGGTCTGCCTCTGTTACGATATCGCAGCTGATGACATACAACTACATAAATATTATTCAGACACTGCCAAAACTAATTTTAATCCCTGTGATACAAACAGAAGAAATAACCCCAAAACTGTGTGGCGAAATATATAGCGAATATGTTTAAAAAATACTATAAATAAAGAATATAATATGAAACTATGTACAGTCTTGGAGATTTATTGATTATCGATTCGAGCAAATATGGTGAAATTGTGGGAGTAACTCCTGATAATCACATTGAGGTCTCCTTTCTGTGCAAAACTGACAAACAAGAAGGTCGAATTTGGGAATTTGCTTCTGACGATAAATGGCAACTGATAGCACCTACCAACGTCACCAAGCATGTGTCTGTCCCAGAAGGGTCTGACGGGAATACTGTGTCCAAGGCCTGGCGTTCTCTTGGCTTTGTAGCAGGCGGGGATGGCATTACCTTTTGCCGTATTGAAGATGAACGTTTGGCAAATATGCCAATTCTATTGTGTGAAGTGGAGGAGGATGAAGAAGGTACTGCTTCTGTTAAACTCAACATGCATGGGTATGAAGAAGACGGTTTCGTAATTCCTGATGACGAGGGCGAAAACTTTGATTTTGCCGACCCTGCTGAACTTGACGAGGAAGCAGCCAAATTTGTCCACGAAACACACCAAGCCGTGCATGATTTTGACAAATGGCAACCAACTGACAAACAAGGAAAAGGCATCAAAGACTATATTGATAGAATGGACCACAAAGCTGCGATTGAAACAGACAACCAGCGTTTCTCGTCAGGTAAATCTTCCATCTCTACTTCAAAACCACCACTGAAACGTAAAAGATAAAACTCTAAAATATTTCAAATTTTTATTCTATTGGATGTATGGATGTACTATGTTATATAATGAACCTTTTTCTCCGATAGAAGTTGATAAAGGAATGTATCGTATTCATATTGTGAATTCAGCTTCTGAACCGAATGACACAATGAACCGGGAGTATATATAGAAGTTGATAAATAAAGAAATGTATCGTATTCATATTGGGAATTCAGTTTCTGAACCGAATGACACAATGAGCAAGATACTACAAGTCGAGAACATTGCACAATACAATCTCAAAGAAATTCAGAAAACCAAAGTTCAACAAGAAGAATTTGAAAAAATACTACAATTAATAAAGAACAAGAGTATTCAGTTAGGAAAAGAATCCAAAACATTCACTTTCGAACAGTTCACAGAATGGTTACAGAGACTACCCGAGCCAAACAAGACCCCCGCTGGATTAGCAATGCAGAATTTCCAGATGACTTGTATCGATAGAGACCCTCTAAAAGTACAAATACTTGAAGACAGATGCTATGATATCTCCCTATCACCGGTGATACCCTGTAATCAGTATTTCAGTGGACGATGTTGGATGTTTGCTGGTCTGAATCTGTTAAGACCGTATTTTATTATGAAATATAATTTGGGACCAGACTTCGAACTTAGCCAGGCCTACTTATTTTTTTGGCATTACCTTGAACAGTATGAGTCAGTGATGAATCTCTTTTACTATGAAGAAATGTCGGAAGAAGAGAAACAAATGCGGTTGTCAACACCGTTGAGCGACGGTGGCAATTGGATAACATTCCGACGTCTTGTTGTCAAATATGGAATCATCCCAAAAAAGTCTTATGGTGATTCCTGGCAAACTAAAAATTCCAAAGAAATGAATAGAAGGATGTCCGAAATGTTAGCAAAGGATTTGAAGGTGTGCATGGAGTTCAAGAACAATACCGCCGAGACCTCCGTGGAATACAATGAGTTCCTGAAAAAATGTCTTAAAAGGGCGGAGCGTGTCTTGACACTCTGTATGGGAAAACCACCCGTCGGTCAAATTGTCATCCAATGCGCGCCTTCAACCGTTCCACAGCAACATCCAACGTCAACAGTTCAACCGACATTGGTCCCTCTTCGGGATGGCTTGTATGCCAGTCCTCAGGCAATGTTTGAAGAGGCCGATGCAACATATGAAGTTTGCAAACATGTCCAACTCATTAATGACCCCAGACAAGAGGAAGGAAAAGCAAGCAGTACTGCCGCGCCAGTCTGGTACAAAACACAACACCAACAATTGAGAGCTACCCCGGAATTACTTTTAAATATGAGAACGGAGGACATTGCCAATATTATAGTAAAGAGCATACAAAATAAAATCGGCGTGTGGTTTGCTTGCAATGTCAACGAAGATTTTTCAACAAAGTTGCAAGGAATGACCCATCAATTATTCAGACCCGACCTTTTTTTGGATATTGACTTGGCTATGTCCAAAGAAGATAGAATGATATGGGGGAGGTCTCGCTGCAACCATGCCATGCTCATCACAGGGGTGCAGTTTGAGAGAACCGTGAGTGCTGGAACACAAATAAATTCAAATAAAATCGCCGCCTTCCAAGTTCAAAATAGTTGGGGTGCAACTGGTCCAGGCAAAGGTTTTTATAAAATGACGAAAGACTGGTTTGACATGCATTGTCATACTTTTGTGGTCCGCAGTGAACTCGTACTCAATCTACCAGAAAGACCACCTGACGAAGAGATTGGGGAATATAAATATTATAATTTTTTTGGATAGAAAACCATAGCCTGCGGAAATAAATTAATTTAAACATATTTGAATATCCGTTGTCTATCTTGAAACTAATTACAATGCGTTTTCGCAAATCCCTACCCAAAGCAAACATTGTCATCAGTGTTTTGGATGACAATACTTACCATATTAAAACAAATCGAATGTCCAATGTAGACTTGGATGTAATTAAAAAAGCATGTCATGTCAGCGATAAGCGCAAAACATTTCACATTGCTAAATGTGACTTGTCAACTCTGCTGACTTTCCAAGAATATACNATTGCCCCAGTCCCTCATCATGTCCAACGCTTGACGCGTAAATCACACAACAATACATTTGACCTCACCAAAATACCAAAGAAGCTATGGGACACGCTTTTTCGAATATCAAAAAGAAGGTGTCGAAGCTGCACTGACCTGTTACGACAGCCGCTGTCTACTGGCAGATGACATGGGTCTTGGAAAAACCAGACAAGCATTGGCTTTTATCGGCTACTATCTACCGAAACGTGTCCTAGTGGTTTGTCCTTCGTATTTACGCTATCATTGGCAACATGCCTTGAAAGAATGGCTTGATGTTGAGTCACAATTAGTCAAAAAAGGCAAAGAAACACTGGACCAAGATATTTGTATAGTGTCGTACGACATGTTGCATGCCCTGCAAATAACCCCAGGTATGTTCGAGGTAGTTGTCTGCGACGAATCGCATTATGTCAAATCGCGCAAAACAAAACGTACCAAGGCATTGAGTCCACTGGTTCGTGCTGCACAACATGCGTTATTAATTACAGGGACTCCTGCTTCAAATAGACCTATTGAACTTTTCTCGCAATTGTTAATGTTGCGGCCAATTTACATCAAAAATTACACCTCTTATGCAGCACGATATTGCAACGGTAAATCCACACCTTTTGGGTACGATGACCGGGGTTCTTCGAATAGTCATGAACTTAACTGGTTGTTGAAGCGTGGATTTATGATACGACGTCTCAAGAGAGATGTGCTGACTCAGTTACCCTCCAAGACGCGCCATACTGTCTGGTTAGAAATAACAGCAAAACAACTTGTCGAAGTACGCGAAGGTTTTCGAGTTTGGCGCAACCTCAACAACACCATTTACAAATTGCCGTCCGGTTCAGAGCAACAGCGACTGCAGATGTTCGAACGTCAAAAGGTGATATCACAGCTCTTCAATACAACCGCCGTAGCGAAATGTGAGGCAATCGTCAACTGGGTACTCGACGCGCTGGCGGAAGGTCGCTCTTTCATTTTCTTTGCTTACCATCGTGTTGTTCTTGATGCAGTCGAAACTGCGGTGCAGGCGGCCAATATTCCCTTCATGCGCATCGACGGCTCCACGCCAGCACACACTCGACAGAAAAATGTAGAAGATTTTCAAAAAGATACATCCATTCGTATTGCTATTTTGTCGTTGATGGCAGCTGGGACGGGAGTTACGCTGACGCGTGTGTCGGAGTGTGTGTTTGGAGAATTGTACTGGGTTCCCGGTGTAATGATTCAAGCAGAAGACCGTGTACATCGCATATCACAAGAAAATCGGGTCGATATCAAGTATCTCCTTGGAACCGATACTCTGGATACCTATGTCCACCCATCGCTCTGTAAAAAGTTGGCAACGTTAGATACAGTCGTCGACAATAGGAGTGACCGTACTTTTAAAGGCGAGACTACTACTCATGTTCAAGCGCCAGAAGAATCGCTGTTGGATGTGATTTCTGGTCTATTTTAGAGCCTGCGAGAAAATAATATGACATAAAAATGC
>JGI20160J14292_10001681_pt1 | contig 18342 bp, 10 predicted proteins | sample COG_10_FD_14292 | JGI IMG/M metagenome (IMG submission 14292) | reverse complement strand
AGCTCGTTGACCACCAAATCTGATGGAGACACCCCCACTGTAGCCGTGACGGGTTCACAGGGAAGCCAGCGCTCCAAGCCGGCAGCACTGCCGACTTCCACTTGGTAATCCACCGTGGTCCAATTCCATTGCACCGGAACCTTGACGCCCCAAGTGCCGTCGCCGGCCTTGCGGTCGCCGTGTTCGCCGTCATCGTACATGGTGAAAGATTGGGGGCCGTTGCCTGGATCGATCCAACACGTCACCTCCACATCATCGGCCCCGCCATCGACAATGGCCCTGACGCGGAGCGAATCCAACACCGGGGCGTTGTCCTCCAATTCGTGGACGATGAGCACCGGATTCTCATCATCGAGCTGGTTGTAGAGGGAATATGAGCGGTTCGTGAGCCACGGCTCAATCCCGTACTCGACATGTCCACCCCATGCCTCTTCAATCGAGGCTTCAAAATCAGACGGCTCGAACCCAAACGTTTGAGGGTAATACCCATCAGAGGCGATGTGCGGCGCGAGCATTTCAAGGCGCGGCTCCAGAAACGCCATCACCGTATCGGGGTGCGCATATACATTGGACACCTCGCGCAGATAGTAGGTGTACCAGTCGCGGTATTCCGGGACCTCCATGAGCCGGTCATAAAGCGGCCGGTACTCAGTAGACCACGCGTATGGATTGCGTGACTCCCAATCGCCTTCCACCCAATCGATGCCCCAAGTGTTGTCGAGGTCGTAAGGGATGTAATCGAAGAGGCCGGTTTGGGGGTTGTGATAGAGGTAAAAGTTGTTCTTGTTGCCAGTGTACCCATCCCAATTGCCACTCACCACATCCAGGGCCATCACTTTTAGGAAGTCCGCGACATTGAACACCTCTTCAATGGCACATTTGAAGTCGGCTTCTGGCGTGTTGTTGAGGACATCGATGAATTCCGCGATGTCGGTGTAGTCATCCTCCTCGGTGTTGGTCTTCAGCTCGTAAGCCCTCCGCCCATTGACTTCAAACTTGTAATCATCTGGATAAGGCCCCACGTATTCGAGGGTGGCGGGCCACAGGCACTTGTAGAAATTGCCGCCATCCTTGTCGTAATACTCCTCGACAAACTCCTCGTCCATGTGCTCGGTGTTGACGTAAACCCCCATGTATTCGCCGTTGAGCATCACCTTGACCATGCTCGTGCGGGAACCCGCTAGGCCCATTTTGCGAAGGATGTTCCAGCTCAATGCGGCACGGAGCACGGAAGGGTCGTTTTGGTTGGCGTTGAGGTTCAACTTTTCCAAGTCGGCCCATTTCTGGCCAGGGATGAAGGCGTTGAGGTCCACCTTGAAACTCTTCTTTGGAGCAAACAAGGAGGTATTGCCCCTCAGGCGGACCGCCACCGTATCGATGAGGGTATCCAGCACTGCAGATTGATAGCCTATGGTCGCAGGGAAAGGATTGGTCGATGCGTATTCTACATCCCCAAACAGCATCGCCTCAGCGTTGTCGGCATCCATGGTGATGACCACCGTCGCCACCTCATCCTGCAAAAACACTGGGCCCCAAGCGGGAATGTCTGTTTGGGCACTGAACTGGGTCGCCCAGCACCACAACAAACCCAAGAAAATGCTGCGGCAAGTCCACGCGTTGAGCGACGTATTCATGACGCGAAATTAAGGGGTCACAGGCGGAGGCTTATGAATGGGGTTCAAAAACCCCGTTTTCAGTCCACGACCAACAATGGGCGCACTTCCCTTCCCCCGGGAAGGTCACACACCAGCAAGTACATCCCCGGTGCCACGCCGTCCAAGGCATGCCAAGCCCTTGGGGCAGATGGAGACCACCGCATGACCTCTGCGCCACTCACTTCGCACAGCAAAATACCTGCATGGCTTGTCCCCAATCGGAAACCAGACTGGGCAGGATTGGGCCACACCGTCAACTGCCTTAAGGCGACCTCTGGAACATGGGTGACCTCCAATACCTCAACGTCGAGGTTCAATACCCCCCCGGTGCATGCATCATTGGTCTCGACCACCTGAATGCTGTGCGCACCAACCGTGGTCCACTCAACGGTCACCAGTGACGTGCCCTGGCCCGACACCAGCGTTCCGCCGGACACCGCCCAGGTATAGCTGTTCCCTGGCTCCGCAGGCATGGCCACATAAAGCTGGGTAGCCCCTGCATCCACTTCGGCGCTTCCATCGATGCCCGCAGCGGACAAGTATGCACAACTGCCATCGTCTTCGCTCGCGGCCTCCTCGTAATTGCAGGCCTGCGGATCGGTGCATCCGCTCACTTCCAGCTCATCGCAAATGCCGTCGCCATCGCTGTCATTGAGACAATTCCCTGCACAGTCGTAGTAATTGGCCGCGAATTCACAACTGCCATCATCTGTGTTGGCCAAAGGGTCATAATTGCAGGCTTCGGGATCCGTGCAGCCGGGCACATCGCAAATCCCATCGCCATCGATGTCTGAAGCGCAATCTCCCCCGCACTCACCCAAGGCGTCCAATTGATTGCCATCGCAATCACAATCCCCTTGCGGAATGTCGCTGCAACCGCACTCAAACACCGCCCCGGGACCATCGCAAACCCCACATTCATCCAATGCGCCTCCAATGCAAGGATCCTCGCTGTCGCAAATGCCATCGGCATCTACATCGGCACCGCAACTGCCCCCGCATTCACCCAAGGCATCCAACACTGCTCCTTCACAATCGCACCATCCATAATCCGAAGGGGCCCAACATGACCCATCGTCCACCACCGCATCGGCGTTGTAATTGCACGCCCCAACATCTGTGCACCCTGCAGTGTCCGTTGAGGACGCACAAATGGTAACATCATCGAGCAGATATGCGCCGGTGCCACCGCCAAAACTGAAGGCATAGAAGTTGACCCCGCCTAGGTTTCCTGGATAGTCCAAAAGCGCCACCAACTGGCTCCCTATGACGACCCTCACCTCATTGTTGTCGAGGTCAAAAATGTGGGTGAAGAAATTGTCTGAACCCACCTGATATCCCGATGACTGGAGCGTGTCTTCCCCCTGAACAAAGGCCAAGTCGCCTTGGGTGTCAATGAAGGTTTCCAAGGTCCATTCTATGCCCGGTGTGGCCTCCCCTTGGAAGTTGTAATAGGCGGTTTGACCGGACTCAGTGAAGATGGAGAACTGCACCACGTATTCGCCCGAGGTGGCCCCTATTGGAAAGATGACATCACTGGACTGAACGGGATCAGCTTCGGTGGAGACGAGCGCGAGCGCACCGTCAAATCCGTCGAACACCACAAAAGGATCTTCAGCCGTGCCCGATGGACCACTCCAAGTCTCCCAGCCGTTGGTGGATTGCACCGTCAGGGGCAACGACGGATCATAAGACTGGAAGGTCTCTAGGAGCAGCGTTTCCGAGCAGGTGAAGCAGAAGTAATCGCAGCTGCCGTCGTTGTAATCCGCCAGGGGATCAAAATTGCACGCCCCTTCATCTGTGCACCCCGGAGCCAATCCATCCAGAGGACATACGTAGGGAACCGTGAACGTTACATCGGTGAACTCCAGACCCACAGAACTGCCGAAGCCGTTGTAGAGTGAGACCGTCCAAGTGCCCACTCCAGACAAATTGAGCCCGGACAGGTCCAAGGTGGCCGTGTAAGTTCCTGCGCCGCCAGTGTCCCAGCCCGCTGGCCAGTCTACTCCCGCTGCAGCCGCACCTGTAGTTTGATCGTACCCGCCCCATTCGAAACAATCGCCATCCGGATCACAGATCAGGACCAACAGGTCCGATGCCCACTCTCCTGTGGTCGATCCTCCCCATTGCACAGAAACTTGGACCTCGTCGATACCACCGGCACCGCCAAAGGAGAATTCCACGCCTTGTCCTGCCCCAGCATTGAGCGCCATGTTCCATTCTGAGTTGCATTCTCCGCAAGGCTCTCCGGCAACTGGATAAACACAGCTGCCATCGGCAATGGTCGCCTCCGGATCGTAATTGCAAGCAGCAGTATCCGTGCATCCCGGAGCACCCACGGGGCCGTCAAGCGCAGCGTAATCCACTGTCCATCCAATGTCCTCTAAGACGCCCAGGCACATGGCACCGGGAGAATGAATGGCCTCACCGTTGCCGATTTGTGGCGTCATCAATGAATGGTCATTCCCAGCGGGATACGTGGACTCATCAAAATGAGAAAAACTGGACCCCTGTTCCCAGAACGAGGGGGCATAGAGCTTGGGCGAGAAATCCCCACTGTAGGCATTGCCTTGGGCACCTGCCCAGTACAAGTTGTCGGAAACAAGCGCCTCCCCGAGGGCTGCCGTCCCACTTCCCAGATCCAAGATGGGCGTGCCACTGCCTGTCCAGGCGAAGCCATCGTAGACATGCGGCAAACTGCCATTTAAGATGTAACCGTTGAGGTCAGTGCCCACGAAGGCCGTTCCGGCAAAACCAAGCCCATGTCCAATCTCATGCAGCACCACCGAAACCAAGTCGAACTGTGAAAACGGAGTGTTGCCATCAAGACCCAAGTACCAATTTGTGCCGCTGTCGAAGTTGGCGGAAATGTCGGCATCTCCTGGATCGAGGTCTGAACCGGCCAGCTTGTTGGCCAATGGCGAAGGATACAGCACCCCGTTGGCGGGTGCTCCACCAAAGTTGTAAAAGAGCCCATTGGCGCCGGCTGAACCCAAAGTGTTGCCGGGCAAATCCTCCCAGGTTGCGTCCACCACGATGGGCACATCACTCGTGATCAAGCCCGACCAGATGTCTACAGCATACTGAAAAGCCGTCTGAGCGGCGGGAGAAAACCCGGTGTAGTTCACGATGAAGGTGGCCGTGCGCTCTTCTTCAGGGGCTAAAGCGGGGGCGGGAACGTGAGAAACACCCTCCGACTCGACCGCCAATATCACGGCCCGATTGCCGGGGGTGGCTGAGGATGATGTTTGGGCGACAACTGGGACCAATAATCCCATCAAAATGGCAGAAAGAATGAGGCGCATATGGCTGTAAATCTGCAGCAAACTAATGCGCACTACCTTGTATGCATGACCCGTGGGACAAAGGTTTTCATCACCCTACTTTTAGGTGCAACGGTGTATGCAGGGGCTGGGTGCAATAAGGTTCAACACCCCGAACCAGAACTCCCCACCCCTGAGACATTGGTCCTACCCAACCTGCCGGAAACCCCTTATGGCTATGCGGAAATGCAATTTCCAGAGGCCTGGCTAAACGACCCTGCGCTGGCCTTGTTCGGCGGGTTCGGAGAGACCGCCAACATCACGGATGCAGGCGCCACATTGGGCAGGGTGCTGTTTCATGACGTTCAGCTTTCTGCCGACAACACCGTTTCGTGCGGCAGCTGTCATCATCAAGAGCACGCCTTTGCCGATGCCACTTCTCGGTCAGTTGGCATTTCGGGCACCCCCCTGTTGCGCAACACACCCGGACTGTTCAACCTTCGTTACCAGCGCCGGCTGTTTTGGGACCTGCGTGTGGCAGGGCTGGCCAATCAGGTCTTGCAGCCCATTGGCCACCCCGATGAAATGGGCATGGACCTGGAGGAACTTGCAGACAAACTCGATGCCCTGCCCTACTACCCCGCTTTGTTTGAGGCGGCTTTTGGGGACGCCCACATCAGCCTTGACCGCATCACTGATGGGCTGGTGCAATTTCTGATGTCCATACGCTCACACCAGAGTCGCTACGATGAAGGACTCGCCAATGGGTTTGCCAGTTTCACGTCCAGCGAACTGACAGGAAAAGAGGTCTTTTTTAGAGGTGATACGCGCTGCAATCAATGCCACAGCGGACTGAATTTCTTCTCAACACAAGCCTTCATCAATGGACTCGAGATGGACTATGGTGCCGTTGGCGACGCCGGCATTGGCGAACTGTCTGGCAGCCCCACTGATGACGGGCGTTTCAAAACAGTCTCCTTGAGAAATGTGGGCGTCACCGCCCCCTACATGCACGACGGCAGATTTGCAGACCTCAGGGCTGTTGTGGACTTCTACAGCGACAACATTGTGCAACATCCATACCTCGATGAACGCTTTTCTGACAATGGCATTGGCCCACCGGGACAAGAGCCATACCGGCTTGAATTGACGGAAACAGAACGCGTTGGACTCGTGGATTTCCTCCACACGCTATCGGACACCTCCATCACGGTGAATCCCGCCTTTTCATCTCCTTTTTAGGGCCAACCGGACATCAATCAGGCCAGTGCAATTCGAAGCGAGAACCTATGCCTGGCTCCGAATGCAACCGGATTTCTCCACCGTGTTTTTCGACAATGCTGTACACGTGGCAGAGTCCCATTCCCAGCCCCTCTTCTTGACAGGCAAACCTTTTGAACGGCTGAAACACCTCACGAATTTGCTGTGGGTTCATGCCACGGCCATTGTCTTCGACCATCAACAACCACCCCTCACTGGTTTTTTTTGCGCTCACATCCACATGCACTTGCACTCCTGGGCGGCCATATTTAATGGCATTTTCAATCAGGTTGCTCAAGACAATCCGAATGCCCAGCGGCCCTGCCTCAATGCGCGGTAAGTTCCCAACATGCACTTGCGCACCTGTGCGCCGAATGAGGCTTCGAAAATCATCTTGAATTTCGGTCACCATTCTGCCAAGGTCCACTTCAACATCTTCATCTTCACCGCCCATGCGGGCATGGTCTAACAAGCCTTGAACCATCTCATCCAATCTGGTTGAAGATGACGTTAACCAATCGCAGATCTGCTGTCGCTCTTCGTGCTGATCGGTTTTAGTGCATGCCAGCATCCGCGCACAACTGCTGATGTTTCTCAAAGGCTCTTTGAGGTCATGCGCCACCACCATGGCGAACTTCTTCCAATGCAATTCGTCGTGGACCTCGCAATGTGCAAACTGCAGTCCTCCGTTGGGGGCGTTGATGACTCTGGGCTGGATCTTCATGCAGAAATGTGCTTCGACGGTGAATCTACTTCCAGCAATAGTCCGACGCTCAAACATGTTTTTAAGCACGGGAAAACCAGAAGTGAAACCCTAATCAAACTCACTGGTTCACAACATCATGGCCCCATAATCTCTCGCATTCCGTTTCCGGAGCGAGATTGCTCCTACACGCCACAATGGCGGACAGGGAAAGCCGCGTTCATCAAAGGCAGACCTTTTGCCCCCTTAAAGACACCGAAACCGCAACATTCACAGCGTTTTCGCGTAATCAATCTATGAGAATGAAGCGCACGTATGACACCTTGGTCATCGAAGGAGGAAGCCTTAGGTGCGCTTTCACTGCAGGCGTGCTCGATACATTTTCTGTGGTGCGGTTCAACCGATTCAAGCGCTACTATGCGGTTTCAGCTGGCACGATGGCCCTGACCTCTTTTCTTTCAGGGCAGCGCAAGCACTTCATCGATGTGGCTTGCCACATGGTGGAGAACGGCGATTTTATTCGATTTAGCGACGCCTTTAAAGAGGAGGGGTTGATGAACCTGGCCCACTTGTTTGACCACGTGCGACGTCACCGACCCTTGGATATAAAAGCTGCCGCCTCAGCCGCTAAGGCCAAAGAGGTACGCATGGTGACCACGGATTTCGAAACAGGACGCCCTCTTTATTTGAAGCCGAAAGTAGACGACTGGCTCAGGATCATGTGGGCCTCTTCTACTCTACCCATGGTGACCCGAGGCAAAATCAAAGTGCGCAACCAATGGATGTTTGACGGCGGCATTTCCGATGCCCTTCCCTTGCAAGCGGCCATTGACGGTGGTGGAAAAAACATCCTGGTTATTCGCACCCGCCCTTCTGGAGAGCACATCGCGAAAGGTTGGATGGACACGTTTGCCACCTATTGGTACCGAGAAAACCCTGCCATTGTAGACCTATACAACCACGGCCATACCTATTACAACGATGACGTTGACCGCCTGGTTTCAGGAGGTGAGGGTCGGGTGAGTTGGGAAGAAATCGCCCCCTTAAAACCGCTCCGGTCCGACGGCTACCGCATCAATGCTGGCCAACTGATTCAAGATTACCACCATGGCATGGAACGGGCATTGGATTGGCTGGAACCACGGATCTGAATCCATCAGAAATCAACAATTGGTGCCCCTGCTTCCAACTTGAGTGCTGTGGTTTGGAATCGCGTCTAACTTTGCGGCGATTCACTCTAGCCCAACATCATGCGCAAGCTGTTCACTTTGGCCCTCTTGGCCGCCTCCTCTACCGCCCTGTTCGCTCAGTGCGATGCCCTTTTCATCTCCGAATACATCGAGGGATGGTCCAACAACAAAGCCATCGAGGTTTACAACCCGACGGGTTCAGAAATCGACATGTCTGATTTCCGGATTGAGCGTTATTCCAACGGTGCAACAGCAGCGGAAGAAAACCAAAAAGTAGTCCTCAGCGGCACCATCCAACCCAACGATGTGCTCGTTTATGTCCTCGACAAGCAAGACCCTGATGGGGTAGACTTCGAAGCTCCCGTTTGGGATGAGCTGGCCGAAAAAGCCGACATCTGGCTTTGCCCAGTTTATGAAGAAAACAACGCGATGTACTTCAACGGCAACGACGCCTTGGTACTCCGCCAAATCTCCACCAACGCCGTCATGGACATCTTCGGTGTTATCGGAGAAGATCCTGGCTCTGCCGGCTGGGACGAAGTGACCCAAAACCACACCCTCGTGCGCCGCCCGGAAGTCACCTCAGGCGACGTCGCGGCAACCGATGAATTCGACGTTCTCGCTGTGTGGGACTCTCTGCTCGTCAACACATTTGATGAACTTGGTCAGCACGTTTGCGACTGTGTCGTTTCTGTTGAGGAAGAAGGACGCGATGGATTCAAGGTTTTCCCGAACCCCACCGCTGGCAACGTTTTCATCACCATGGCAACACCCATGCGTGCTTTGGTGGTGCGCAACATGGCAGGCTTGGAAGTTCGCCGCATCGGTGCCAATGGAGCGGTCCGCACAGAACTGGACCTCACAAACCTTGCTGAAGGCACGTACTTCGTAGAAGTGCAGCTCACCGATGGTTCAGTGCGTCACCGCAAGGTGGTCAAGCACTGATCGCACTGCGAATTTCGCGACCATGAAGTCTTTTATCGCACTGGCCCTCGCCATAGGCATGGGCATGCTGTCTGTTGTCTTCGGCCAAAACTGCACTGTTTCAGGTGTGGTCTCTGACGGATTCACAGGCGAAGCCCTCATCGGGGCTTATGTCAAATCAGGTGATGCCATCGCTCCGACGGACATCGATGGTCGCTATGAATTGAGTCTGCCGCAAGGCACACAGACCATTGTCTTTTCTTACATCGGGTACGAACCCTTGCAAAGAGAGGTGCAACTGATCGGTAGCGAGAAGACGGTAAACGTGAAGCTGGAGTCGTTGGTCCTTTCCGCAGCCGTTGTGGCAGCGGACTTGGCCATTGACCGCAAGACCCCAGTGGCCTTTACCAATGTCTTGCCCGCTCAGATTCAAGAGGAGCTGGCTGGAAGAGACTTGCCCCTTATCCTGAACTCCACTCCCGGCGTCTACGCCACACAACAAGGTGGGGGTGACGGAGATGCGCGGGTGACCATCCGGGGTTTTGACCAGACCAATTTGGCGGTCATGGTAGACGGCGTCCCCATGAATGACATGGAAAACGGCTGGGTCTACTGGAGCAACTGGGCCGGACTTGACTTGGTGGTGCGCACCACGCAAGTCCAGCGTGGCCTAGGTTCCAGTAAGCTGGCCATCCCCTCTGTAGGTGGTACCATCAACATCCTTACTGGGGGTGACGAACGCGGCAATGGAAGCTTGACTTTCCTTTCTGAAGTGGGCAACTACGGCTACTACCGAAACAGCCTCGCTGGGGTGTTTGGGAGCCGAGAGAAAGGCTTTCTGCACTTTGTTGGGTCTTACAAGACCAACCAGGGCTTCGCTTCAGGCCTCGAGTCCGAGACATATTCTTACTACCTCAAAGGCCGCAAAACCATCGGCAACCACAACGTGAGCTTTACCACCTTCGGTGCCCCACAGCGCCACGGCCAGCGTTCCTTTCAGATGCAGGTGCACGAGTTTGACGCCAATCTCGCCCAAGAGCTCACCACCTCTGAAGGGCAGGATGAATTGCAAGGCATCCTCGATGGAGCGGATGAAAACGACTTGGTGTCCATGGGCCGCGGCTTCAATGAGTTCATGGTGAACTATGACGAGGTGTACTACAACTACAATGAGGCGACGGGACAGATTGACACCACCTTTGGTGCATCTCGACGCTACAACTCTCGGCAGAACTATTACTTCAAGCCCATTTTCACCGTTCGGGACGTCTGGGCAATGACCGAAAAAAGCACGCTGACCACCACGGCATATGCCAGTTTTGGAACCGGTGGAGGCGAGGCATTGGCGAGCACGCCCGGTACCCGATTGGCCGACGGCACGATTGACCTGCAACCCACATGGAACAGCCACCAGCTGTTTGAGTTTGGCCCCAATGGCTTGAATGTCGACGCCAACGGCGAGCGCAAAGGCTCGAACTTCATTCGCGTCGCCCACAACGATCACCGCTGGTATGGCGCCCTGTCCAACTACACCAACCAACTCAAGGACGAACTGAGCTTCAGTGCAGGTGTAGACGTTCGGCATTACACCGGCAGCCACTACCGCACCATTGGCGACATGTTTGGGGCAGATTACTACGATGCCCCTGACGATCGGCGCGACCAGAATGCCGATTTCGACGCTCCTTTGCGCGAGGGAGACCGCTACTTCTATTCCGATGACGGCCAGGTGGGCTGGGGAGGTTCTTACGTTCAGTTGGAATGGGACAAGCTCAACTACAGCGCCTTCGTCAACGTTTCGGGCGCCCAGAGTTGGTACCGGGGCATCGATTACTTCAGGCCCCGTGTGGTGACCCTCGAAGGCACCACCTATGAAGTGCGTTCAACGGATGAGTGGCGCGTTTTGGGGGACAGTGATTGGTCCGAAGGTGCTCTGGCAGACGGCACCGTATTGACCGCAGCACACCCCGGACTGGAGACTTACGCCACGGATTGGGAACGGCTCAGCAGCTACACCGTAAAAGCGGGTGGCAACTACAACATCAACGAATGGACCAGCGCTTACACCAACCTCGGTTATTTGAGCCGTGCTCCGCTGTTCAACTCGGTGTTCGACATCAACAACAACCTGATTGAGGGCTATGAAAACCAATATGTCAAGGCTGTTGAAGTTGGGCTGAAGTACGCCAAAGACCGTTTTGCCTCGAACATCAACGCCTACAGAACGGGTTGGGAAAACAAAGCCATCAACCGATTCTACAGCGTTTCCGGCCTCTGGCAAGATGACAATCTGAGCGTCTACTCTGACACATCGACCACTGCAGGCCAACAAGATTTGCTGGTTCTGGCACAGGATGACCGCCTAATTGAGGACGTCGACTGGGCCAATGAAGCTTCCACCATCGTGGAGCAGGCCGACCGCAACCTTGGTTACAATCTGCTCAATGCCGATGCCGTCCACTCCGGTATCGAATGGGACTTCGCTTACGACGTGAGCTCCAAGCTCGATGTGCAGGGTGTCTTTTCATGGGGGAATTGGCGCTGGACCAGCAACGAGCGCGTCGATCTGATCAACAATGCAGACAACGGCTTCATTACCCGGAACGACAATGGCGCTCGGGCAGACACCCTCGTTAACCTGAACGGTGTCAAGGTGGGAGATGCGGCCCAACGCCAAATCAGCGCAGCGGTCAGCTACCGTCCGAAGCGCGGAACTTACTTCTCTGTGCGCAGCACTTGGTTCTGGCAACATTATGCGGACTTCTCTCCCGGAGACGTCATCACCGAGGGCGAACCCAAGGATGTTTGGGTCACTCCTGGCTATAACCTGATCAACTTCAATGCAGGCACGACGTTTGACATCTCGGACAATGCCTTGCTTCGCTTGCGTCTGAGCGTGACCAACCTGCTCGATGAGCTGTTCATCGCCGATGCGCGGAACAACTCTCAATACGCACCCAACCCCTACGGCCCGCAAGGTGGCAGTGGACAAGCCGAAGTCTTTGTCGGCCCACCACGCATGATCCGCGTCAGCGCGGTTCTCGAACTCAAAGGACTCCAAAACCGACCATGACCATGAACCGTTTCTTCCTCTTCGCTGGGATCTGCTTCTTCTCGGCCTCTTCCCTTGTTGCGCAGGACAACATCCTCGACATGCGCGAGAACTACAACATCGGCGACGTCGTGACGGTCACCGGTGTGGTCACCAGTGACGACAATCTAGGCTCCGTGCGCTATCTGCAGGACGCTACGGCTGGCATTGCACTGTATCCCGGTGCAGACTGGTCCGCTTGGGACGCTGACCCCGTCATCGGAGACTCTTTGACCGTAACAGGCGAGATCACGGAATACAACGGGCTGCTAGAAGTGGGACCCAACCTGACAGCGGTCACCTTTGAAGGCACCGGTACGGTGCCCACTCCCCAAGTTGTTTCAGCCTCGGGCTTGAATGAAGGGCTGGAAGGTGAATTGGTGCGTGTCAATGGCGTGACCTTCCCCATGGCAGGGCCAAGAAATCATCGGAAACGACACTTACGATTTCACATCGGATGGCGAGACTGGCCTCATTTATGTGCGCACCAGCAACAGCCTCGTAGGGGAGATCCTCACGGGATGCGCGGTCGACCTCATCGGCATCGTTTCGCAGTTCTCCTTTGACGGCTTCGGCGGTTACCAATTGCTTCCCCGCGGACCGGTGGACCTCATCCCCGCTTCTGGCATTTGCTACACCTCACCCGTGGTCCAGTCCAACATGAGCACCACCGGTTTCACCCTGTCATGGTCCACAGACCTCGCTTCGGACGGTGTGGTCGAATATGGATTGACCGAGGCACTGGGCATGACCGCAAGCAGCGCTTCTGGCACCACAGATCACAGTGCCGATTTGACAGGTCTGGAGGCAGGCCAGATTTATTACGCCAGGGCCATCTCCACCTTGCCCGACGGCGAAAGTGCCGCCTCTCCCATCCGTTCATACGCCACCGTGTCTGCTTCCTCAGGCGATATCCATGTCTACTTCAATGGTGCCGTGGACGTTTCTGTGGCCACTGAAGAAGAGGCCCTGTCTCTGGGAACGGACATGAACGATACCGTGGCTGCATGGATCACTTCCGCACAATACACTTTGGATGTAGCCGCCTACAACTTCAACGATCAAACCCTGGAGGACGCGTTTGAAACAGCCGCGAACAATGGGGTCCAAATCCGTTGGATTTACGAAGGACAGAATGCCAATGTGGGCCTGAACAACCTCCCTGAATCGGTGGTCACACACCCCCGAACCGATGGCGAAGGAAGCGGCATGCACAACAAGTTTATCGTGGGCGATGCTGAGTACACCGAACAGGCATTCGTACTCACGGGATCTACCAACTTGACAACGGGCAACCTCGTTCAGGACCTCAACAACGCGATTGTCTTCGAAGACCAGAGCCTGGCCCGAGCCTATACCATTGAATTCAACGAGATGTGGGGCTCTGATGGCATGACACCCGATGCTGGAAACGCGAAATTTGGCGCCGACAAATCTTGGAACACGCCCGTAAACTTCATCGTGGGTGGTTCTCCGGTTGAACTGTATTTCTCTCCCTCTGATGGCACGACCAATGCCATCAAAGAGCAGATTGAAGCTGCGGATTCCGAGTTTGAGTTCGCGGTACTGGCTTTTACCCGTGACGACCTCGGTGATGCGATTGCCGCATTGGGCCAGAGCTTCTTTGTGAACCCCATCGGTGGCATTGAGCAGGTCAATACCACAGGCAGTGAGTACGACAACCTGCTGGCCAATGGCGTGCAGGTGTACCACCACAACATCAGCAATGATTTGCACCACAAGTATGCCATTGTGGACCACGCTTCTCCCGCCAATGACCCTGTGGTCATTACCGGTTCTCACAACTGGTCTTCTTCTGCGGAGAACGTCAACGACGAGAACACCGTGATTGTGCATGACGCCCGCGTCGCCAACCTGTATCACCAGGAGTTTCGGGGCATCCTCATCGCTTTGGGTGTGATCCAATCGGTGGAAGACCATGCGGGCGATGCGCAGTGCTTGCTCTACCCCAACCCCACCCGTGGTGCCCTCAATGTGGCATGGATGGGCACAGCTGCTCCCGAAGACCTCGTGTTGCGCGACCTGTCTGGACGTGTGGTCATGCAATCTCCATTGACCATGGGAACGACCCAAATCTCAACGGCCGGTCTGGCTCCGGGCGTCTACCTCGCCTCAGTGGGAATCGACGGCACCGCATCGCGCATTGTTGTAGAATAACATGAGGCCGATTTGGACGGCCTTTTTGAGCGTCGCCCTCAGCGGCTGTCTGACTCCCAAAGGAGAGTCAGGACCATTGGAAGCCCGACCGCTGATTGCGGATTGTGGGCTGCCCGTTGGCACTGCTCTTCCGGATCTAACGGCAGGGCCGGAGGGCCCAGCATTGCTGTTTGTGCAAGAGAAGGGGGACACGGTGAACCTGCGTTGGGCGTCGTGGGACGGTGAGCGTTGGTCCGATACGGTCACCATCGCCAAAGGCACAGACTTTCTGGTCAATTGGGCGGACAGGCCTGCTCTGGCCTTCGGAGATGGGGACGATGCCCATGCCCATTGGCTGCAGGTGGACCCCCGTGGGGACTTCGCTTACAGCATTCAAACCACCCACAGCGAAGACGGTGGAACCACCTGGTCTGCACCCGATGTGCCGCACCGAGATACTGCTGTGGCCGAACACGGCTTTGGACAATGGATGGTAGGACAGGAGGGCACCTTGTTTGCCTGGCTGGATGGCCGGTGTTTTGATGGGCATCCTGAACCTGCAAAAGCGCCCATGGAGGTGCGCACCGCAGCGTGGACACCGGCGCTCGGATGGTCTGAGGAGGTGGTCATTGACAGCAGCGCATGTACCTGCTGTCCGATGTCGTCAACGGCACTGAACGGAGGCCACATGCTGGCCTATCGCGACCGTTCAGCAGAGGAAATACGTGACTTTAGTGCAGTGAGTCTCCGCATTGATACACTGGGCATGCCCCAGGTCACCAACACGCCTCAAACGCTGGGTCCGGATGGATGGTACATGCCGGGATGTCCGGTGAATGGGGCCGCTTTGGCCTCTGCCGGGGACCGCACTTTGGCCGTTTGGTTCACAGCTGCTGGTGATTCTGCGCGGATCCGAAGCGCCTGGCACTCCGAGGGAAGCTGGAAGAGCTCCAACGACCTACAGCGCTATGAAGCGGTCGGTCGAGCAGCCGCTGCTGTCGATGGACGCGGCCACTATTATGCGGCATGGCTGGAGCGCCAAGAGAACGTGTCGGTCCTGGTTGGACAAAGCTGGGACCCACAGGGGTCCCCCCAATTCGATGCTCCTCTTGTGCTCACTGCGGCAGATGCAGAACGGGCTGGGGGCTTTCCGACCATGACGGGATTGGACCATGGTGGCGTGCTGCTCGCATGGACCACAACGGGGAAGGAAGCCCACGTGCGCACTGCCGTTTGGCCCCCTTCCCCGGAGTAATCTGGGTCCACTTGGCCCCTGTTTATTCTACCACAAGACGCAGGACTTTTTCCTGTGCGCCATTGGTCGCACGCACGAGGTACATGCCTGCATTCAAGCCCGAAACATCGAGGTCCAAGACCCGTTCACCCTCCATTTCGCGCTGTAAAATCAACCTTCCGAAAACATCAGAGAGCATCAAAGAAATGGGGGCTTCCCCATCCATGACCACTTCTATTCGGACACTGCCGTGGGCTGGATTGGGATAAGCTTGCACTTCAGCAATTGCAAGGCGCTCGCCCGCACAGGCACTGGAGTTCGAATCTCCTGCCGTAAAGCTGCAAATGGGAGAATATGTGCTCACCTCACCTCCGCAATTCGTGCGCACCTGCCATTCGTAGGTGGTGTTGTTGGACAGCTGAGAGGCCGTGATGCTGGTCTCTGCTGTATTGGCTTCACTGGTCCAGTTGGTGGCTCCTGCAACCCGGAACTGTGCGGTATAGCTCACGGCACCAGGCATGGCATTCCAAGTTAACGTGGCCCGCTTTCTCTTGATGTTGACAGCAGCCGTCCCAGTAGGCGCATCGCAAGAACCTGAAAAACAAGGTGAGCAGCTTGATCCGCCACAATCCACTCCCGTCTCATCGCCATTTTGAACGCCATCGTCACAAGTAGCCGGGCAAGCGGGGCAACCTGAGCCGCCGCAATCCACTCCAGTCTCGTCACCATTCTGCACGCCATCGTCACAGGTGGGCTGCGAACAAGGTGCGCAATTGGCGCCGCCGCAATCCACACCCGTCTCGTCGCCATTCTGAATGCCATCGTTGCATGTCGGTGATGGAGAAGCACCGCAAGCACTGGACTGGGTCAGGCTGTAGCGCGCACCTCCGGGCTCGAACAGCGCCGCCATGCGGGATGCCTGACCATCCGAAAACAGGTTCATGCAATTGTCATTGGTGTAATCCATGTAATTCTGGACCATGTCCACCGTTCCACAGCTCACATGACCAAGGGCGCAGCCATAATTTGGTCCATCTGACAGAGGAGTATCACTCACGAAATCGTCTACGCTGCAGCCCCCATCGCCCCAGATGTGACGTAAGTTCAGGTAATGACCGACTTCGTGGGTGCAGGTGCGTCCCAGATCAAATGGTGCAGTCGCCGTGCCTGTCGTTCCGAAGTAAGCGTAGTCCACCACGACGCCGTCTGTGGCAGAAGGACCTCCAGGAAACTGCGCGTAACCGAGGAGGCCTCCACTCAAATTGCACACCCAGATGTTCAGGTAGGATGAAGGGTCCCATGGGGTGAGCCCTTGGTTGCCCTTCATGCCATCATTGGCTTGCCATGAAGGCTTGTTCGTGGACTTGCGGCGAATGCCAGAAGTCGGATTTCCATTGGGGTCAACGCTGGCCAGACAAAATTCGATCTGTGTATCCGCCGCTTGGGACCAGGTATTGTCTGCGTCTGAGTTGGTGCGCCGAAAGTCGTCATTGAGCACATCGATCTGAGACTGTATCTGAGCGTCTGAGATGTTCTGAGCGCCCGTCTTGTAGACGACGTTGACCACGACCGGAATGGAAACTGCGGCGTTGTTGCGCAGATGGGGGGTGGTCACAAATTCGCGGGTAAACTGCTCGATCAGCTCCATCTGTTGATGGTACTGTTCGTGTTCTTCCAGCAGGCGATCGAGGTTGCCCATGGTATGACATGTGCGCTCTTGGGCGCTGAGAACGGAGGCGGTTCCAAGAAGGAAGGCCAAAAGGGGGATTGAAATTTTCATCTGTTGTGTCGGTCACAGACAATTACCTTTTTTTTCAGCAAACTTTTACTGCTTGCTCCATGACTTTCGTCATGCTGTTAATAACCTGATGGTCAGGGCATGCAAAGGTTGAACGCGGGCCTCCGCTTGATTTATTTCATACCACCACAGCGCCCATTCGAACATTGTCTCACCAATCCTGTTCCCTTTTTCGAATCACACAAATACAAACCATGCTCAAGCATACTCTTTTCATGCCCCTGCTCCTGCTCGGGTCACTTCTTTCAGCCCAGACCACCGTGGTCGACGTGGTAGTCAACAGCGAAGACCATACTTTGCTCGAAGCCGCTGTCATTGAGGCAGACCTCGCCGGTGCCTTGTCCGGTGACGGTCCGTTTACACTCTTTGCTCCCACCGACGACGCCATCACGGCACTTGTCACCGAGCTGGGAATTACAGCTGACGACCTCCTCGCCTTGGAAAACCTCGCCGACATCTTGACCTACCACGTGGTGGGCGCGACTGCGCTGAGCACCGACCTCATGGACGGCGACATGTTCACCACCCTGAACGGTGCCGATGTTACCATCTCCATTATGGACGGTACGGTCATGGTCAACAACGCTACGGTTACGATGGCTGATATCACCACCGACAACGGTGTGGTGCACGTCATCGATGCTGTTTTGATGCCACCAACCCCAGAGACCACTACGGTCGTGGACGTCATCGTGAACAGCGAGGATCACACCCTGCTTGAGGCTGCTGTTGGCGCTGCCGGTCTCGTGGATGCGCTCTCCGGAGCAGGCCCCTTCACCGTGTTTGCTCCTACCGATGACGCGATCACCGCATTGGTGACTGAACTCGGCATCNCCGCCGATGACCTTCTCGCCCTCGAAGGCTTGGCCGACATCCTGACCTACCACGTGGTGGGCGCAACGGCCCTCAGCACCGACCTCATGGACGGCGACATGTTCACCACCCTGAACGGTGCTGATGTTACCATCTCCATCATGGACGGTACGGTCATGGTCAACAACGCTACGGTTACGATGGCTGATATCACCACCGACAACGGTGTGGTGCACGTCATCGATGCTGTTTTG
>JGI20160J14292_10001665_pt1 | contig 18481 bp, 19 predicted proteins | sample COG_10_FD_14292 | JGI IMG/M metagenome (IMG submission 14292) | reverse complement strand
TTTTCAGCTTGTACGAGTGAACGGCCAAGGTCCCTTCGCAAGTAACCTAGGAATTCAGTTGTTCCACGCTTGATGATTTTCCTGACCTCGTAGCGAGCCTTGGAAGGTTTTCGATCTCTTTTTTTACGGTCAAATTTTTTCGTTTTGGGGGGCAGGACGGTAAGTTCAACTGTGTCTCCGTGAATTGCCGTACCAGAAGAACCTTTTGCGAGGGCAATGGGTTCGTCTTTTCCTTCTACAACAACTTTTGCTCGTCCTTGTTTCCCAAAATATAAAATGCCATGGACTTTTACTCGGCCCACAGAGTTAAAATTTTAAAAAATTGATAAAATAAAGACTGATTCTTAATCCTTGGTCATTTCCCAGCCAATGGGAAGGGCGGCTGAGATGTCATTGGTCGATTCAGATTTTTTATCAGCACCATCTTCTTTGTTGATTGCTGCTGAAAAGACTCCGTTTTCATCTTTTCCTTTTGTATCGTCATACCAACGAATTGTACCGTCGCTAAAAAGTACATGACCCCCTTCACCTGCCCAAGGAGAATCCACATCCCAACTGTCTGAACCGGATTCGAGGCCTCTTGTCCAAATGATTGGGTATGCACCACTTTTTAAGTTTCGATTAAATTTTCTACTTTCTGCGTCATCACCGGGAATGGCAATAGTATACCCGATCGCATCTTTTACGCTATCAAGTTCTCCATACTCACTGGGGATTTGTGAGGGTGGTCCATCTCCACTATCGTCTTCGAGTAAGTCCCTGTACTTTTCATCATCAGGAAGAAACCAAAGTTCAGGTCGGGTGTCATTGGTCTTTTTACGGTACCAAATTGCAAAGTCAGCTGCACTTTTCACATCATCACTCATCGGGAAGGAGAATTGACTCTTGGTTACAAGAGACTCGTAGATAGTCTTTAAATTTTTCTGAGCAGCCGTTCTGCCTGCTGTACCAAACACATCGCCAAAACCGACAAATGCAATCCCAGCAAGAATACCAATGATTGTGATGACTACGAGAAGTTCGATTAGGGTAAACCCTTTTTTCTTAGATTTTTTTACATTCATGTTTTCGTGATTCGGTTCGGTAAAATAAGCATAAATTAAACTACAATTTAATATGGTAATGCAAAACCTTCACAGAGGGCAAGTGCCTTCTTTTGCGCCTCATTTAAAACAGAGGAGTCTTCCGGGTTGGAAAGAACATCAGAAATTATACTGGCAATCTCTTTCATTTCATTTTCCTTCATTCCCCGAGAAGTAACTGCGGGAGTTCCAATGCGCAAGCCACTGGTTTGGAAAGGACTACGAGTTTCCCCAGGCACCGTATTTCGATTCAGGGTTACATTCGCTCCATCCAAAGCAATCTGAGCTTTCTTTCCTGTTAATTCCGGGTGTGATGGACGTAGGTCGAGTAGCATTAAATGATTATCGCTTCCACCACTCACTAAATGAAAACCCTTCGCACTTAATGCAGTAGCGAGAGAAGCAGAGTTATTAATCACTTGTTGTTGGTATTCTTGGAAGGAGGGTTTTGCTGCTTCCTTGAAACAAGTGGCTTTCGCCGCAATTACATGCATGAGGGGACCCCCTTGATTACCAGGGAAGACGGCAGAGTCGATTGCCTTTCCGTATTCTTCTTTACACATAATGAGTCCCCCGCGTGGACCCCGGAGAGTTTTGTGGGTCGTTGTGGTAACAAAGTCAGCATGAGGAACGGGGGAGGGGTGCAACCCAGCGGCAACAAGACCAGCGATATGGGCAATATCCGCTAGCAATAATGCCCCACATCCTTTTGCAATCGTACCCATTCTTTCAAAATCAATAATTCGGGGATAAGCCGATGCCCCTACGGTAATTAATTTGGGCTTTTCCCGATTCGCAATTTCTTCAATTGAATCGTAATTAATGTAGCCCGTCTCTGGATTCACTCCGTAGTTAATTACCTCATAGAGCATACCGCTACAATTTTTGGGATGACCATGAGTAAGATGACCACCATCTTGCAAGCTCATCGTTAAAATTTTGTCATTGGGTTGTAGCATGGCAAAATAAACGGCCGTATTTGCCTGACTACCCGAGTGAGGTTGTACATTTGCGTACTCAGCTCCAAAAAGAGATTTGGCACGTTCAATCGCAAGGCTCTCTGCGACATCGACATGTTCGCATCCACCATAATATCTTTTTCCCGGATATCCTTCCGCATACTTATTTGTTAGTACGCTTCCAGTTGCTTCTATAATTGCGGGCAGTGTGAAATTTTCCGATGCAATTAATTCGATGTGCGTGCGTTGTCTGATTTTTTCCTTTTCGATTGCTTGAAAAATTTCTGGATCAAGCTCTTTAAGGGAGGTGGGATCGAGAAAGGATGAGGATGAAGTGGATGCTGTTTCTGTATTGTACATGGTGAAAATAATAAACTTATGAAATTAAAGAGTTTTCTCAACCCAGTTGAGAAGAGAGGGGAGTGCTTCTTTCATTCGATCTCTACATTCCCTGTAGACTTCCATATCCTGACCATAGGGATCCGGTAACTCTTTTGATCCTTGATCGATGAATTCTCTCATCAGAAATATAGATGTGCTTTCCGGCACTTCAAAATACATGTTGAGTAATGCACGGTGAGATTCTGTCATGCAAAAAATGGCCGAGGCATTCTCGAGGGTGGCACGGGTTAATGCTGCACTTCGATGATCAGATATGTCCAAGTCCAATTCTTGGCATGCCTGTATCGAATTGTCAGATGCCTGGTCCCCATCCATTGCAGAGATACCGGCTGAAAAAACGCGCACCTTTTTTGTAATTTTTGACTTGGTCAAAGCATCTTCAAATAATTTTTCCGCCATTGGACTACGACAAACATTAGCAGTACATACAAATACAACTAGTTTTTCTTGCTTACGTTCCTTTTTCTCTCGGCTTTTTTTTCCCATGTTCGAATATCACTTTTTCTCGATCTTCCGACAAAAAGGCAAGATTGAATCAATTTATGTTCTAGAAAATTCTTTATGTCCAATGTCCTTACGAAAATATTTTGAGGTAAAATGAATCTTTTCACATAATTCGTATGCTCGATCTCTTGCCTGTTCTAAACTTTCCCCCCATCCCACTGCTCCGAGCACTCTTCCCCCTGCACTCACGATTTCTTGTTTTTCATTTAACTGGGTCCCGGCATGAATAATTTGACTATCCTCCGAAGAAAGTTCGGGTTGTTGGATTACCTCTCCCTTAGGATAACTTTCCGGATAGCCTTTGCTTGCAAGAACAACAATCATTGCCGATTGATTTTTAATTGCCAACTTGGATGGTAAAATACCACCTTTTGCAGATTGAATTAAAACAGGAACAAGGTCTTCTTGCACTAATGGAAGAATTACCTGAGTTTCAGGATCTCCAAACCGCACATTAAATTCAAGTACTTTGGCACCATTGGAGGTAAGCATTAAGCCAATGTATAATGTGCCTCGGAAATCGATTCCATCTGCTTTTAGTCCCTTCAGGGTGGGGATAACTATCGAATTTTCGTACTCTATTAACATTTCATCAGTTACCAACTTGGTTGGTGCATACGCCCCCATACCTCCGGTATTTAACCCAGTATCACCTTCTCCTACTTTTTTATGATCTTGGCTGATCGGAAGGGTGACATAATTCTCACCTGAACAGATTAAATGGAGCGAAGCCTCCTCCCCTTCTAAAAACTCCTCAATTACAACCTCTCGTCCACTATCTCCAAAACTGGCGCCGTCCAGCATATCCTGGACGGCAAATTCTGCCTCTTTCAGGGTAGAACAAATTAATACTCCCTTTCCTGCTGCTAATCCACTTGCTTTTACTACAACCGGAAGTGAACAGGTGGATAGATATTCAAGTGCGGGTTGAATCTCGCTAAAATTCCCGTAGGAGGCAGTGGGTATGCCATGTTTAGCAAGAAAATCTTTGGAGAATGCCTTGCTCCCTTCCAATCGGGCCGCTTCTTTATTGGGTCCGTAGGCTAATATACCCTCCGATGCCAATGTAGTGACTGCACCATTACATAGAGGAACTTCCGGGCCAATGATTACAAAGTCTACCTCTTCCTGTTTCGCCAAAGTTACAATTTGATCATTTTTTTCGACATCGAGAGGGAAAGTAAGAAATTCTTTAGTTATTCCACCATTGCCCGGGGCAACAATGACTTTATCGACTAATGGACTATTCGAACACACTTTTGCCAGTGTGTGCTCCCTTCCTCCGCTTCCAATAACAAGAATTTTCATATTTTCTTCCTTCATCACTAACCGATCTCCTTAAAAGTAGACAATAAGTCGAGGCAATTTTATTTTTGTGAAGAACTAAATGTGGATTTTGCTTCCCCTTCGGTCAAAATTTGCCTACTCGGATGGTATGCGGGTATTTTTTATTGGTATTGGTGGAACGGCGATGGGAAACGCGGCGATTTTACTCAAAAAACAGGGTCACGAGATAGCAGGATCTGATCTTGGAGTATATCCCCCTATGTCGGACGTTCTTGCGAACGCCGGAATTGAGTTGTTTGAAGGATTTGATCAGCAGGTTATGAATTCGTGGAATCCGGACCGGGTGGTCGTCGGCAATGCAGTTTCTCGAGGAAACGAACAGGTCGAGTTTATTTTGAGTACTCGAAAGTTTCCTTATGTTTCTCTCCCTCAACTGATCGGTGAAGATTTAATCAAGTCGAGACCATGCTTGGTGGTTGCCGGTACTCATGGGAAAACAACGACAACTTCTCTGTCTGCGTTTGCATTGGAACAGATTGGTTTATCTCCGGGATATTTAGTAGGTGGGGTTCCATTGGATTTGCCCTCTGGAAATGAACTGGGAGCGCTGGAGTCACCATTTGTAATTGAGGGAGATGAATACGATTCTGCTTTTTTTGATAAAAGAAGTAAATTTATTCATTATCGCCCCCGTATCTTAATTTTAAATAACTTAGAATTTGATCACGGAGATATTTTTAGGGATTTAGAAGATATTTCCCGAAGTTTTTCCCATCTTCTCCGAATTGTGCCATCCAATGGATTTGTGCTTCGAAATGGAGATGACATGAACATTATTTCTTTGCCCAACGCTCCATGGTGCACGACATTTTCAGTCGGTACAGGGGACCGAAATGATCTACAAATTAAAAATTTTGCCGAAAACAAAGACGGTACGAAATTTGAACTTTTTTGGCAGGGCGAAAAGATTTGTTCCATTGATTGGCAAATGCCAGGAGAATATAATGCCCGAAATTTAGCGATGTCATTTTTGAGCTCCGTATTGACTCAAGCCATTTGCGAGGGAAAGGAAATCCTCCGAACTAATCCATTTTCCGGTTTTAAATTACCTGATTATTCATCGTGTAAGGGCGTGAAGCGTAGGCAGGAAATCTTGGTGGACCAAGACGAGTTTACGGTTATTTCAGACTTTGCTCATCACCCCACCGCGATTGCTGGTACATTAGAGTCGTTGCGGGCTAGGTGGGCTAATCGAAAGATCATCGCATGCTTTGAACCTCGAAGTAATACGGCAGTAACCAATATTTTTCAGGATCGTTTTGCGGATTCATTATCTATCGCCGATGAGGTTCTGCTCGGTGCGGTTCATCGAGGCGACAAAATACCTGTTGCACAAAGGATTGATACACAAGCGATGATTGACAGGATTAAGAATTCAGGTCGAGAGGGGTGTTCTTTTTCGAAAAATTCTGACTTAGGAGATTATTTAAAATCAAAAAATAATCTGAATCAAGCGGTCCTAACTGTTTTCTTTTCCAACGGATCATTTGATGGAGAGATTGAAAAGTTTGTTCAATATGTTACCCCAAAGGATCTTTCATGAAGGATCTTGTGGCGAAGGTAATTTCGGAGGCAAAATTGGCGAACAGTTCAATCCATGGTGTCTCTCATTGGCAGACCGTGGAGAGAAATGGAACTTATCTTTGCCAGTTCAATTCAGCGGATATTCAAGTGGTTCAATTATTTGCTCTATTTCATGATTCAAAGAGAGAGGATGATCATCGAGACTTAGAACATGGACCGAGAGCGGAAAAATATCTTCGGACAATTTCTCAATTAGTTCCTCTGAATGCAGTTCAATTTGAGGATTTATGCGAAGCCTGTCGTACCCACACAGTAGGGAAGGTTACTGAGAACATCACTATCGGTACCTGCTGGGACTCCGATCGTCTTGATATAGGCCGGGTCGGAATTAAACCGCATGAGAAATTTTTAATGAACCCAGAGGCAAAAAGAATTGCCCAAGAGGAAGACTTTAATGTTTTAGATCACTTTCTATTCGAAGGAATTATTTCGAATTCTTCAGTTTAAGCTCTTCAATCCATTTTCGATGAGGTCCTGAAAGGGTTATTTTATTTAAATTCTCCCACTTGATCCATTCCATGTTGTATCGATTGATTTCACAATCTTGTTTAAGGGAAGTTAAGTAAATCGATTCTTCAAAATCGACCTGTCCGATTGTTCTTTTTTTAACGGCGAGTATTTTACCCTTTTTTGCAATTTCTAATTCAATAGCTTTAGGTAGCTCATAAATCCCGACCAATTTATTTCCTCCCTCCTTTGGTTTTTGTAGAAGGAGTGAGTCACTTGATTCAATCCAAAAACGTTTTATTTTTTGGAATGACTTTTTTTTCTTTGCTAGAACCGGAAATCTTTCTGGGTCTCCCTGTTTTCCACTTTTACAATAGGCCTGAACTGGGCAGATGGTACAGCAAGGAGAATGACGGTGACAAACAATTGCCCCGAGTTCCATTAATGCCTGATTATAATCTCCCGGTCTTTGAATATTAAGGAGTGTCTGTGCATGGGGTTGCAACTTCTTTTGAGCGACTGATCCATCCTTAAATTCTTCTCCGCAGGCCAATATTCGAGTCAATACACGGACTACATTTCCATCACAAACGGCTTCCTTTTGATTAAAGGAAATACTGGTAATCGCCGCGGCGATGTAGGGACCAATCCCGGGAAGGTTCTGCCAGGACTTTGCATCTGTTGGAAATGAATCCCATGTGCTTACGATTTTGGAAAGTTTATGTAAGTTTCTTGCCCTTGAATAATAGCCGAGACCTTCCCATCCCTTGAGAACCTCTTCTTCCTTAGCAAAAGCAAGCGAGTTAAAGTCAGGAAATTTTTCGATCCACTTTTTAAAATAAGGTAAAACGGTTGTGACCCGTGTTTGTTGAAGCATAAATTCCGAGATAACCGTTTTGTATAACGAAGAGTTATGTCGCCAGGGAAGCTCCCGTTGATGGCTATCAAACCATTCAAGAAGGTCTATCTGAAACTTTTCTCGATTTTCCAATTCTCCGAGAATATGCTTTGTGAGTAAATTATTCATGCTTGGCAGTTGCTTTTTCCGTCCGACTTTTCCATTGATAATTTAGATATGGTAAGTGCATCTTCAAATTCAGGTGAGGGAGAAAGAAAGAAAAAAAATTCTTATACCCTAAAATTATCCAATGAGCAAATGGACAAATTGGGGAATTCTTTAAAGTCCAGAGATTGGCCTACCCGTACTGTTCAATATGCCCGTTATGCATTCGATGGGGAATTGGTAAAGGTGGTTGTCTATGAAAGCGGTAAACTGGTTGTCCAGGGTAGAAAGACCGAGGATTTTGTGGCCAATATTCTTGAACCTGAGGTAACCGGAGAATTTTTACTCGGCTATGAGGAGGTGAATAACCCCGAATGGTTCGAACCGCATGCCGGGTTGGATGAAAGTGGAAAGGGAGATTTGTTCGGTCCGGTGGTCACGGCATGCGTTGTCGCTGATGGTGATATGGTCAGGGATTGGATGAATTCAGGTGTGAGAGACAGTAAGACAATCACAGATGGTGCGATTCTTAAAATGGCAAAGCAAATTAAGGATACGAAGGGTGTCGTGGTCAAAGTGGCATATACCAATATGATCAAATACAATGAGTTGTACTTACAATTTGATAGTAATTTAAATAAATTCCTGGCTTGGTTACACGGTCGGTCTTTGAACGATGCCATTAAAGAAAGAAAACCATCCTGGGGTTTACTGGACCAGTTTACTAAACAACCACTCGTGCAGAAATACGTGGAAGGGCAGGACTTTGATTTACAAATGCGAACCAAAGCGGAGGAGGACCCAGTTGTGGCAGCCGCGTCAATAATTGCCCGAGCAACTTGGTTGCAACAGATGAAAAAGCTTGGCGAATTAGCAGGGTGTGTTCTCCCCAAGGGTTCAGGGTCTCAGGCAAAGGAAAAAGCAACATCCCTCTACCAAAAGTGGGGGGAGGAACGAATGAAAGAGTTCTGTAAACTTCATTTTAAAACTGCTTATGAGGCTATGGGAAAGACTCCTCCCGCAAAGCCAAAGTGGAATTCAAAATGGCGAAAGGGGTAAGGCCTCATATTTGAAAAGATGGTCAATCCACTATGGACTTTTGATCGGAAGCGAACGAAGGGATATCTGGGAATTATTGGGGTTGATGAGGCCGGCCGGGGCTGCCTCGCCGGGCCTGTAGTGGCGGGTGCTGTCTTGTTGAAAAATGATTTTTTTAAACATCGAGGAAATCGAAAGTCTTGCTCCACGGTTAATGACTCTAAACAACTCAAAGAGAAGCAAAGAGAGGACCTATTTGAACAGATTCAAAAACTAGAGGAGAAGGGAGATCTGTTCTGGGCATTTGGGGAGGCTTCGGTCGAGGAAATCGAAGCCGAAAATATTGTCGGGGCTACCTGCCTCGCAATGAAGCGTGCAATGGAGGGGGTTTCCTTATCTTCCAAGGAAATTTGGAAGCCGGATTTTAAATCAGAAAAAGATTTGTTTGCGGATGCAATGAGTCGGAAAGAAAACACATGGGTGGTAAGCGTGGATGGTCGTCCGATGAAAAAACTTCCTTTTCAACATGAGGGATTGATCAAAGGTGATACTTTTTCATTGGCTATTGCCATGGGTTCAATAGTGGCAAAAGTAACCCGTGATCGGTTTATGAGAAAATTAGCGCTCGTTTATGAAGGGTATGATTTTGCCTCGAATAAGGGATATGGTTCTCCTAAGCATTTAGTAGGTCTACAGGAAAATGGTCCCTGTATTCACCATCGACCTCGATTTCTTAGGAAAATCTTAAATTGTGGAGCGGAGAAAAAATCAAATGAAGAAGATTCGCAAAGCCAGTTGAGTTTCTCGTAAAAAAAAGATATTTTTAATTTCGTATGATTTTGTTAGGAGTAAATATTGACCATGTTGCAACATTGCGGCAGGCACGCTATCGCGATGAAGAAAATACCTTTGGAGGCTTTGTGGAGCCCGATCCTGCACAAATGGCCTGGCTCGCAGAAGATGCTGGTGCGGATGGAATTACTATGCATATTCGCGAAGACAGAAGGCATGTGCAGGTGGAGGATGTTCAACGGTACCAGGAAAAGATGAAAACCCGTTTGAATTTGGAAACCTCGATGTCGCTGGAGATGGTTCAGTTGGCTCAGGAAATAAATCCGGACAGCGTTTGCCTGGTGCCGGAAAATCGGAAAGAGGTAACCACCGAAGGCGGACTGGATGTGTGCGGGAATATTGAACGAGCGAACGAGGTGGTTCGCGAGTTACTTCAAAATGGAATCCCGGTGAGTATGTTTATTGATCCGGACCCTCACCAGTTGGAAGCCTGTGCAAAGATCGGTGCCCCATGGGTTGAGTTGCACACTGGAAGCTTTGCCCGTGCATGGTACGATTCCGAGCGAAGGGAAAAAGAATTAAGTATTTTAAGGGAGGGAATGCGAGTTGGATTGGAGCTTGGATTACGGGTAAATGCGGGGCATGGAATTAATTATGAAAATGTGGAGGGAGCCAAGACGCTGGAATCAATTTACGAATTTAATATTGGTCACAGTATTATTTCCCGTTCCCTGAACACCGGTTTGGTGGAATCGGTAAAAAAAATGCGTACCCTCTTGAATCAGTGACATCGATACCGGAAATTCCATTGGGTAGTAATGTGATAGGTCTTGGCATTGATACAATCGAAGTCTCCAGAATCAAGGAATCCATAGAAAGGCACGGGGAGCATTTTCTAAATAAGATTTTCACTCCTGAAGAGCAGTCGTACTGCGATGATAAGTCAGACTCCGCTCCTTTCTACGCCACCCGTTTTGCTTCCAAGGAAGCGATGGCAAAAGCTTTTCGTACAGGAATGGGCAAGGAGTTTGGATGGTTGGATTCCGAAGTAGTTCATGGAGATGCCGGAGAACCATTTATTAAATTGAGTGAAGCAGGCCAAGAATTACTTGAAAAAGTAGGTGCTTCCAAAGTGCTGATCAGTCTTACTCATTTATCAACTGTTGCTTCGGCAGTGGTAATTCTGGTTTCGTGATGAACTCCTTACCCAGCGATCCTATTTTGAGTTGCGAGGAAGCGCTTGCGTTTGAAAGCAATTATTTTAATGGCGACCAAGAGCGTGAATGGGAAGCAATGAATCAGGCGGGTGATGCATTAGGGGATGGCTTGTTGAGGGACATGCGCGAATTACGAACTATTCCCCATCGCCCACGAATTTTGGTTTTAGTAGGCAAGGGCCACAATGGAGGCGATGCTTTGATTGCAGCCAAACGCCTACTGAAGACTATACCCACGGCACGTGCAGTAATTTGGCAGCTCTGTAAATGGCAGGATTGTAAGCCACTTTGCCAGAGGGCTCATGTTGAACTGATCGAGTTGGTTGGTAAGCGAGTAAAAGAGGTTGAACCCCTTGAAGCTTTGAAGGGGAGGGGAGAAATTGAAAAGATTTTTGCAGATTTACTTCAAGAGCGCGATTTCTCTGCTTCAATTGATGGTTTACTGGGTATGCAAGCAAGATCTCCGCTGAAGTTTCCAATTGCTGACTTAATTTCTGTAATCAATCAAAGCGAAGGGATCGCAGTTCGAGCATCTGTGGATATACCCACTGGAGTGGGGCAAGATTTTTGTGGTGAAGCACTTCGGGCTGATTTTACCTATGCAACGGGTATCGCAAAGAGCCCTATTATTGAATCGGGTAATCAAAAGTGGACGGGCCGCCTTCGTTATTTGGATCTCGGTTTTTTTGTAAAGAAATCAGACCGATCTTTTAAAAGCTCACAAAAGCAGGTTCTATGTGGCTCGGCATTGAGGAAATTACGTACATTAAGACCGGCTGACTGTGACAAGCGTACTCATGGTCACCTATTTCTTCTCGCAGGTTCGCGGGAGTTGGGGGGAGCAGCAATGATGGCCGCACAAGCCGCTCTAAAAGCTGGCGTAGGTCTTCTTACGGTCGGTATTCCCGAATCTTTACATTCGTCTTTTGTTGCCCAGCGACCAGAAGCAATGTGGATTCCCTTACCGGAAACTCCAGAGGGTGGATTAGCGCTTGAGGGATTAGGCAAAATTCGCCAATTTCTTGGTAAAGCAACCGCCCTGGCGATTGGTCCAGGATTAGGTATAGAAGCCGAAACGCATTCGCTTGTCCGCGAGGTACTTCACTTGTGGAAAGGTTCGGTCGTTATTGACGCGGATGCCCTCCGTTCTGAAATTTTGGAAAACAGTTCCTGTACCGGAACGTTTAATCCTTACCCCTCACGCCGGTGAGTTTAAACGCTTTGCTGGTTCACAATCAGCGAGAGAATATTCATCTTTAACTGGTTCAATTGTGGTTCTTAAAGGAGCACATTCAGAAATTATCTCTACGGAGAAACATCATTATTGTTTTTCTGGTAGCTCGCTTTTAGCACGAGGGGGAAGTGGTGATTTACTGACAGGAATTATTGGCGCTTTACTGGCAAAAGCAAAATACGATCTTTTTTCCACCGCTTCACTCGGAGTGCTTTGGCACGGCCGAGCAGGAGAGGTTCTTGCGCGTCAGCATGGACAGGAAGCAGTTTATTCGACCGATGTCTTAGATTATCTATCCTTTGCAATACGAAATGACTTCTGAACAACCTACTCTTCTCGTCCTCGCTGCTGGCATGGGTTCCCGTTACGGAGGACTAAAGCAACTTGATCCTGTTGGACCGAGCGGAGAAACGATCATGGACTATTCGATCTATGACGCCCGCAAGGCTGGTTTTAATAAAGTTGTTTTTTTAATTCGGGAAGAAATTGCAGAAATTTTTCGCGAAAAGATAGGCGCTAAATATTTGGGAATCATGGAGGTTCGTACGCTTTTCAGGAAAAAAGTGATCTGCCTCTTGGATGTAATTTTCCGGAAGGCCGGGAAAAACCATGGGGTACGGGTCATGCGGTTTGGGCAGCCAGGAAAGAACTCGAGCATAGTCCGTTCGCAGTGATAATGCGGATGATTTTTACGGAGCGGAAACATTTAAAGTTCTGTATGAGCAATTTACGGAGTTTTCTACTTTTTCAATACACGATGAGCTGCCATGTGCAATGGTCGGGTTTCGCCTTTCCGAAACCATGTCCGAGTACGGGGCAGTTTCTCGTGGAATCTGCCAGACTGAGAGTGGAGTTTTAAAAAAAGTGGAGGAATGGACTGGAATTCAGGGAAATCCAATTATCGGAATTAATAGCAAGGGAGAAGGAGGAAAACTGACCGGCGAGGAATTGGTCTCCATGAATGTTTGGGCTTTTCCCTCTTCTGTTTTTGAATTTCTGGAAAAAAGCTTTGTTGAGTTTCTTCACAAACTATCAGATGCGGAGAAGGAGGAATTTTATCTTCCTTTTGCGGTGGATCAATGGATTAAGCAAGGGATTGCCCAAGTCCAGGTGAAACAGGCGAAATGCGAATGGATGGGGGTGACTTATAAGGAAGATAAACCCCGTGTTGAGGAATCAATCGCAAATTTGGTTAACGCTGGATTTTACCCGAGCCCGTTGAGTATGGCGTAATTTTTTGTATCAATGTTCCCCTATTGATTGAACTCATTGAAGCGAGGTGATAAGCAAAGTATTTGCTTAGCCGAATTGGGGGGTAATCTCAATTTTTTCACCTGCTTTGACCTCTATTTTTCCGGATTGATCGGGGTCGTTATCGTTTCGGTATAACTGAACGGTCAGGGAGGCATTTTTTCGGGATGGAGACCAGGCCCACTTGCCAATTTCTATAAAGTTCATCGGGACGCCTTCATCCCAATTTAATCCAGGACCTTCCCCTCGAAGGTAGGGTTTATTTCCAATTCCAATCATTACATTAGCTACGACTGAAGTGGTGCCCGTGGAAGATGTTTTGGGGACTGAAATTTCCTTATTTTCAAGTGATGAAATACTACTTCCCGAGGAATCGCTAGGGTCAGTCTCTTGCAGTATGGCATCGACCTTACGCAGGGTCTCCGCAGGGTCGGGAAGTTCGAGTGCAAGCTCTTCAATCACCGGTTCTTCTTGAACGTCAGTATTATCGGGTGACTCCTCACTTGGTTGGCTTTTTTCAGGAGTAGCGGTCTCGTCATTGGTATCAAGTTCATCTTCAATTGTTTGGTCTTGGCCTTCTGGAGAGGATTCAAGTGCAGGATTTGGTGGAGTAGGAGGTTCCATTTCGTCTTCATTCTGGCCCTCTAGTTCAATCTCAACCTCTCCGCTTGATTCTTCAGTATCCTGCCCGAACGATTCAGTTTCAACGCTCGACTCGACGATGGTTTCTTCTGCCGGGTCCGATTCAATAATTTCTTCCTCTATATCCTCCTCTTCTTTTGTTAATTTGGAATCATCGGAAAGAGGATCGCTTTCCACATTATTCGGTGAGCGATCGGAAACTAGTTTTGGGTCTTTTTTTTCAATCACCACAGGTTCCGGGAATTCGGTGGGTAATGTTTGAACTAACTTTTTAAGACTTTGAACCTCCTTGGATAGGGAATCGATCGAGTTTTGAATCAAAGGAATATTTTGAGCCATTTGAGCAACGGCAGGGTCCGGTTCTGGAAGGAGGGGAGTTTGAACCACTAATTCTTCGAGTCCTTTCAATTTTTCCATAGACTCCTTTTAATTTCATTTAAATCATTAGGGAGTTCAGAAAGGGTCGGGTCGGGGGAAGGCTCTTGTTTTTGAGAATCGGATACAATTTTATCAACCAATGTGGGGACTTTATCAATTTTTACTGAAAATGCCTCCAACTGGCTTTTCATTTCTTTTATGTCAAAATAAGTCTTTCGATGGAGTTCCTCGTCTTTTCGATTCGAAGGATCAAATGCAATGGCGAGAAACCGGTCAATTAAATGAGGAATGAAGACGAGAATGGAAGCGAGGCCTGAGGCGAGAATACAAGTGGTCAGTTGCCACTGATCAAGGGTTTTATTTACAGTTAGATGAAGATATGCAAAGCCGATGACCAATGAAATGATAAAAAGGGCAGCACAATAGAAGGGCCATTTGGTAACCCCTTCTTTTTCTTCCTCGTTTTCTTCGAAATCCATTTTAAATAAATAAGTTAAATATTATCTGTTTGTTTTTTCTAAAAGAACCAAGCGAAAAATGTAAAAGAATTCATTATGTACGATCTCGTTCAGGAAAACCCACTTTTCGATACACTTTTCCGAGAATTTTATAAGCTCGTTTTTGGGCAGCATTTGCACCTTGTGCAAGAACACTTTTCAGGTATGTCTTGTCTTGGATCAATTCGTGGTATTTTTCACGTACAGGTTGGAGAGAATCGCTGATCAGTTCGGTTAACTCTGATTTTAGTACGCCATACCCTTTGCCTGCAAAATGTTCTTCGAGTTGATCGGTATTTTGACCTGAAAGCGCAGAATGAATGGAGAGAAGATTTGCCACACCCGGCTTTTCTGAGTTGGATTCGATTTTGGAACCGGAATCTGTTACAGCCGATGAAATTTTCTTTTTGATCAAATCTGGTTCATCAAGAATAAAGAGGGTTGCCCGCTCATTTTTATCTGATTTTGACATTTTACGAGTCGGTTCAGAAAGAGACATAATTCGTGATCCCACTTTAGGGACATAAGGCTTGGGGATGACAAATGTTTCAGAATATTGATGGTTAAATCGTTGTGCAAGATCACGACAGAGTTCAAGGTGCTGACGTTGGTCTTCACCCACTGGAACTTGATCTGCATTGTAGAGCAAAATGTCAGCAGCCATTAAAACAGGATAGCATAGAATACCTGCATTAATCGAAGCTTGGGGCCGTGCGCCCTCATGACTGAATTTGAGATCATCACCGTCCGAGTGAGTAGCTTTAAATCCAAGTTTTGCAGTTTTATCCTTAAACTGAGTCATTCTTTGAAGCTCGCCAATCGGAGTAATGCAAGTGAGGATCCAGGCCAATTCAGTATGTCCGACCACATGGGATTGTACAAATTGATGGCATTTTTCAGGATCCAGTCCGCAGGCAATATATTGTGCGAGGCAATCAAACACATTTTGTCGAAGCAATGCTGGCTTTGCTGGGGTGGTAATTGCATGTAAATCAACAATGCCAAAAAAACATTCATTCTTCTCAAGCATTTCCGCCCAATTGCGAACGGCACCTAAATAGTTTCCTAAAGAAAGTTTCCCCGTTGGCTGGGCACAGGAGAGAATGACTTTTTTTTTGCCTTCTGAACTCATAAGATTTTCAAAATAAATAGTTTGTGGACATGATAAATATAATTTTATATATACATTCTAGAAATAATCACCCTAAAACATTTACCCCATTTGTTATGGATACAACATCCGACCAATCAGTTCACGATGATCTAAGAGATCTTCTCAAACGTTGCCCTGCGGGAACTTTTGAAGCAGCCATTGCATTTCGCTTGGACAAAGACGTCACGCAAATCGAGAAAATTGTTCTTGGTATTATCGATCGTCACCTTGAACCCGAGCAGAGAGAAATTCTGTCAAAAAGCGATGATTCTCTTAGAATGTACGAAGATTTGGGAATGGATTCGTTAACCATGTTGGAAATTGTGATGCTTATTGAACAAACTCTAAAAGTGAGCATTGATAATGAAGAACTTAGGGATTTACGCACTTTAGGAGATGTAAAAGTGTACCTCGATGCGAAAGCAAGGGGGGAAGCACCACCCAAACGATCTAAAAGTTATCGTATTGAGGAAATCGCTTCACTTATGCCGCACCGTGAACCATTTCTTTTCTTAGAAACGGCAAAAATTGACGACAAGGAAGCAATTGCCACATACAAAATCTCGGGAAATGAATATTTTCTTGAAGGGCATTTTAAAGAGAATCCTGTTTTCCCTGCCTCGATCATGATCGAAGCCCTTGGTCAGCTTTGTGTGTTTTTCCTCCTTAAAGGCGATAGCCCTTCCCTTAGTTCAAAAGTTGATCCCAATACGATTTTCTTTACTTCCTGCGATGGCGTGAAGTGCCGAAGGATTTGTAAACCCGGTGACAAGTTAACCATGAAAGTTAAGGTTTCTAGAATTCGTCACCCACTTGCGTGTTTTCAAGGAGAGATTACAGTTGATGGTCAAAGAACAGCACATGCTGAGGAAATTAAATTGGCTTTTGATTATTTCCCTGTGATCGACGCACAGGATACCAATTTTGCTCGGGAATCTGGAAATACCAATATTTCGAATGGAGTGAAGGATCTTACCAATGGATCAAATGGAAAATTGAAGAGATCGTTTTCTTAAATACCATCCAAGAATAAATTTAATTCCTTCATTCCCTATTCTTTCGAATACTGTAAAAGTTGAACCAGGTTGCTTTTTTTTATGCCACCTTTCCTCGTCCTACTGAAACATTCGTAAGGCGTGAATTACGCGCCTTTGCACAGATTGGTTTTGATCCAGATCTGTATTCAATTTGGAAAGGTCGTTCAGAATGGGAAGGGAAAAAAATACTTAAATTCCAATTCTTTCGCCTTTTATATCTATTTTTCTGGATTCCTTACTGGGCATGGTTAAAACCCCAGGTTTTTAAGGAAATCCTTGTCGAGCTTTGGGCAAAGCCCTGTCCTAATTTGCAAAACTGGAACGAAACCTTTCTCGCGTTGGGTTTTGCCTTAGTAGAAGCACATAACTTTAAAAATAAAAAATATTCCCTACTTCATGGAATTTGGGCAACAATGCCTGCTACCGCAGCATTAGCATTAAGTAAATTGACGAATACTCCCTTTTCAATGGGAGCACATGCTTATGATGTGTTTCGAACTGGTGGGGATTGGTTACTTCAACATAAGTTTGAAAATGCTTTATTTATAAGAACTTCCTCACAGTCAACAGCACGAAGAATTGAACAACTTGGNGTTCCNATNAAGAAAATCAAATTAATTCGAAGAGGATTAGCAAATTGGCCCGTTCGGTCCAATTTTGAATTAGTTAATGAATCTCGATTGGAATTATTAAGTGTAGGGCGATTAGTTGAGAAAAAGGGTTACATTTATCAGTTGAAAATTGCAGTTGAACTCTTATTCACGAGCGGTACCGTTTCGCCTTCAAATTATTGGCTCCGGACCGTTGGAAAAGTTTCTTGTAAAGGAAACAAATCGTCTTGGAATCGCAGATCATGTATTATTCGTAGGGAGCAAGTCTCAGAAAGAAACGAGAAAGGTTTTCCTGGAGTCGGATATTTTTCTTTTTACTGGTGTTGTTGCAAAAAATGGCGATCGAGATGGCATACCGAATGTGATTCCGGAAGCAATGTCAACTGGGTGTTTAATTTTAGCTTCTTGTCACGCCGGAGCATCTGAAGCGTTTATTGAAGATGTTTCAGGTTTTTCATTAAATCCTAAAGACACCAAAAATTGGACTTCTTTATTAGAAGAATTTTGGGAGGAACCAGGCTCATTTCAACTAATGAGAAAACGTGCGATAGAGCATAGTAAGCAAGCATTTGATGTAAAGAGTACAGCCCATTCATTTTGTTCCGTTATTGAACAGAATATTAACTTATGACAAAAGATTGCATTGAAGTAAGTTTGGTTATTTCAGTTTATGGCCAATTGGAGCACACCAAGCGGTGCCTGCTAGAAATAGATAAAACTTTAAAAGGTGAAATTTCTTATGAAGTTTTGATTGTTGATGATGCAAGCAAAGATGGAACGCCAAAATTTCTTCGATCNTTAGACTCTCGTTATCGTATATTTTATAACGAAACTAATAAAGGCTTTGCCAAAAATAATAATTTNGCGGCCAAACAAGCCCATGGGAAATANTTATGTTTTTTAAACAACGATGTATTTGTTNAGGGCAATTGGCTTTTACCAATGCTTGAAGTTTTTAAAACCAAGGAAAACGTGGGAGTGGTTGGCAATGTTCAACGATTGGCAAATTCCTTGAGATACGACCACATGGGAATGGTTTTCTCCCCACAAGGAATTCCGCGTCATTATGGGCAGGGCTTTTTTTATCGACCATTTAAAGGCAAAGTTATGCAGTGGAGTGCTGTTACTGCTGCCTGTTGTATTACTATTAGAGAGAGGTTTTTAGATTTCAGTGGATTTGATGAGCTTTTTGTTAATGGTTGTGAAGATATCGACCTGTGCCTAAGGATGAGGGAGGATGGTCTTTTTCATTATGTTGTTCATGATAGTGTAGTTTATCACATAAAATGTGCTTCCCATGGGA
>JGI20160J14292_10001660_pt1 | contig 18528 bp, 21 predicted proteins | sample COG_10_FD_14292 | JGI IMG/M metagenome (IMG submission 14292) | reverse complement strand
CCTATTTTTCTGATATTGCAAATGGTGTTATATGTGGGCTTGGCACTCAAGGCTATGACCTGGCGCTTAGACATATTATTGATAATTTTAAGGATAAAAAATAATGGATATTAGAAAGATAAAAAAATTAATAGAAATGCTACAAGAATCAGATTTAACTGAGATTGAAGTTCAGGAAGGTGAAGAGTCAGTAAGAATTGCGCGTGGAAATAATCAATCGCTTGAAACCAAATCAACTGTTATTGCTCCTAGTGTCGTCAGCGCTCCAATAGAAAACAAGGAAATTTTAGCGGTTGAATCAGGCTCAATCATTAGGTCACCTATTGTTGGAACTTTTTATAGAAAACCAGCGCCAGACAGACCACCTTTTATTGAAATTGGTAGTCATGTTAATGCAGGTGACGTTGTTTGCATTGTTGAGGCAATGAAGATGATGAATGAAATTAAATCAGAATTTACAGGTAAAGTTTCTGCTATAAATATTGAAGATGGTGAACCGGTTGAATTTGATCAATCTCTAATCGTCATAGATTAATGTCAAAAAAAATTCTAATTGCCAATCGAGGGGAAATTGCTCTGCGAGCTCTTCGAGCATGCAAAGAGCTAGACCTTAAAACGGTTGCAATATACTCATCTGGAGACAAGGAGCTCAAACATTTAAGATTAGCAGATGAAACTGTTTGCGTTGGACCTGCAAGTCCATTGGAAAGCTATCTAAATATTCCTTCAATCCTCTCAGCTGCTGAGCTAACAAGATCAGATGCGATATATCCTGGGTATGGTTTTCTTGCAGAAGATGCGGATTTTGCTGAAAGGTGTGAAGCTAGTGGGTTTATATTTATTGGCCCCTCTTCAAATGTGATCCGACAAATGGGAGATAAAATTACTGCGAAGGGTCTCGCTGAAGATTCAAATATCCCCATCGTGCCTGGATATAAGGGGGAAATCCCTGAAACTGATGAAGCAATTAAAAAAATAGCTGCTGGAGTTGGTTACCCCATGATGATTAAAGCATCAGCTGGAGGCGGCGGAAGAGGAATGAGGGTTGTTCAACAAGAATCTGAATTAATTTCATCATTGCAACTGACCAAACAAGAAGCAATGAATGCTTTTGGAAATGCCACGGTATATTTTGAAAAGTTTATTCAAAACCCACGCCACATAGAGGTTCAAATTGTTGCTGATGGCAAAGGAAATGCTATTCATCTTGGTACCAGAGATTGCAGCATGCAAAGAAGACACCAAAAAATTATAGAAGAGGCCCCAGCTCTAGATGTCAATCAAGATTCATTAGAAAAAACATTAAAAGCATGCTTAACACTTTGTCAAAATATTCATTATTCTGGTGTAGGCACTCTCGAGTTTCTTTATGAGGATGGGAAATTTTATTTCATTGAGATGAATACCAGAATCCAGGTTGAGCATCCTGTGTCCGAGATGATTACTGGGTTTGACATTGTCAAAGCACAGTTAAAAATTGCATTGGGAATGGAATTAACACTTGATCAAAATGAAATTATATTCCGAGGACATGCAATGGAATGCAGGATCAATGCTGAAGATCCTGAGACGTTTGTTCCTTCACCTGGAATTATTAATAAAATGCATCCCCCAGGTGGTTTTGGAGTTAGGTTTGATTCTCATATCTATTCAGGATATGTNGTGCCTCCCCACTACGACTCTCTACTTGCAAAAATTATTACAACTGCAAATACAAGAGAGTCATGCATAAAACGAATGTTAAGTGCTCTAGATGAATTTTTTGTAGATGGCATAAGCACAAATCATTCTTTGCATCAAAAACTCTTGCAAGATAAAACATTCTGTGAGAACAAGCATAATATTAACTATCTTGAAGGATCTTTTTTAGAAAAATGAGTGTTAAAGAATACAATCCAGATGAAGTAGAGAGTCTTATTCAGAAATCATGGAAGCAGAATAATTCATACAAAGCTTCGCCCTCTCAAACAAAAGAAAAGTTCTACTGCCTTTCAATGTTTCCATACCCTTCCGGAAAATTGCATATGGGTCATGTTCGTAATTATACGATTGGGGATGTAATTTCTAGATTTAAAAGAATGCAGGGCTTCAATGTTTTCCAACCAATGGGATGGGATGCATTTGGTCTGCCTGCCGAGAATGCAGCAATAAAAAACAAAGTTGATCCTCAAAGCTGGACTGAACAAAATATTGAAAATATGAAATCACAACTTGAGAGACTGGGCTTTAGTTATGATTGGTCAAAAGAGCTTAAAACCTGTGATCCTAATTATTTTAAATGGGAGCAAGAAATTTTTACCATGCTCCAAAAGAGAGGTCTTGTATATAGGAAAAAATCCTTAGTAAATTGGGATCCTGTTGATGAAACGGTTCTAGCAAATGAGCAAGTGATTGATGGCAAAGGATGGAGATCTGGAGCAACTGTTGAGTTAAAAGAAATTGATCAATGGTTTTTAAAGATCACTGATTATGCTGATGAATTACTTTCATCAGTTGAAAATTTAGATTGGCCAGAAAATGTAAAAGCTATGCAGAAAAACTGGATTGGCAAATCATTTGGTTCAGAAATAAAGTTTTCCCTCCTTAATAAGGAGATCTTGACTGCTTTTACTACAAGAATTGATACTGTTTATGGCGTAACTTATATTGCTATTTCTCCAAATCATCCATTAGCTCAAAATCTTGCTAAAGAAAGTTTAGAAATCAATGACTTTGTTAAACAATGTAACGAAACTAAAATGGCAGAAGCTGATATGGCTAAGGCAGATAAATTGGGCCTCAAAACAAATTTAAAGGTTAAGCACCCTTTTTTAGATATAAATCTTGATGTATGGATTGCGAATTATGTTCTTATGGACTATGGAACTGGAGTGGTAATGGGTGTTCCAGCGCATGATGAGAGAGATTATGAGTTTGCTCAAAAATATAATATTGAAATTAAAAAAGTAATTGAAAGTGATGAGCTGCCATCTCCTAAAAAAGGAAAACTTATCGACTCTGACTGTTTTACTGGTCAGGAATCAGATGAAGCGATTCGTAATATTAATGCTCACTTGGAAAAGAATGGAATTGGAAAAAGCATCGAGAACTTTAGACTCAGAGACTGGGGAGTAAGCAGACAAAGATTTTGGGGTTGTCCTATACCTGTGATCTATGAAGATGGTGAGCCTATTTTTTTAGAGAATAAAGATCTTCCTGTTAAGTTACCGAAAATTGAAGATGGGCAATCCCCAAAACCATTAAGTCAAAACAAGGATTTTTTTGATTTAGGTCCTGGGAAGTCTCGTGAAGTTGATACTTTTGATACGTTTGTAGATTCATCATGGTATTACGCAAGATTTACGGCAGCTGATAACAATGAAAAAGCATTAGATGAAAATTCAAAGTATTGGCTTCCTGTAGATCTTTATGTTGGCGGGATTGAACATGCAATCTTACATCTTCTTTATTCGAGATTCTTTCATAAGGCAATGAGAGATATTGGTCTAGTTGAGGGTGATGAGCCATTTAAGAAACTTCTTACACAAGGGATGGTGCTTAAAGATGGTTATAAAATGTCAAAGTCCAAAGGCAACACTGTAGACCCGCAAAAGTTTATTGATCAATATGGGGCTGACACAATTAGGCTTTACATGATGTTTACTTCTCCACCTGAACAATCCCTAGAATGGTCAGATACGGCAATTGAAGGCTCGTATAGATTCTTGAAGAGAGTTTGGAGTCTTGTATCAGAAAGAAAGCAATTTTCTGCACAGCAACCAAATGAATTTACAAAACTTGAACTCGAGCTTCGTCAAAAAAGCCATAAAACTCTAAAAAAAGTCACTCATGATTATGCTGAGCGCAATTCATTTAATACTGCAATAGCATCAATAATGGAGTTATTGAATTCAGTCCCGGAGTCATTTAAGGCCGATAACGCAACCACAGGACAAAAATTCTGTTTGGATGAGGTAATTCAATTTACATTAAAAATGTTATCGCCAATTGCTCCCCATATATGTCTTTATTTATGGCAAGAATATTCAGAATCTGAGGGTAGCGATTTCGAGAATTCTTGGCCAAAATTCAATGATGAGTTTCTTCAATTAGAAGAGTTTCAGCTTATTATTCAAGTAAATGGAAAAGTTAGAGGAAAAGAAAATATTTCTGTGGACACAGAACAAGTTGAGTTAGAAATACTCGCAAAGGAAAATGAAAATGTTAAAAAAATTCTAGCTAACCAACCCATAAAAAAGGTAATCTACATAAAAGAAAAATTAATAAACTTCGTAATCTAAATGAACTACATCACACCTTTCGACGACTATCCAATTCATCAAGCAATAGAGCCAATTACCATACCTGGTCCCACTGATAGAAATTTTTATGACAGATATTTTTTCAATGGAATGGATCCTGTAAATGAGTACATTTTTGAAATAGGCATAGGACTCTATCCAAATAGACATGTAATTGATGCTCACTTCAGCATTTCTTACAAAGGTAAGCAATATTCATTTCATGCCAGTCAACGCTTAAATCAAAGCAGAGTTCCAATAAACATCGGCCCTATGTGCTTATCAATTGATGAGCCCATGAACGAATTAACGTTTTCTTTAAAAGATCCTGACAACAAGCTCAACTGTAATCTTAAATTTTCAGCTAATTCTGTTGCGCATCAGGAGCCTCGATCGCTGATGATGGAGGGTACTAGAACCATTATGAATACAATTAGATTCACTCAACTCGGTAAATGGACAGGGGAAATATCAACTGAAGTCAGGAACACTGAATCCTCAAGCAATATATGGCATTAGAGATAGGTCATGGGGTGTAAGACCGGTAGGAGAACCAGAAGGTGGAGCCCCTGGAATGCTAAATCAAGAGCCTGGAGTTTATTGGTGCTGGGCTCCGGTTCATTTCGATGACTTCTGTACACAATTTGGAACATTTGAAGATAGAAATGGTAATACAACACAAATTTCTGGTCATAAATTACCTCTGTATAAAGATATGTCCTCAGTTCCACCTGATATCGAAGTTGAAACTATTCACTCTCTTCATCACTCGGTTGATTGGCAGAAAGGCTCTCGCTGGGCTACTGGAGCAAAAATATCAGGCATGCTAAAAAATAAAGAAAAATTTAATCTAGAACTAGAAACCATGGGTCCCATATTTTTTTGCAAAGGCATTGGCTATCAGCATGATGAGTGGAAACATGGTATTTGGAAAGGTGAAAGCGAAACAGGTTACGAAGTCTGGGACTTATCTGAGATCGACCCAGGAGACTATACATTTTTTCATACTCACCAAATTGCCAGGGCAACATTAGGCTCAGAAAAGGGTATTGGTATGCTGGAGAACTTAGTGGTTGGAAGACATGACCCATCTGGCTTTGAAGATTTCTTCGATGGAGCAAAATAAATTTAATAAGTATTTCTTAATACTTATATCTTCTTTTCTACTTTCTAGCTGTCAGCTCAACTGGATTGAGGAGCGCCAAATATATTTAAATAAAATTGAGTTTGGATTAAGCATCAAGCATTCATTTAAACAAAAATCAAAAAAATATTTCTCTCAAGACCCATCTAAAAATACCGGTCTAAAAATATCAAGTCTTCAATTTAAGAAAAAAAATTTTTATGGAGGCACTACTGCAAGAGCAAAACAAATAGAAATTATTGGTAAACTTGAATATAACTTCTCAAACATATCATCTACCGAAAGCGGCTCTCTTGAAGTGTCAGGTTGGATTCCAGTTAATGAAAATAATCCGCAGGCAGAAATGAATGCGCAGAGAAAGATTGTTGAAGAGTTAGAATTTTTATTGCTGGAAGATCTTGTCCAGGAGTATTGGTTAATTGAAAGTTAATTTTCTAAATTTTTCTGACCCCAAAGATCATAAATTCTTTTTGATCACAGGTGGAGAAATGATCTTAAAACAAGAAGTTATTGAGAATATCCTAGGCAAGTTAAAAAATACCGGTTTCAATGAGAAGGTATCAATATCTCAAGATGAATTAGAAAGAATACAAGAAATAGTCTCGAGAAATATGGGAGGCTCCTTGTTTCAAGAAAATCTTATTCTTCACATCAAACACACTTCAGGAAAATTTCCAGAAAAAATAAAGTCTCTTCTTGAAAATGAAGAGATTTTTAAATCTCCTAACATTGCATTAATAATTGAGTCTAGCATTGAAAAAACTCCCGTAAGTGGAGCATGGATTAAAAATTTTGATACTAGCGGCCTCATTATTAATTGCAACAAACTGAAGACAATGGAGGAAAAAATATGGCTCAAAAGACAATTGAACTTCTTACCAAAAGATTTACTGCCAATATTTGGAGGTTCAATTTTTCAAAATAATGAAGCTAATCTTTTGGGTCAAAAAAATGAAGTTTCTTTGCTGAAGCTCTTATTTTTAAATAAAGATAATAGCCCTGAAGCTAAAACAGATCATATAATCTTTGGATCTGGAATAAGTGCATTTGAGCTTGAAGATTTATTACTAAATAGAGATTTTAAAAAAGCACTTAAGACAATCAATTTCATGAAGGAGCATGATCGCCAAAACTCTGCTCCAATTATCTGGATAATTGCTAAGGTTATTAACTCTTGCTTGGAGTCACTTCAGTCTTCAAATAAGAAATCCGCATTAATCAATAGCGGGGTATGGTCATCAAAAATTAATCTTTACTTAGATTTAATAAAGCAAGCAACGGCAAAAGAATTTTTAAGCTTAAATGAAGAGATTCTAAAAGTTGATCTCATAAACAAAGGCTTGATGAAGGCTGAAACTTGGGAGCAAATTGAAAGAGTTATTCTAAAACTTCAAGATGCAACTTCATTGCAGAATTAAACAGTTCTACAACGTCCAGATACCCTTTATAATTTTCTTCTAATTTATAGTCAGTTCCAATCAAGTTCTTGAGTGGAAGCATCCCTTTTGTTGAGCTGGTCAACCAAATACAGGGGGCATCATGAAAATCTGAAATAGCACAGCTGCCTTCTTTTACAGAATATAAAGTATTCTCAAGCGCTTTGATTAGAATTTGTCTTGTAATACCTGGAAGAATATTTTCAGACAAAGATGAAGTTCTGACTGATCCACTAGAATCAAAATAAAAAACATTGCTGGCTCCTGCCTCAGTCATAAAGCCATCTCTATGCATAACTACTTCTTGGCAACCTTGAGACTTTGCCTTATTCATAGCTAAAACATTGCCTAATAAAGAAGTGGATTTAATATTACATTTTCCCCACCTATCATCCTCACATAACATAGCGCTTATGGCGGAAGATGGAAAGCGAGCAGGCATTCCATAACCGAATCTTTCTATTTCAAGATCGTCTTGATATAAATGTGATCTAATCAAATCGACGCCTCTGGATATTTGGTAATAAACATACCCATCTTGATTACTCAAAGTAGCAGCAAGTTTTTGAATATCACTAACCGCACTCTCGAAATTGACATTCAAACTCATGAGATGAGCGCTTTGCATCATTCGATCAAGGTGCTCTTCATAACACAAAGGTTTTCCTGAAAAATATGGAATGACTTCATAGATACTATCTGAAAAAGTATAGGCTCGAGATAATGGTGATACCTTGATTTGATCAAGTGAATTTAATTCGCCTTGATATATAGCAGTGATATTAGTCATTTTGGCCAATGGAGAATAAGCTCATGATCCAAAAGACTATACGAGCCCAAATTCTTCCAAAGAAACCTTTTGCCTCAACAGACTCAATGGCTATAAGTGGGGCTGAAAGAACTACACGATCATTAGACATAAATTCAACATCACCTATTACATCGCCCTTAGATATTGGCGCTTGAATATTATTCGTAAATTTATAATTTGCTTTTATATTTTTAAAATCTGAACGAGGCAAAGTTAGCAAAATATCTTCATTGGTACCAAGGGCAACTTCATCAGTTTTACCGCCCCAAACTTTAGCAACAGTGATCTCTGAATTCTTTGAGATTAGTTTTTGAGTAGCAAAGAACCTAAACCCATACTCCAAAAGCCTTTGTGATGAAGTGAGTCTTTCGTTTTCAGAAGGGCTGCCTGCCACCACTGCTATTAATCTCATATCATTACGCTTAGCCGAAGAGATTAAACAATACCCAGCAGATTCGGTGTGACCAGTCTTGACTCCATCGACAGTATCATCTCTCCACAAAAGTCCATTTCGGTTTAACTGTCGGATGCCACTAAATGTAAATTCTTTTTCTTTATATGTTGCATAGTGATCAGGAAAATTATTAATAAGCGCCTGCGTTAAATGAGCCAAATCTTTGGCTGATGAAAAGTGATTGGGATCCGTCCATCCAACAGCATTTTGAAATAAAGTGTTGCTTAATCCTAATTCAGATGCGTAAGCATTCATGAAATCTACAAACCCCTCTTCAGATCCAGCAACATACTCAGCCAATGCAACAGTTGCGTCATTTCCAGATTGAATGACAATGCCAGATAGCAAGTCTCGCACAGAAATTCTTTTTCCGGCTTCAATAAACATTTTTGAGCCACCAGTTTTCCATGCTTTTTCGCTTATTAGCACTTTATCATCTAGGCTTATTGCCCCAGAAGCTATCTGATCTGCTACAACATATCCGCTCATAACTTTGGTCATGCTTGCGGGAGAAATTTGATTATCAGAATTAAATTCAGCTATTACGGTGTTGGTGCTAGCTTCAATCAATATGTAACTATCTAAGTTTAATTTGGGTGCCTTTGGCACCATGGATTGAGCAAGTCCATCTATACAAAGAGGAGCAAGCAGGAAAAAACAAATTATTCTTTTCATAAAACTATTACTTAAATTCTAAGGATAAATCATACACGGCTTTAGCATAAAAATGACTACGGTTATATTTAGTAATCGCAATAAAGTTATCATCGCCGATAAAATATAAATCCTTCGGCTTGCTAAGCAGAATGGTTTGTCCACTTTTAATGAGATTTTTATTTTTAATATTATTAAGAGTCATCAGCTGCTGTAATTCAAGATTATGACTCACTGCAATTGATAATAAGCTATCTCCCTTTTTGATAATATATTCTTCTTCAAGACCTTCGGTAAATTGAAGAGGAATAAATTTCTTTAAATTAGTTTGATGCTGATAAGTTTGATTAACTTTGTTGAATTCAACCTTTGTAACTATAGCGCCATCTCTTTTCCACCCGTGCTTTTGAAGATAATTGGCAATGCTAGCTACAGCATCAGGCACTGAATTAAATAAATCTGCATATCCATCGCCATCATAATCTATTGCATAAGCCCGATAGCTAGACGAAATAAACTGGCCATATCCCATAGCGCCCGCATATGATCCTTGAACTGAATTAATATCTAAGTTATTTTCTCTTGTAAGAATGAAGAACTGAATAAGCTCACTTTTAAAGAATTTTGATCTTCTTGGAAAATCAAAACCAAGCGTTGCCAAGCTATCGAGAACCCTATAGCTACCTAAAATCTTTCCATACCTCGTTTCTACGCCTAAAATTGAGGTAATAATTTCCCTGGGCACCCCAAACTCACGCTCAACTTGCATAAATAAAGAAGAATTTTCCTTTATAAATTTTTTACCATTAGAGATACGCTTTTCTTCTAAAAAAAGTTTTTTGTATCTATCCCAAGTCCAAGTAAATTCAGCTGGAGATGACATTGATTCCAAAATTCGCTCTTGTTTCTTTGCGGTTTGAAGAATCTTAATAACATAGCCTTTATCAAAGTTATGTTCCCTAACAAGGGTTTCAATAACATCCTGCGCTTCTGGATGCTCAGAGTAATCAGCAAGCATTGAGTTTGAAAATAACAGAAGGAATGAAATAAGAAACTTCATTGCGGTAAGAATTTTTTATGCGTACCCATAGAAACAATTATGCCAAAAGCAAGAAATAATGACATTAAAGATGATCCTCCCTTGCTTATGAATGGTAAAGGCATACCAACAACTGGAAGCAAGCCTACCACCATGCATAAATTTATAATTAGGTTTGCTGCAAAAGTAAGACTCAGGCCTCCAATAACTAATCTGCAAAACCTATCTCTTGCACTTAATGCTAAGTAAAAACACCTTAATAATATGAATAAGTAGATGCTTATCAACAATAACACTCCGATAAATCCAAATTCCTCTCCAATAACAGAAAAAATAAAATCAGTTTCTGTTTCTGGAAGAAAATTTAATTGCGTCTGTGACCCCTCCCCAAAACCCTTACCCAGCAAATCCTCCAGAACCAATTGCAACCTTTGATTGAATAATATTCCAGCTTGCCCCAAATGGATCAGACTCTGGATTGAAGAATGTTGCAATTCTCTGGCGTTGAAAAGGCTGCAAAAGGATATTCCAAATAAATGGTGAGCTTATTAACAAAGAACAAATGATCCACCCATAAAGGTCCAACTTAAACCAGAAAGAAATAGCACAAACAGTCCAGAGCAAGCAATAATTAATGCAGTCCCAAGATCCGGTTGTCTAAAAACGAAGAAAAAACAGCAGCAAATGATTAGCAAACTAATAATTATTTCTTTTCTTTGAATCGGTAGTTTTTTATCAAATAAAAAATTAGCTAGGAAGATTGGTACTGCAAGTTTTAGCAATTCCGAGGATTGAAAAGAAAAAGGGCCTGCCCTTACCCATCTTTGGGCTCCGTTAATTTCAGGACCAACTAAATATGTAATTCCTAATAATAACAATGAGAAAATTAGAAATAGCCCTGAAGACCTTCTAAAAATGTCAGGATCTGGTTGACTAACCACAATCATGATAATGAAACCTACAACAATATAAGCAAATTGTTTTGACACAATGCTTATGTCTGAATTTGAAGCAGAAAATAAAAAAAATAGCCCAAGGGTAGACAAGAAGAAAAGGCTAAAAAATAAATATGGGTCAAAGTATATTTTTTGCAATGATTTATTCATTGATTAAACTCTTTAAAACCTCAATTGCTACTGGCCCAGCAACTGCTCCCCCGCTTTCTCCATTCTCAATTACCACTGAAACTGCGTACCTGGGATTGGGCATTGGACCAAAAGCGATGATAATTGAGTGATCCCTCAATAATTCTGAGCTTCTTAATTCTTGATAGGCCTCCTTGCTATCCAGACTTACAAGCTCAGCTGTGCCTGATTTCCCAGCCACTTGAAAATCTTTGAGATCACGTATGCTTCTAGCGGTACCGTTATCACTCTCAATAACACCAAGTAGAGCTTGATGCATTTTTGTCCAATCAGAATTATTAAACCTTTCATCTTGCCAAGTTCTTAGTAACTTTTTTTGATTGCCTAAAGCAACAAGAGAGGGTTCGGAATATTGTCCTTTGGTAGCCAGAAGAGCGGCATAGTTTGCCAACTGCATGGGAGTTGCTACTAAATATCCTTGTCCAATACCTAAATTAACTGTATCACCCTTGACCCATCCTGTATTCATGATGCTATATTTCCATTCAGGTGTTGGAACAAATGCTGGGTCTTCTTCAAAACAATCTAAACAAACTTTTTGCCCAAAACCTAGACTGGATAAATGATTAGATAATTCCACTATATCTGCTTGGTATGCAAGTGAGAAAAAGTAAGTGTTTGAACTAACTAAAAATGCTTTGTGCATGTTTACCAAACCATGGCCACCCTTGCGCCACCCCCTAAACACTCTTCCAGTTTCGGTAAAGTAAAAAATCCCGGATCTTTCATCTCAAAATCCCAGTTCACAATATTATTTGACAATCCATACATACCAATTGCAGGTTTGATTGTTGATGCTGGTGGATACCTTCCTTGTAACGCTCTATTAAAAAAAGGTTTATCGGCATCATTTAAAAGAGTCTGAAAGCTATTTTCACTCATGCCGTTTGATAGCTCATTTATTGAGTATGAAGGCGAGCTGTATAAAACATTAATCCCGCCAGATTCTAGGTCTATAGCTACAACTGCACCTTTTCTATTTCCAAGAAATTTTGCTGCACTTTTTTGTGCATCAATATCTAAATTGGTATATAAATCTAATCCTTTTGCAGGCTGAGTAAATGATAATGGCTTCACAAATTGGCCTTTTGCATTCATCTCATACACTCTTTGACCATGTCGTCCACTTAAATGATCATCATATACCTGCTCTAACCCTGTTTGGCCTTGAATCAGACCATGCGCATAAACCAATTCTGCATCTTTCCAATGGCTTCGAGGTATTTCAGGCATGGATTTAAAGTCATTTTCAATTCTAGAGGTATACCCCAAAACATGAGAAAAGATCTCTGGATGATCACTAATTCTTCTATAGCGTTTGGCTATAAATGCATTCTGAAAATTAAAACTTCTCACATTGAATCTAGCAATTTCTTCAGCAGAAAGGTCTGTTTTTAAAACTAGTTCCTTGTTAACAAATGCTTTTTCTTTTTGAAGTTTTTTGTACTTTGATATCTCATTTTCAGAAAGAAAAATTACAGGCTGAATCTTTTCTAAAAAGGAATCTATATCAAGAATGAGATTGGGGCGGGTAATTAAATCAAAGGTTGGTTGATTTCTAATGAGAGCTTTTCCATTTCTGTCAAAAATCTCGCCTCGAAGTGACTGCACGGGTACTGCATAATTTTTATTATTTAAAGCAGCAAGCTGATAATCTGAATAACCAGAAGTTTGCAAAGAAAAAACTTGCAGAAGCACGGCCATTAGCCCTAAGAACATTAAGCTAAAAAGTAAGACTGCCCTTATAGAAAAATTATTCTTTTCGACCTGTCTTTCTTCAAAAATCATTATTTATGATATGGGTGATTTCGATAAATTGTGCTCGCTCTATAAATTTGCTCCATTAGAAATATTTTAAAAAGCCTGTGAGGAAAAGTTAACTCTGAAGCAGATAAAATTAGGTCAGAGGCTTTAAAAAGCTTGTCTGATGATCCATGCGCACCGCCTATAATAAAATTAATATTTTTTCCATGATCTGTCTGATCCTGCAAGAGTTTTGCAAAACTGAGGCTGCTAATCTTTTGCCCTTTTCGATCCCATAAAATAGTATGCGCATCTTGATCGAGATGTTTGATTATTTCTATTCCTTCGGCATCTAATATAGATGTCATATTCATAGAGTTGGAGGAAAAAGGCTTCACCTCAACATATGAAATCTGAAAGTGGTTAGGCAATTGTTTTGAATAAAATTGCAGTGCTTGCTTCTCCCAATCAGATGGCTTGTGGCTAATGCTAATAATTTTGCATTTCATTATGCAGAAACAAGAGTCTTTTCACCCCATAAACTCTCTAAATCATAAAATTCACGGGTTTCCTGTTGCATAATATTTACAACTACATCTCCACAATCTACCAAGATCCACTCAGAATCATCTTGGCCCTCGATCCCAACTAAATTCTTCTGATGAGATTTGATTGATTCAATTAATTTGTTAGAAATTGCTTTTGCATTTCTTGAGGAAGAAGCGGTAGCTATGATAAACCAATCAGCAAAACCTGAGATATCTCTAATATCTAAAACGAGAATGTTTTGAGCCTTTAGATCATCCAGCGCTTCACAACAGATAGTTTTTAAATCAGGAGTTTTCATAGCATTGCTTCACCTTATGATGCATATTGAGATTGATTGAATTAATTTTAATTTTACGTCCAAGCTTAGTAAGCAGAATATCTAACTTAAATGAATAAATCTATTAAATATTTCTAATTTATATATTCTTTCGATCAATCTTTTGATTAAGATACATAAATGAATTGTATAAACTCTATTATCCTTTGGTTCTCTGATCATCCAGGAGTGCTTATAGGCTTGGGAGCATCTTCCATTCTTATTTTTATAATAAGTATTTTAGGCATTGGTTGGTTTGTGGCTCAAATACCTGAGGATTATTTTCTTTCAACGAAAAGAAAGCCTTCAATATGGCAAGAGCATAAACCAATTCTAAGATTTGCAGTGTTATTTGGAAAAAATATAATCGGGTACTCTCTTATTATGGGGGGCTTATTAATGCTAGTTTTACCTGGTCAAGGGCTGCTTACAATCGTGACAGGGTTATTATTAATTAACTACCCAGGAAAATATAAGCTAGAACAAAAACTTGTAGCAATGCCTTCTGTCTATAGGGCTTTGAATTGGATAAGAGCGAAAGCAAATAAACCGCTGCTTAAAAGAAATCCTGCGCATCAATAAAATTACATGATTTAATTTTATTACTTGACTTGCAGCATGCTCTAAGTTGTATAGTTCTTAGTATATGTAATATAGGCTTTTCTCAGCCTGCATCTAAAAAATTAATTCAGGAGATAATATGGGGATTGAAAATAAAAAATGGATTTTAAAAGAAAGACCAAGCGGGTTGGTCAAAGACTCAGATTTTGAGCTTGTTACAGAGACTCTTCCTGAAATTCAAGAAGGCGAGATTCTGCTTGAAAATATGTACCTTTCATTTGATCCAACTCAAAGAGGCTGGTTGAATGATGTGCCTGGATACCTTCCACCTGTTCAGATAGGTGAAGTTGTTCGATCAGGTGGCATGGGTAGAGTGCTGGAATCTAATAATGCAGATTACAAAGTTGGAGATTTAACATTTGGTTTTGTAGGGTGGCAAACTCATTGCATAACCAAACCTGAGGCTGATGACAGGTTTAGAGTAGTTCCTGATCTTCTTCCTATACCAACGATGCTGAATGTTATGGGCACAACGGGTATTACTGCTTACTATGGATTAATAGAGCTAGGTGATCCTCAGCCAGGTGAAACTGTTTTGGTTTCAGGAGCCGCAGGTGCGACAGGATCAGTTGTCGTTCAGATAGCAAAACTTAAAGGATGTCATGTCATAGGGATAGCGGGTGGCAAGGAAAAATGTGATTGGCTCAAAGAAGTTGGTGTGGATGATGTGATTGACTACAAAAACTCTAATGTTCATGAAGAATTACCCAAGGTTGCTAAAAATGGAATTGATATCTATTTTGATAATGTTGGTGGAGAGATATTAGAAACTGTTCTTTACTTAATCAATATCAATGCTCGAGTTCTCTTGTGTGGGGGAATTTCATCTGGATATGATGCAACCAGGCCACCGGATGGACCTAATAATTTATTTTCTTTAATTATTAAGCGAGCAACAATGCAAGGATTTCTAGTGCTAGATTATTTGCCGCGCTCACAACAAGCCTTAGAAGATATTGCAACCTGGGTCATGGAAGGGAAACTTCAACATAGAGAAGACATCCAAGAAGGAATTGAGAAGTGTCCCCAAACTCTGAATAGACTCTTTACTGGAGAAAATAAAGGCAAGCAATTGCTAAAAATTTAAGCTGAGTTTTCTGAAATTTTATTGACTAACTTTGCAAGAATATTCATTCGCTGAGTTGCATCAAATGCCTCAAGCAAAGCCTGTTTCTGTATTGGGGTGAGAGGAATTAATCCCGCCAACTGATAGCTCACAGATTCAGCAGATAAAAGATCTATTTCCAGAGGCAAAGATTTTACTTGTGGGTGTTCTTTCAGTTGACTAAGTACATTTATTAACTCAGGAAATTGCGCCAAGACTGCTTGATCATCGACAGCGGGCTCAGCAATGGGAGCGATAGATGCGTAATGGAGGCCTGACTCCAATTGCTCAACAGATTTAATAGATACTTTTTGTGAACCTCGAACAGTAATGCCCAACAACCCATTGGGTAATTGGTTGAAATCAATAATTTCAACAAAAGTTCCTTGCGACATGAAGTTTTCACCAGATTGATTGTTTTTGCTTAAAGTGATCACAAAGCCAGTATCGGTACTCATACAATTTTTTACCATTGAGAGGTATCTAGGTTCAAAGATTTGAAGTGTTTGTATGGTGCCAGGCAAAACAACCAACCCCAAGGGGAAAACTGGCAGTTTATTTATTTTTGATGAGGTCAATTATTGGCTCCGATATTTTTTTACTATCTTTATTGCTCATGATTAGAATAACATCAAAGTTATCTATGTCTTTTTCTAAATCTGTTAAAAGTAACTTGATAGAATCATACTCAAATTCCTTATTTTTTTGACTAGATAAATTCAACCAGTAGGCTTTTCCAAGCGCTGAGGCACTCTCATATAGATCTTCGCCATGATGTCCCTGAGACATTGTGTTAGAAGCTAATTCAATGATGCCCAGTATTCTTTTAGAGGGAAAATAATTCGTGGCTGCTTGAACAGTATTTGATATTGCAGTCGGGTGATGAGCAAAATCATCGATAACTATCTTATGATCATTTTGGAATACTGTTTCAAATCTCCTTTTTACACCTTTTGAATTTTTGAGGGCTAAGAATGAATCCTTTGGGCTAATGCCATGAAGAGAAGCTGCATACATGGCTATCACAGCATTACTTAAATTGTGCTTTCCATGCATAGGGAGATCGCTGATATTAAATTTCTGATTCTCAAAATCAATTACGCCTTCTTCAATTAAAAGTTGAATATTTTCTTTTCTTCCCAGTTGATGTGTTTTGGACCAGCATCCCATCTTAATTAGATCAGTAATATTTTTTTCTCCATCATGAAAAATAATATTGCCATTTGCTGGCACTGTTCTCACGGCATGATGAAATTGCTTCAAGATATCTGATAAATCATTAAATATATCCGCATGATCAAATTCAATATTATTTATGATGAAAGTTTTTGGATGATAATGAATAAATTTTGAGCGCTTATCAAAGAAAGCAGAATCATATTCATCTGCTTCAATTACAAAGTATTGTGATGAGCCTAAGCGTGCAGAATTATCAAATGAATCACTTACGCCACCAACCAAAAAACCAATATCAATTCCCTGAGATTGAAATATTTCACATATCAAAAAAGATGTTGAAGTTTTTCCGTGAGTTCCTGATACAGCAATTACTGTTCGATCACGGATCATCTCACCTAGCATTCTAGGACCAGAGGTGTACTCGAGCCTTTGATTTAAAATATATTCGACAGAAGGATTGCCTCTGCTCAGAGCGTTGCCTATTACGTATAAATCAGCGCACGGCAAATCAGATTCTTCATAACCTTCTATCATTTGGACGCCAAGAGATTTAAGTTGGTCAGACATTGGAGGATAAAATTGCTTATCACTTCCGGAAACTATGTGACCTTTTTCAACAAGAATTTGTGCAAGGCCGCCCATAAAGGTGCCACAAATGCCTAATATATGAATTTTCATTTTTAAATATTTGCCGGTAACATTTGTTACCATAGACCAAATTAATTAATTTTTAAACCAATGAAAAAAAATGCTTTTTATGCCCAGTCTGGTGGTGTGACCTCTGTAATCAATGCCTCTGCAAGTGCAGTAATATTAGAAGCAAGGAAATCTGCAAAGATAGGTAAAATTTATGCAGGTAAAAACGGTATCTTGGGGGCTTTGAGAGAAGAGCTGATAGATACATCCAAAGAGTCAAGAAAATTTATAGAAAGCTTGCAATATAGACCTGGAGGAGTATTTGGTTCATGCCGATACAAGCTAAAAAGCATCGAGGACAATCTCATCGAATATGAAAGATTGATTGAAGTTTTTAAGGCTCATAACATTGGCTATTTTTTTTATAACGGCGGAAATGATTCTGCAGACACGGCTTTGAAAATTTCTCAGATCAGCAATAAGCTCAACTATCCTCTCCAATGTATTGCGATACCAAAAACAGTGGACAATGATCTTGCTGTGACAGACTGCTGTCCAGGATTTGGATCAGTTGCTAAGTATGTGGTCACCTCTACCATTGAAGCGGCGCTGGATGTTGAGTCAATGTATGAAAGTTCCACCAAAGTTTTCATTCTTGAAGTTATGGGCAGGCATGCAGGCTGGATAGCAGGATCAAGCTGCTTAGCCCAAGATAGCCACCCAGGAGCACCTCATATAATCTTGCTGCCTGAAGTAACATTTAATCAAAATAAGTTCTTGGCTAAAGTTAAGGAAGAGTGAAAAAGCATGGTTTTTGCGTAATTGTTGCTTCAGAAGGAATCAAGGATTCCAAAGGAAAATTCTTAGCTGAATCAGATTCAAAAGATGCATTTGGTCATAGCCAGCTTGGCGGTGTTGCCCCTAGATTAGCAGAACTGATTGATAAGAAATTAAAATTAAAAAATCATTGGGCTGTTGCTGACTATCTCCAAAGAAGCGCAAGTCATCTATCATCGGGAGTAGATAGAGCTCATGCCTTTGAGGTAGGTAAAAAGGCAGTGCAGTATGCTTTAAAGGGATTAAATGGAGTCATGCCAATTATTAAACGTAAAAGCTCGGCGCCCTATCGATGGGAGGTTGTTCCTGCAACATTAACAAAAATTGCAAATGTTGAAAAAAAACTGCCAGCTGGATTTATTTCAAGAGATGGGATGGGAATGACGAAAAGAGCTCGAAGCTATTTTCAGCCTCTGATTGAGGGAAAGGTTGAAAATATTCAAACAACTTACTATCAAGCAGGAAAAATGGAGATGGTTCCCAAAAAATTAAAGGCCTGGAGATAACGCATTCAACTGATTAATAATTCTTTTTAATTCATTTTTGAGAATAAGCTTATCCTCTTCATTCAAGAACGAG
>JGI20160J14292_10001658_pt1 | contig 18543 bp, 12 predicted proteins | sample COG_10_FD_14292 | JGI IMG/M metagenome (IMG submission 14292) | reverse complement strand
TAACAATTCTTATAATTTTTCTTGAGACATTCTCCTGATAACTTCTGAGCTTCTGCTATCTGTGAAGAGGTCATACGTTTGGTGATAATGTCTTTACCTGTGGAGGCATTTTCAATGCCATTTGCTGCTGCTAAATTCCACCACATGTAGGCAAGGACGTTATTCTCTGGCACACCTCTACCCAATGCATACATACCACCAAGATTAGATTGAGCATCAGCATAACCTTGCTCAGCAGCTAATCGAAACCATTTAGCAGCTTGCTTATCATCTTCTGGGACACCTTGGCCATTAAAATACATAACACCAAGATTATATTGAGCAGCAGCCAAACCTTTCTTTACAGCTAATCGATACCACTTAACTGCTTGCTTATCATCTTCTGGTACACCGTCACCATTGTCATACATTAAACCAAGATTAGTTTGAGCATTAGCATGACCTTGTTCAGCTAGAGGCTTCCATAACCTCATAGCGGTCTTATAGTCACCTTTTTTATATGCAGAATAACCATCACTAAAGTCATCACCAAACACAGTTGACGATAAGGTTATTACTAGTAGTAGAGTTGTTATAAGAGACTTCATATTTCATTAAACCAAAAGCAATTTTTATAATTGTTTGCGCTTCCTAAAGTACGATGCACAGCTCTTTTTGTTTCATTGAAGAAAGCAAATTCTTCATCACCACTTGAATTTCTAAACTGCATGGTATCAAAGTCCTTATTCAAAATAGATTTAAATGAGGCTATACCGTCTTTGGTAAATACTGTTTTAGAAACATTCGAGAATGAGCCTTCCCAAAAATCAAATAGAGTTAATTTAGTTCTTAAGCCAAAAAATACTAGACGTTAGTTGAGATACTTTTTCTACATCTTTAGTTTCAGCATAGAGCCACAAGATCGCAATTATTGATATCACTGGGACAAAGGCTAAGAGTGCTCCCGCAAATGTACTTTTCTTTGCTAATTCTGAAATCAATACAATGATGCCACTTGTCAGAACGATTTTATTATTAAATACATATAATAAATCTCTATATCAATATACTGCTAATTGTAGCGCCTCTTATAAGCATCCGCATGGTTGATTTCGTCGGATAACAAAGAATTCTTAATAGACACTTTCAAATAATTTAGCTACGCTTGTAAGATGCATCGAAACGCAAAATTCTTGATCATTTATATGTGTCTAACCCTGCTATTCTTACAATGGAGTGGCATGCATTTTCATGTCAGCACAGATGAACATGCTAGTGAACTACACATCGGTCATGTAAATGCACTAGATTTAGAAGATCATGGACATGAACATGATTCAGATTTTGATGTTTCTTTATTTGAATTGACGGCTAATTGGTTCAAGCAGATTCAAAATACCATTTTATTCACTCTGTCTTTAATACTCTTTGTTACTTCAGCGATTGTTGTTTGGCCACCTCCACATAGAAACACACTTTATCAAAGACATACCTATTGGCGCCCCGTTCTGCGTGGCCCACCTGTCCTGCATTAATCAAACTATTCTTTAGACATACAAGTATCCGCTAGTTGGATACATCGTTGTGTATTTGATTTTACTCGTATAAATCCGAGCAATGCAGGAGTTAACACAATGTTTAATACATTGAGATTATGGAACAACAGATTGGTACTTACACTAGTCTGTCTACTAATCAGTGCAAGCCCACTGACAGTGGTTGCCGAACAGATAATCACTTTAAATACGGCTATTGCTAAAACTTTGGAGAATAATCCAGAGCTTGTCGCACTTGGATATCACGTGCAGATACAAGAAGGCTTATTAGCACAAGCGCAATTAGCCCCTTCTCCTGAACTGAGCCTTGAAGTTGAAGACGTATTAGGAACAGGAAATTTCAGCAATATCAATGCAGCTCAAACTACATTAAGCATTGGGTGGGTATTAGAGCGTGGGATTCGTCAACGCCGTGTTGATGTTGCTTCATCCAATGTCTCTTTTGCTTCCACGAAAATCGAAACCATGCGTATTGATAAATCTGCCAATACCGCAAGGTATTATTTAGATTGTTTGTCTAATCAAGTGCGTTATGACTATGCAAAAGAGGCAGTAGCATTAGCTGAATCAATTGTTGATGCAGTCACAGCGCGTGTAAATGCAAGCAAATCGCCACGCGCAGAACTTGCTCGTGCAAAAGCTGACTTAGCCATGAAAGAGCTTGAGCTAGAAGATCATAATCATGAGTTACTGTCGTCATATCGACGTCTGGCAGCACAATGGGGTGAGACTGAACCACAGTTCACGCACGTAGAAGGTAAATTACTGACACTTCCAAAAACAGAATCTTTTGACAAGCTCATCACGCGGCTAGATCGAAATTCAGAAATTCAAGAATTATTGTCACAACGCCGACTCAATGAGACTCAGCTACATCTTGCCAATGCACAAAGCAAATCTCCCTGGCGCGTCTCGGCAGGTGTGCGTCGTTTTGAACAAGAGGATGATCAAGCACTTGTTTTAGGATTAACCATTCCGCTGACTTATAAGAACCGTAATCAAGGTGAAATAGCGGCGAGACAAGCAGCACTTGATAAAATTGATGCGGATACCCGTGTCGTTGATGTCAAAATTAAAACACAACTATTCATTTTATATGAAGAACTCAAACATAGTTTTCACCGCGCCACTGCATTGCGCGAAGAAGTCATCCCAAATATTAATCAAGCTGTAGACGACTCTAAAAGAGCTTATGAACGTGGCATTTACAGTTTTCTTGAATGGCAAATTGTACAAAAGGAATTACTAGCAGCTAATGCTGAATTAGTCGATGCCATGACCAGCGCGCATTTACATGTGATTGAAATAGAACGCCTAACAGGCGAAAAAATAACTCAATTACATTAAAAAAGAGAAAAATTATGAAAAATTTATTAAAGACAATTCAGATTATTTTATTTAGTTTTCTTATTTACGGATGCGACCATCATGATGATCATAGTGACCATGAAGATGAAATCGTGAAAGGTTCACATGGTGGTCGAATGCTTACAAAAGATAATTTTGCACTAGAACTTTCTATATTTGAAACAGGGGTTCCACCAGAATATCGCGTGTGGGTCACCGACAGTAATCGACCTGTTTCTCCTGATGACGTTGACTTACAAATCAATTTAACGCGCTTAGGAAACATAGTAGATAACATTCACTTTAAACCACAAGGTGACTTCTTGCGAGGAGACACAGAAATCTATGAGCCTCATTCTTTTGTCGTGTCAGTGGAAGCAAAATACAAAGGCAAAACGTATTCTTGGCAATACGATAATTTTGAAGGTCGTACAACAATACTTCCTGATATTGCCCAAGCATTTGAATTACAGACAAGTGTTGCAGGCTCACAAACAATGAAAGAAGTAGTTACATTGTATGGACAAATGGTTATTAACCCTAAAAGCAAGAATGAAGTCAGTGCACGCTTTGACGGCGTTATTCAATCAGTTCATGTATCGCTTGGAGAAAGCGTTAAAAAAGGCCAGCTTCTTGCAAAAGTTGAGAGTAATGAAAGCCTAAATACTTACAATATTCGCGCTCCAATAGATGGAGTTATCACTGAACAGATCGCAAATGTTAAAGAACAAACTAATGGAAGACGTTTGTTTACCATCATGGATACATCAACTGTATGGGCAAGCTTACATATTTTCCCATCAGAGCGTGAACGCATTAAAAAAGGCGCTCACGTTACCGTCACACCTTCAATAGGTGGTCAATCTTATCAAGGTGAAATTTCATTTATTAATATTATGGCTGATGCAAACCAGTCAGTAACTGCTCGTGTTGAGTTAAATAATATTGATGGCTTATTACTGCCTGGTACGCACATTACTGGTCACGTCAAAGTCGCTGAATATACTGTACCGCTTGCAGTCAAACGTTCGGGCTTGCAAAGCTTTCGTGATTTCACCGTTGTTTATGCGCAAATTGGTAATGACTATGAAGTTCGTATGTTGGAATTAGGAAGACAGGATGATGTGTGGGTGGAAGTGTTAGGAGGATTACAAGCGGGTACTCACTATGTGAGTAACAACAGTTATCTCATCAAGGCAGACATCGAAAAATCTGGCGCATCTCACGATCATTAAGGAATACACATGCTGAATTATATTTTAAGATTTTCAATTGAGCGAAGAGGCATCGTATTTTTATTGGTGCTTTTGCTTATTGGTTTAGGTGTTTGGAATTTTACAAAACTCCCTATTGATGCCGTTCCTGATATAACAAACGTCCAAGTGGTGATTAATACAGAAGCACCTGGTTATACCCCACTTGAAGTCGAACGACGTGTCACGTTTCCCGTCGAAAGTACAATGTCTGGCTTACCCAAGTTATCGTATACACGTTCATCATCACGCTATGGCCTTTCACAAGTCATTGTGGTTTTTGAAGAAGGCACAGATATTTATTTTGCGCGTCAATTGGTAAGCGAGCGTTTGATATCAGCAAAAAGCCAATTGCCCACTTCACTCGAACCGAACTTAGGCCCTATTGCAACGGGGTTAGGTGAAATATTCATGTTTACCGTCGATGCTGAACTGGGCGCGACCAATGACGATGGCTCACTGATTACCCCAACCGATTTACGCTCAGTTCATGATTGGATTATTCGTCCACAACTTCTGCGTGTCCCTGGTGTGGTGGAAGTAAATCCTATCGGAGGTTTTAAGAAAGAGATCTTAATTGCACCTGATCCCGCAAAGCTACTTGCTTTCAATCTCACTTATCGAGATATTCTTAATGCAGTTGAACAGAATAATGCTAATCGTGGCGCAGGATTTATTGAACACAATGGTGCTCAATGGTTGATGCGTGTGCCTGGTCAAGCGAATGAAATTGATGCATTAAAAAATATCCTAATACAGACACACAATAGTGTTCCTTTACGCATTCGAGATGTCGCAACAGTTGAACAAGGTCAAGAATTAAGAAGCGGTGCGGCCACTCAAAATGGTCGTGAGGTTGTGATGAGTACGGTATTTATGTTGATCGGCGAGAATAGTCGTACCGTGGCAAGTGAAGTTGCACAAAAATTAGAAGACATCAAAGCAAGTTTACCTTCTGGCATTACTGCAACGGCTGTATACGATCGTACCAACTTGGTAGACAAAACATTGAAAACGGTACGCACCAATCTAGCTGAAGGGGCATTACTTGTTGTCGCTGTATTACTTTTACTTCTTGGGAATTTACGTGCAGCACTCATCACAGCGGCTGTGATACCTATTGCAATGTTAATGACAATCACTGGCATGGTAAAAAGTGGCGTCAGCGCTAATTTAATGAGTCTTGGCGCACTTGATTTCGGTTTGATTGTGGATGGCGCGGTGATTATTGTTGAAAATTGCATGAGACGTCTCAGTAGTGCTAACGACAGTCAAATGAATAACCTCCAAGAAAGACTTTCTATTGTATTTGAAGCCACTAAAGAAGTGATTCGCCCTGCACTGTTTGGTGTGTTTATTATTACCGCAGTTTATATTCCGATCTTTGCATTGACGGGCATTGAAGGAAAAATGTTTCATCCGATGGCCATTACAGTCGTCATTGCATTAATCAGTGCAATGATACTCTCCATTACTTTTGTCCCTGCTTGTGTTGCACTTCTATTTCGCGGCCCTGTACGTGAGAAGAAGAATCCAATTATTATTTTTTCACGTAGCCTCTATAAGCCCATCCTCAATATGGCTCTTAAATTAAGATGGTTGGTCATTTCAGCAGCGGTTGCTTTAGTTGGTATCAGTGGATTAGGCGCTTTACAACTAGGGTCTGAATTTATCCCAAATCTAGATGAAGGTGATATAGCCATGCATGCTTTACGTATTCCTGGCACATCGCTTAGCCAAGCAGTGAGTTTGCAAGAAGAACTAGAAAATCAAATCAAGAAAATGCCAGAGGTAGAACGCGTATTCACAAAAATCGGAACAGCCGAAGTTGCCACCGATGCAGTACCTCCAAGTGTTGCTGATAATTTCATCATTTTGAAACCACGTAATGAGTGGCCCAACCCGAATAAACCTAAGTCGCAAGTAGTCGAAGAACTAGAAGAATTAGTCACTCCTATCCCTGGAAATCGTTATGAATTTTTACAACCGATACAAATGCGATTCAATGAATTGATTTCCGGTGTTCGTGCAGAACTTGCAATTAAAGTATTTGGTGATGATTTTGACCAACTCATTGCCTTGGGTGAAGAAATTGAACACGCCATAATTGAAATAGAGGGGGCGTCAGATGTTTCTGCTGAACAAGCAACAGGGCTTCCAGTATTAACGATTGATCCGAACCGAGAAGCACTTGCACGATATGGTATCTCAATTCATCAACTGCAAGAGATTATTGCCACCTTTCAGGGAGGCACAGTTGTTGGTCAAGTATACGAGGGGGATCAACGAGCTGATATTGTAGTAAGACTCCCAGAGTCCATTCGATCTAATCCAGATTTACTTAAAAATCTTCCTATTCCACTCGCTTCTGATAGTTATGTGCCATTAGGCGAATTGGTTTCGATTAACTTAGATATGGGCTATAATCAAATTTACCGAGAAAATAGTAAACGACGTGTTGTAGTAACAGCAAATGTAAGAGGACGTGATCTTGGCTCATTTGTTAATGAAGTCCAGCAAGTTGTCTCTGAGGATATTGAGATACCAGCAGGTTACTGGGTCGAGTATGGCGGCACATTTCAGCATTTACAATCTGCAGTTAACCGACTCTCTATTGTTGTGCCAGCCACCTTATTCATCATTCTTGTTACTTTGGTGGTGGCATTGGGTTCAATTCGAGATGCTTCGATTATATTTTCTGGTGTGCCTTTAGCCTTGACGGGTGGTGTTGCTGCGTTACTGCTTCGAGACATTCCATTTTCAATTTCTGCCGCAGTTGGTTTTATTGCACTTTCTGGTGTCGCCGTACTTAATGGACTAGTAATGGTCTCATTCATTCGAGATTTACGAGCAAATGGCCAAGCGCTAGATGATGCAATCATCAATGGCGCGCTAACACGCTTACGCCCTGTTCTCATGACGGCATTAGTTGCATCATTAGGATTTGTACCAATGGCTTTGAATACGGGAATCGGCTCTGAAGTTCAACGCCCTTTAGCTACCGTTGTGATCGGTGGCATTATTTCATCCACAATCTTGACATTAATCGTTCTACCTGCTTTGTATAAAATTGTGCACTGGAAAAAATAAATGAAACAAGTACAAATCAATACAATCCTAGAACGTCCAAAGTTGTTCAGCTACAGCCAAGACTTTTAGGGGTATAAATAGGGGCACAATAATTTTCAGAATTTCCATTTGTATAAAGGAAACAAACACTTATAAGGTTGGTAAAGTAGCTACCGCCTCCACCAAAACATCTGATGCTTGGTCTACAACGTACTGATTAGCAAGTTAATTTCTCATTGCTAAGAGGTGCGGTAGACCATGCGGAAGACCAAAACAAGTACTCAATCCAACTACACATTCATCAAGCGCAACGTCTTTTACTTCTCGAGACGTGTTCCAGAAGACCTTCAGCATCACTATCAGCGACCCAGAATAGTCCGTTCACTACGCACTAAGCAGCCTGAAGAGGCAGCCACTGCCGCACAATTACTCAGTAATCAGCTAGAGCAGCTTTGGTTTCAGCTGCGGCTACAAAAACAAACTGAACAACTTTCTAGCCTCAGCCAATTCCAGCAGCAGAGTAGCCAATTCACTCTTGAGCAAGCATTGGCTTACTACCTTGAGCAAAAAGGCAAAACTAGAAGTCAGCTATTTCATAAGCATGCCACGCTCTATGTCAGTTACCTACAGGCTGCAGTGCCTAATAAAACTAAACTCAAAGACTTCACTACTAGAGACGCCCTCACCTTTCGTAATTGGCTACAGGCTAAAGGTTTAAGCAATGCCTCTGTACATAAATCCTTTGCCAACATTCGAGCCATCTTCAACTTTGTCATTCAAGAACATGCCTTAGAATTTAGAAATGTATTTAAAGGTATGCAGCTACCAAGCGAGAAGGATGATGCGAAGAAACGCCTACCAATAGCTATAGCCGATATAAGACTTATCCAGAGCTGCTGTAAGGCTGCAGATGATGACATGAGATGGCTAGTTGCACTTATCAGTAACACTGGTCTGAGGCTGTCAGAAGCCGCTGGCTTGATGCTGAATGACCTATGCTTAGACGAAGAAGTACCGCATGTCTTTATTCGCCCACACAAGCACAGACCACTTAAAACTAGAAGTAGTGAACGAGTTATACCACTAGTAGATGCATCACTCTGGGCAGCTCAGCAGATTAAGCAGAACGTACAAGCAAGTGACTATTGTTTCTCACGTTACTGCAACTCAAAAGGCTGTAATGCTAACTCAGCAAGTGCTGCTTTGAATAAATGGCTTAAGGTAGTGACTAGGAACAAGGATTACGTTCTGCATGGTCTACGTCATAGTTTTAGAGACAGACTACGTGCAGTCAACGCACCTATTGAGATGATTGATAGACTGGGTGGTTGGAGTTTAAAGACTGTTGGGCAAGGTTATGGTGATGGGTATCAGCTAGAGCAGATGCATCTTACGATGAAGCTACTTAGCCTGGGCTAACAATTCTTATAATTTTTCTTGAGACATTCTCCTGATAACTTCTGAGCTTCTGCTATCTGTGAAGAGGTCATACGTTTGGTGATAATGCCTTTGTTCGTGGAGGCATCTTCAATGCCATTTGCTGCTGCTAAATTCCACCACATATAAGCAAGGACTTTATCCTCTGGTACACCGTCACCCCTCTCATACATAACACCAAGATTATATTGAGCATTAGCAACACCTTGCTCAGCTGCTAATCGATACCATTTAACAGCTTGCTTATCATCTTCTGGAACACCTTTACCATTGGCATACATAACACCAAGATTATATTGAGCCTTAGCATCACCTTGCTCTGCTTCCAAAGCAAGTAAACCGCCGGCAATACCAACAATGTCAATACCAAGGCACTGAGCATGCCCCCCACCATAGGTGCAGCAATTCTGCTGACCACTTCCGCCCCTGTACCTGTACTGAACATGATCGGCAGTAAGCCGACAATAGTAGAGACTGTCGTCATCATCACCGGTCTAACACGTAAGCCTGCACCGTGAAGAACAGCTTCCCGTAATCCTTTCATATTCGGTGTGATGCCCTGCTCCTCACACTGAAGCAAGAAAAGCCTATGTGCTTGGTTGAGATAGACCAGCATAATGACGCCAATTTCTACCGCCACGCCCGCCAACGCGATAAAACCCACACCCACTGCAACGGAAAAGTTGTAACCAAGCAAATACATCAACCAGATGGACCCAATCATTGCCAGTGGTAAGGTGCCCATAATGATGGCGACCTCGGCAACACTGCGGAAATTTAAATAGAGCAGCACGATGATAATAGCCAGAGTCAGAGGCACCACGTAGGAGAGCTTCTCTTTGGCTCGCAACATGTATTCATACTGTCCCGACCAATTCAGGGAGTAGCTTGTTGGTAGTTCGACCTGATCGGCCACCACTTTCATAGCGTCTTCCACATAGCTGCCGACATCCACTCCATCGATATCGACAAAGGTCCAACCATTAAGACGGGCGTTTTCACTCTTGATGGCAGGCGGCCCGTCTTCAACATAAACACGAGCAACATCCCCCAATGCAATGCGCTGACCACTGGTCGTGACAATAGGCAGCAGAGCTAACTGCTCTGGAGAGTTGCGATAATCTTGTGGGTAACGCAGGTTGACGGGGTAACGTTCCAGTCCTTCAATGGTTTGTGCCACATTCATACCGCCGATGGCGGTGGCCACCACCTGCTGCACATCAGCGATATTGAGGCCATAGCGCGCGGCTTTTTCTCGCTGAATATCCACCTTGATATAACGACCACCCACCACGCGCTCTGAATACACTGACGCCGTACCCGGCACATCCTTCAACACCTGTTCCAATCGCCGCCCTATTTTTTCAATTTCCTTGAGGTCGGGGCCAGCGACCTTGATACCTACCGGGGTTTTTATACCGGTAGCCAGCATGTCGATGCGGGTTTTGATGGGCATCACCCAGGCATTGGTCAAGCCGGGAAACTTCACCAGCGCATCAAGCTCCTTCTTGAGTTTGTCGGTGGTCATGCCATCGCGCCACGCCTCTCTGGGTTTCAACTGGATAAAGGTTTCAATCATGGTTAGCGGCGCCGGATCGGTGGCAGTTTCGGCCCGTCCGATTTTGCCAAATACGGTTTCTACTTCCGGAACTGTGGCAATCAGCTTGTCAGTCTGTTGCAGGATCTCCCGCGCCTTGCCGATGGACAGGCCCGGATAGGTAGTGGGCATGTACATCAGGTCGCCTTCATCCAGATCGGGTATGAATTCGCTGCCGATCTTGTTAAGCGGCCAGATCCCAACAAGAAACACAACACCAGCCATGACGAGTGTGATTTTTGGAAAGCGCAAAACGCCCTTGAGCAGCGGCATATAGCCTGCAATCAGTAACCTGTTGACGGGGTTTTTTCTCTCAGCGACCACCTTGCCCCTGATAAAATATCCCATCAACACCGGCACCACAGTCACTGCCAGCGCGGCGCTGGCGGCCATGGCATAGGTTTTAGTGAAGGCCAGGGGACTAAACATTCGGCCTTCCTGAGCCTCCAGGGTAAATACCGGCACGAAGCTGATGGTGATAATCAGAAGACTGAAAAACAATGCCGGGCCGACTTCGCTGGCGGACTCTGCCACCACTTTCCAACGGTTCTCAGGCGTCAACGGCGTACGTTCCATATGCTTATGCATATTTTCAATCATCACAATCGCACCATCTATCATGGCGCCGATGGCAATCGCGATCCCTCCAAGTGACATAATGTTTGCATTAATGCCTTGCCAGTACATCACAATAAAGGCCGTCAGGATTCCCAGCGGCAGGCTAACGGCCGCCACTAGTGATGACCTGACATGAAATAAGAAAATGACACAGATCAACGCGACGATAGCAAGCTCTTCAACCAGGCTTTTCCATAAACTGTCAATGGCGCTAGAGATCAATCGGGAGCGGTCGTAAACCGTGACAATTTCTACGCCTTCCGGCAAACCCGCCTTGAGTTTTTCCAACTTTGCTTTGACGCCATCAATGGTTTTCTGGGCATTCTCGCCAAAGCGCATCACCACGATGCCGCCCACGACTTCGCCCTCGCCATTGAGTTCAGCTATACCACGGCGCATTTGCGGGCCCAGTTCAATATCGGCCACATCCTTTAATAACAGCGGTGTGCCATTCATATCCAAACCCAGAGGAATGGTTCTCAGATCGTCAATACCCTGGATATAGCCACTGGCACGCACCATATATTCCGCTTCACTCATCTCCACAACAGAAGCACCAACTTCCTGATTACCACGTTGGATGGCCATCTGGATATGAGAGAGAGGAATATTAAAAGCACGAAGCTTGTCCGGATTTACTTTGACCTGATACTGTTTGACCATACCGCCAAGCGCAGAGACTTCTGACACCCCCGGCACCGTTTGCAGTTCGTATTTCAAAAACCAATCCTGCAGGCTGCGCAACTGGCTAAGATCGTGCTGGCCGGTGCGATCCACCAAGGCGTAGAGATAGACCCAACCCACACCGGTGGCATCGGGGCCCAATTGTGGTCTGGCACTGGGTGGCAGCGTCGGCGCCACCTGCGACAGGTATTCCAACACCCGCGAGCGGGCCCAGTAAGCATCGGTATCTTCATCAAAAATGACATAGACATAGGAGTCGCCAAAAAACGAGTAGCCGCGTACGGTGACCGCACCCGGTACTGACAACATGGCAGTAGTCAGCGGATAGGTGACCTGATCTTCCACCACCTGCGGCGCCTGCCCCGGATAACTGGTTTTGATAATCACCTGTACGTCCGACAAATCAGGAATAGCATCTACCGGTGTATTTTTAAGGGACCAGCCACCAATTCCCACCAACATCAAGGTGGCCAGCAGCACAAAAAAACGGTTATGAACGGACCAGCGAATAATGGATTCAATCATGCTTTACTCCCCGTCACCTGAGTGCTGTTGCTGATTGGAGTGATCAACCGTGTTAGGTTCCTTACCATCGCGGTTCATTTGTGCATGATTCATCTGGCTGTGATCCATTTCGGAGTGATCCATCTCACCGTGATTCATCTGACTATGATCCACTTTCTCTTCGTCCTCCGAAGATATGTCCTCCTCACTCTCGCCATTCATAATATGTGTGCCAGTCATTTCATACTGCCCGTTATCGAGCTTGGTAATTTCCATGTGCAGCTGAGTACCGAGTGTTAACGCCTCAAAATTAACTTTTGGATTAACCTGAAAATCCATGGTCATTTCTGGCCATTCCCAAGCATCAATCGCTTCATGCTTGACTGTCACCATTCGATGATTCGGCATCACGCTCTCGATCGTGGCGGCAACCCACACTGAGCTAGGCTGATCTTCGCCGTGGTGCATCCGCTTGAAGTCTGAGGTTTTGCTGGATTCGGAATCAATCAGGAACTGGGCAGACGTAACAATACGCTCACCGTCTTTTAAACCAGAAAGAATTTCCACCTTATCTTCACCAATTCTGCCTACCTTCACTGCGATGGACTTAAAACGCCCTTCACCTTTTGCCAATACCACTCTTGATTGGCTACCGGTACGAATCAGTGCTTCACGGGGAATGAGTAAAGTCTCCCGCGAGGGCTTGGTAACTATTGTCATTTGCGCAAACATGCCCGGCCTCAGGAATCTATCCGAGCTGTCAAAATGCACCCTCACCTGAGCGGTACGCGTTTTGGCGTTCAGAGAGGGGTAAATATAATCAACATTTCCTTTCCACTCGCGACCGGGTAAATAATCCAGTCGCATGCGCACTGCATCACCCACTTGCACACTGGCCGCCTGCCGTTCAAATATTTCACCAATCACCCAGATATGCTCCAGTTGGCCTATGGCCATCATCTCCATACCCGGCTTAACAAACATCCCTTCCCGAGTGTTCAGATTATCCAATACCCCAGATTGAGGTGCGGTGATGGTAATGGTCTGACTAACCTTGCCGGATTTTTTTAGGCGATTGATTTCTGAATGAGGCACTTGCAAGGCCGATAGCCGCTCCATGGCAGCCGTGATTAGTGTTGGATTATTTCGTTTTAATGCCAGCAACAGTTCTTCCTGGGCATTGACCAAAGTCGGCGAATACAACGCATACAGCGGCTCACCCTGTATAACCGGATCACCCGCAGCTTTGACATGGAGCTTTTCGATCCAACCCTCCACCCGTGGATGAATGTGAACAAGGCGATCTTCATCGTATTGCACATAACCCACTGTACTGATGGTTAGATCCAAACGCCCCCGAGTGACAGGAGCTGTACGTACCCCCAGATTGTTAACTACATCCGGAGAGATGGTGACGGTACCTACTTCCTCGTCACCCCCCATTTGTTCGTAAACCGGAATCAGATCCATACCCATGGGAGATTTTCCCGGTTCATCCCGTTTGTAATTAGGGTCCATTGGCGCAACCCAGTAGAGGGGTTCTTTGCTGCCCTCGGCTTCGCTGGTAGCGCGCTTTTCTTCGATGCGCCACAGGGCCGAATAGTGGGCAAGCGTTGCAGTAACAATCAGTAACGCAATGGTGATGAAGAATGATTTATTCAGTGGAATTTTCATGGGAGATGTCATTGGGTTAATCCTTCCGCATTGCCGTCGTTGGCTGCGGTTAAAAAGTAGTTCAGCTCGGCAATCGTTTTCAGCCGATCAATCCTGATGTTTAAAAAGTCAATCTTGGCGTTTAGTTCCGCGATGCGGGCTCGCACAGCTTCAGCAAAATCACCGTCGTCATTGTTATAGGCAGCCAAGGCTGCTTCTGCCTGTTCTGACATCTGCGGCAATAACTGCTGCCCATAGAGTGCACGGCGCTCATTCAGGCGCTGTAGCTGGACGATAGCCGTATCGAGTCCCGCCATCAGTTGCCGCGCCATAAGCAGCTTGTCAGTTTTGAGCGCCTCAGCCCTGGAGTTCGCCGCACTGACTTCTTTATCCTGTCGATTACCCGTGAAAAGTGGTAAGTCAAACGTCACGCCAACGGAAAACAAATCGGCACGATCACGACCTAATGGATCGTCGTCCCGGTAACCATACTGTGCCGAGAGGCCCCACTCGGGTTTGTATTTCTGACGCGCCAGTTCGACACCGGTCTGCATCGAGTTGATGCGTTGGTCAAAAGCCTGCAGAACAGGGTGCTGATTGATCCAGTTATAGCGCTGCCGATCACCACCTGATGTATTAAGTAAGCTCATCTCGTGAAAACCAAGTGCAGAAGGCTCTTGGTCAGGTGATACTTGCCTGACCGGAATGTGGGCTTGTGCACCAATCCACTCAGAAAGGCGCTGCTGGGCGGATTCTAATTGCTGGTGTAACACTGTCAGGCGATCATCGAGCCGAGTCAGCTCCAACTGGGCACGGATAATATCCTGCTGCCGTGCGCGCCCCAGTGCCGATGAATAGCTGGCTCGCGTTGCGTCTACCAAATGTTCGAATAACGAACGGTCCCCTTCAATTAAGCGAATGCTCTCCTGGGCCTTGAACGCGTCCAGCCACAACTTGGCTACACTCGCGGTCACCTTGGCTTGACGATCCTGCCGAAGCAGTGGCTCCTGTGCCGCCAGCTCCTGCTTTTGGCGACTTGACAGTGCCAGACTATCGCCTCGCGGAAACATTTGACTGACACCCACAGTGAGCTGGGTCATAGCTTCCTGATTAATATCAAAAGTATCTGTTGGAAAATTTGCAGCCATCAGGCTGATCTTGGGGTCTGGTAGAGTGGATGCAGATATCGATTCGTTATTTAAAGCATCTTCCCGGTAACGACTCCCGTTGAGCCATGGGTCCAACGCAACGGCCTGAGAAATGGCTGACTCTAGCGTCAATTCCGGCCCGGATTCCTGTGCGAAAACGATGGTTGCGCTACAAATCAAACAAAGTGCAGTCAACGTTTTCATGGGCGCTCCCCGCTTGAGCTGTCTCCGACACCAGGCAATCCACTTTGCGCATTCGCCATATGAATATAAACTTCGCTGCTGCCATCTGTCCTTAGTAGCAACACATCGTAGGGATCGAAGCGATCACCCACCTCCATACCGGGGCTACCCACAGGCATACCGGGCACAGCCAAACCAATGGCATTTTTAGGGGGGTCGGCAAGAAACTGCTGGATGATATGACCAGGGATATGGCCTTCAAATACATAACCATCACTTGAGACAGCGGTATGGCAGGACTGATAACGTGGTTCTATGCCTTTATCAGATTTTATCTTGTTCAGATTCGCGGGGTGATGCACTTCGGATTCAAAGCCGAAATCCTCAATATGCGAAATCCATTTTTTACAGCAACCGCAAGTTCGACTTTTATAGACATCCAGCGAGACTATTTCGCTGGCAATTGAACTCGATGCAGTGGTTAAACTTTCCTTATCGGAACACGCAACAACACTCATCAGCAACAGCGTGGTGGTGGCAAACCACCCCAAACTTCTAACAACCCATTTCATGACAACTCCCACAGAGCACAAGGCCTTTTCAGACTTTCTATTCGGGAGTTTGGTGACCCCCGCCAACAACTATCGAGTAAGAAGCGCCGAATTTCAGGCGCACTTACCCTGTATTAGCGGGAAATGGGAGGACGAAAGAGAGAAACAGCTAACTGAAAATGAGCCGACTCGTCATAGTGACCAGTTGTCGAATTCAGGCTATAAGAAAAAGTGGGCTGCTGTGCAAGTAATGCTGCTACTGAGGAGGAGCACCCACCCAAACTGCAATCGCAATCAGGACAACAATCGGCGGTAGCCGCACCATCTAACGAGAACGCATTTGAGCCCATATGCTGAGAGTGATCCATCATACTCGAATCCATCATCAGCTCGTGGGCTTGCGAAGGGGCGGACAGGCTTTGGCAAGACATGCTCGTAGACGCAACGACCTGACCGATGAATGCCATCATCAGTAGCGCAACGATCAACTGTCTGTATTTTGCTGTCCGCATAATTCGATTCGGATTACTGAAAAAAGCCGGTCAATTTAAGTCTCAAGTACATAGAGTACAACGCTGGCAGATTAGTTCAATTCATTCGATCCAGCAAGCACTCTACACTCATCAGACGAATTATAAATATACTCGCACATTCGAAGGATAATACTGCTACCAGTATCAATTACTGACCTAGATCAAATTTAGCCTATATCAAGGCTTCGAGAGATCAGTCAGTTTGTAGCTATTACGCGCATCCTTATCAATCAACCCTGCCAAATACAGGTTCATCAGTACTTGTCTGATTTCATCAATATCAAGCTCATATTGCGCTGCCTTGATCTTCCGAATAACTGGCTGTATTTGGCCTCGAATAATATCGTTAGAAAGATTAACCATCCTGCGTCGCTGCTCAAAATCGTCAGTAGTTGATTCCGAGCTTGTAGAATCATCAGATTCTTCATCAGCCGCCAATACATCATGCTGCATCGAATTTGCTAGACTAATGGCGCCTAATGTAATGACTTCCAACAACAACGCCAGTAGTCCATAGCCCAAGTTTCTAACGGCTTCTCACCCACCCCAACAAACTCTCCTGCCCGAAGATTGAACTTACGCAATAGTTCAGTTAGCTGCATATCCAACTCACTATCCGACAGGGCATCGGGACTGCTGTTATCCAGTTGCCTACAGTGTATCTTGAACAGAGCATGGGATTGCGCCAAGGCTTCATTCAGTTCCGTATCAGAACAACCAAGCGTTAAGCCAAGAGCACGTTGATATACTGTCCCTGATTTGAGACTGAGTTTATCCACTATTTGTTTGGGTACTTTGCGCTGGAATAGCAGGTCTTTGCCGTTCTTAACGACCACGTATTTGGCTGGTGACTTGGCCATGAGTAACCTGAAAAGTAACCTAGATGCAGCTAATATAACTAAGAAAACCATTAGTAACAAGGGGTTTAGCGATTTATTAGATTCTCGCCCTCGGCACCAAATGATCTCAATCATTTTGAAAAAACCACTAATTACAGCATCTTATCGGTGAGTCACCGAATCTGCGCTGTAATTTATACTTACTGACCTCTGTATATATACTTATTCTGTAGAGCTGAGCACCTGTGTGCCAAATAAGCCTGTGCTTTATCTGCTGGCCTCAAATTTCATCAATTTGCTACACTCTAATAGTCCTTACTCTGAATCTAAGATCCTATACTGGCTTAGATAGAGCGCCCCGATAGCTCAGCTGGATAGAGCGTCCCCCTCCTAAGGGGAAGGTCGTAGGTTCGACTCCTACTCGGGGCACCACTTCATGTGATACGAAGCATTCTATCGTACTGATTTAGCTAAAGTTTTTAACTTATTGCTATAAGGTATGGTAGACAATGCGGAAGACAATCAACAACCCACCCTACACTTTTACTAAACGAGGTATCTATTACTTCAGTCGTTTAGTCCCACATGACATTCGTTATCACTATAAACAACCAAGAATTGTTCAATCACTCAGAACACGCTTAAGAAAGGACGCAGCAAACTATTCAAGGTCACTGACTCATCAACTAGATACTTACTGGTCAGAACTTAGAATTAATCAGCCTGATATCCCCTGCTCCAACTTTCTATTGAATCAACCCACTGAAGTCACTTTGCGTATTGCATTGGATACCTACTTCACTATTAAAGGTAATAATAGGAATGAAACCTTCTTTAGACACAGTGAGCGTTACATCAATTATCTAATCGAGGCGACTGCTGATAAGCCAATCAAATTCTTCACTACTATTGATGCAACCACATTTCGTGACTGGCTAAAAGCTAAAGGATTAGCTAATGCATCTATCAAGAAAGCCTTCGCTTGTATTAAAGCTATCTTTAACCTAGCTATTCAAGAACATGGATTAGCGATAGAGAATCCATTCAGTAATATTCATTTACCTAGTCCAACTGAAGATTCTAAGAAACGAATTCCAATTAGTACTATGGACTTAAAAATTATCCAAACAGAATGTATGAAAATGGATGATGACCTTCGTTGGTTGGTTTCACTTATCAGTGACACAGGAATGAGGCTGGCAGAAGCTGCAGGACTCACAATTGATGATTTGGTACTTGATAATGAAATACCACATGTCGTCATACAACCACATAGCCATAGACCACTTAAAACCAGAAGTTCTGAACGAGTCATACCATTAGTGGGTGCATCACTATGGGCTGCACAGAGAATTAAACAAAATGTTACAGGAGAATATTGTTTTCCACGTTATACAAATAACGATAGAACAAATTCGAACAGTGCTAGTGCAGCACTAAATAAATGGATTAAGTCATTAACTAATAATAAGGAAAATACTATTCATGGGTTCAGACATAAGTTCAGGGATAGGCTAAGAGCAGTCAATTCACCACTTGAAATGATTGACCAAATAGGTGGCTGGTCATTGAAGACTGTTGGGCAAGGTTAT